>Ga0308163_10002329_pt1 | contig 17655 bp, 19 predicted proteins | sample PhyTR1_FD_201037 | JGI IMG/M metagenome (GOLD analysis project Ga0308163, IMG submission 201037) | Phyllosphere microbial communities from UC Gill Tract Community Farm, Albany, California, United States - DLSLT.R1 | ecosystem: Host-associated > Plants > Phyllosphere > Unclassified | place: USA...
GCTATACCGATTACGCCGCCCACTCCACCGCCTGACCACTCGCTTGCCCACCCCTTTTTGCACTCAGACCCAGAAACTTGATCATGAAAGCCGTTGGATATACAAAGCCTCAACCCATCAGCAAAACTGACTCGCTGATCGACATCACCCTGCCTGACCCGGTGGCCATCGGCCGCGACCTGCTGGTTGAGGTCAAAGCCATCTCGGTCAACCCCGTGGACACCAAAGCGCGCAACAGCGGCGCGCCGGGCAATGGCCAAGCGTACAAGGTGCTTGGCTGAGACGCTAGCAGCATTGTCAAAGCTGTTGGCAACGACGTCACCTTGTTTGCACCGGGCGACCGCGTGTGGTACGCCGGCTTCATCGCCCGTCCAGGCACCAACAGCGAACTCCACTTGGTCGATGAGCGCATCGTGGGCCACGCACCCAAATCGTTGTATTTTGCACGGGCTGCCGCCCTTCCCCTAACCTCCATCACCGCATGGGAAATGCTGTTCGACCGCTTGGGCATTGCACCCGGCAAGCAGCCGAGCGACAAGACCCTGCTCATTATCGGTGCCTCCGGCGGCGTGGGCTCGATCCTGACCCTGCTGGCGGCACGCCTCACCAATCTGACCGTCATAGGCACGGCCTCGCGGCCGGAAACCCAGAGCTGGGTCCAGGAACTGGGCGCACACCACGTGATCGACCGCGGCAGACCGATCGCTGAAGAACTTCGGCGAATTGGTATCCCCACGGTGGACTACATCGTCAGTCTCACCCAGACCGACGCCCACTTCGCGCAAATCGTCGAAGCCATCGTTCCCCAAGAAAAGTTCGGCCTGAGCGACGATCCCGTGACGCTTGATATCACGAAATTCAAACGCAAGTCCGTGTCGGTTCAATGGGAACTGATGTTCACACGCGCCCTTTATTCTGCCAACGACATGATCGGCCAGCACCGTCTGCTCAACGAAATGGCCGCCCTGGTCGATGCAGGCCTGATTCGCACCACGCTGGCTGAGCGCTTTGGCGTCATCGATGCCGCTAACTTAAAGCGCGCACATGCGCTCATTGAGTCCGGCAAGGCACGCGGCAAAGTGGTGCTGGATGGCTGGGTCTGAACCATGCAGTCGATCTTGATCCGCAATCTGGCCATATTGGGGGCGAAGACAGGTTAACGAGGTTCACTGCGCATGTCCCTGCGAGCAATGGCGCCGCCGACGCGGCAAGCGTCCAAACTGTTGAAACTGGTCAGTCCGACATAGGTTTCGTCGCCAGGGATGGGCGCGCCCAGGCCGCTGGCAGCTTGGGGATCGCGTCGCGCAGTGCATCCCAGACATGCCGCGCGGCCACGCTGTGGTGGCGGTCGCGCGAACGCAACAGACAGGCTCTTCGGCTGAGGCCCCTCGCGGCCACGGGCGTGGCGTCAGTCACGTCCAGAGTCAACGCCGCAGCACCATTGAGCAAGGCGACCATCCCGTTCTCGCGCGCGGCATGCACCAAGTCCTCCAGCACGTCAGATTCCAGGCTCACGTTGGGTTTGAGTCCCTGTGCGGCGAATGCGTTGTCGAGCTGGCGTCGCATCGCGTATTCACTCGGCAACAACGCGAGCGGATGCTTGGCGACCTCGACGAGCTCGAGTCGACGCCGGCGTTGTCGAGCTTTAATTCCAAGCGCCACCAGAGGTTCGTCAAAACAGCTCAGAATTTCGAGATCGGCATGGGGTTCTGTATCAAAGCTGACGGCGAGATCGAGGTCGCCCCTCAGCACCCCTTCCACCAAGGCCTGCGCCGTTCGTCGACGCAGGGACATCAACAACGCTGGCCATTGAGCCTGCGCCGTGCGCGTGACGGGCAGTACCCAGCAACCCCCGTAGGACTGGACAAGCCCGACGCGAACCCGCCCGGCAACGGTGTTCGCGCGTTCGCGCGTATCGCGCAACGCAGCCTGTAATTCTTTTAGGCAGGCCGAGACACGTTGATCGAGCTCATGGCCCGAAGCCGTGGCCACGGCACGCCCGCGCGTGCGATCGAACAACGAGACCTCAAGGGTCGCTTCCAACAAGGCGATCTGCTCCGACAACGCAGCTTGCGAAATGGATGCATCGCGCGATGCCGCATTGAAGCTCCGCGCCTGCATGGCAATCGTGAAGTAACGCAATTGACGCAGGGAGACGAGGTCAAGGGGGTCGCGATGGCGGGGGTGCATGGTTATCGGATTATCCGATAGTGACGTCCAGAAAATGCGAATTGCGGGGAGGCAGACGTCTGCACACACTAGCCTGACGAGACAACTTTGATCACGAGGCACCCATGAGACGACGTCATCTACTCCACTACGGCAGCGCGACGGCAGCCGCTTCGATGTTTGGCATGAGCGTCACCGCTCATGCACAGACCTTTCCGTTCAAGCCCATCCGAATCGTCTGCCCTTATCCGGCAGGAGCCACCACCGATGCCGTGTCTCGGCTGATGGCGAATGCCTTGCAGACGGCTAGTGGCGCCACAGTGATTGTCGAAAACCGTGGTGGCGCCGGTGGCAACATCGGCACCGAGGCCGTTGCTCGCGGCGAAGCCGATGGCCACACGCTGCTGCTCGGCGCTCTAGGGCCGATGGCCGCAAATCCGGCGCTCTATCCGAAACTTAACTTCGATCCGTCCAAGGACTTCGCACCACTGGCATTGGCTGCCTCGGTACCATTGATTTGGGCCGTGCACCCTTCATTCAACGCGATGACGGTCAAGGAAGCGATCGACTTGCTGCGTCGCAATCCCGGCAAGTACTCCTATGCATCGGCTGGCAATGGCACGCCGCAGCATTTGGCTGGCGAACTGCTTAAGCGGCAGACCGGGACGTCGATCCTGCACATTCCGTATCGGGGGTCAGCTCCGGCGCTCAACGATGTGCTGGGCGGCACAGTGAACATGGTGTTCGAGGCCACGCCAGCCATCCTCCAACATGTGCAAAGTGGTCGACTGAGGGCGCTGGCTGTGAGTTCGGCCCAACGTCTGCCCACGCTGGCCAATGTCCCAACACTCAAGGAGTCAGGTGTAGATGCCGAGATTGGCGGATGGTATGGCTTTCTCGCACCTGCTACGACACCTACCTCCCACACGGACTGGCTTATCAAGCATATGGGTGCAGCATTGGCCGCCAAGGCCACGCAAGACAAGCTGACCGAACTTGGTTCAGTACGCGTTGACAACTCATCGCAGGCATTTGCCCGTCTGATGGACAGTGAGCGGCTGCGCTGGCAAAAGCTGATCCGCGATGTGGGCATCAAGCTCGACTGAAGGCGGCCGGAGCATGCCTCACATTGCCATCGAAGTCTCGCCGCCATTGCTCGCCGCCGTCGACTGGGCGCAGGTCTTGCAGGCCATGCATGTCGCCTTAGCTGAGCGCGGCTGGGCCAGGATGGAGGATTTGAAGTCGCGCGTGATGCCCATCGCCGTCAGCGTCTGCGGTTTGGATCTGCAGGCGCAACAACTGATCGCGACGCTCACATTGACTAATCGACGTCCACCACAGACCAGTGACGCCATGGCCGCCCTGGTGTTCGATCACATGTCCGGCGCCATCGACATGCATCCTGGATTGACCTTCTGGGTGCAATGTTGCGTGTTCCTTCAGGAGCACCCCAAGCCGCGTTACCTCAAACGGCAATGGAATGCGCCGCGATTTCCAGCCATCTGAACGCGATGCGACAGCTGTTTGAAACCACAAACCGCATACCGCTCTATCAATTTTCATTCAGGAAATTTCATGACAACGCAAAACACACTTCACAGCATTGGCCGCCGCTCGATCTTGGGCGGGGCGGCTGCCTCGATCGCAGCCACCGCTCTTGCAGGCGCCAATGGTCATGCCGCTCCGGCGCGCATCAAGACATCCAAGCAAGCTGGCGTCAGCCAACATTGGCCCAACGGCGCGCGACTAATAATTTCTGTGTCAATGCAGTTTGAGTCCGGCGCCCAGAGCGAGCATGACAACGGATCCCCATTTCCACCCATGGACAAGAATTTCCCCGATCTGCCCGCGCGCACCTGGTTCGAGTACGGCGTGCGGGAAGGCATTCCCCGGATGCTCGACCTGTGGGATAAGCATGGCGTAAAAGTCACGTCACACATGACAGGCCAAGCGGTCGAGCGCAATCCACAACTGGCCAAAGAGATAGTACAGCGCGGGCATGAAGCCGCCGCGCATGGTCAGACGTGGACACCGCACTGGACCATCACGCCGGAGGAGGAGCGTGCCTCTTACCAGGCCAACATTGATGCCGTTTTGAAAGCCACCGGCACGCGTCCCGTGGGCTACAACGCATTTTGGCTGCGGGGGACCCCGCGAACGTTAAGTATCCTGCAGGAACTGGGCTTTACTTATCACATCGACGATCTGTCGGCGGATGAGCCAATGACAACCCTGGTCAAAGGCAAACCTTTTGCCATCGTGCCTTACACGCTGCGGATGAACGACATTGGCCGTTTCGGTGCCGAGGGACCATTGACCGCCCAGGCCTTTGGACAGGAACTCAAGGACGAATTCGACCAACTCTATGCTGAAGCAGCTGGCCGGCGGCGGATGATGTCGATCTCGACGCACGATCGGATCGCTGGTACACCGGCGCGGGTGAAACGCATCGGCGAGTTCCTAGCATATGCCAAGCAGCACCCGGGAGTGGAATTCGTGCGCAAGGACCAAATCGCGCAATGGACGCTTTCGATGTCCAATGTGCCAAGCAAGACTTAACTTTACACGTGTCTGGATCAGTTGTTGCGTTTGGAGGCTTCAACCGACAGTTGCCTCCTAACGCCAAAAGCAGCATATCGATGCAATTAAGAAATTCCGTTCGAGTGGCTTGAGACCGACTTTGGTGATCAATTTGAGCCCTTGCCGAAAAATGATTTATCAACAATTTACATCATCATGAGTCGGTGATTCTTGATTAAAAGATCAGTAAGTCAGGTGCACATAGTGCCAAGGCCATGCATGTGCCTTAGCGAGCGCAACACTAAACCTTGCGTGCAGCAAATCGATTTCATTGAAGATGCCAGCCTAAACCATGGTTGATAACCCAGATCGCGAGGCTGATCGTCACGAACGACAGCACGGTGGCCAGCAGCAGCGCCGCCGCGCACATCTCCTCAAAGCCGTACTTCTGCGCCAGGATCGGATAGATGCTGAGCATCGGCGTCGCGGCGAAGATCACGGCCGCCGCGCAGTCCGGGATCGGCGGGCGGCAGCAGCCACATCATGGCGCCCACCGCCAGCGGGTGCAGCAGCAGCTTGCCCAAGGCGATGGCGCTCACGTCGCGCCGCATGCCCTTGGTTTTCAGCCCGACCAGCGTGCCGCCGATGACGAACAGCGAGACCGCCGCCGAGGACATGGCCAGCATGTTGATCGAGCGCGCGAGCACGCCCGTGATGGCGACGCCCGTGAGCGAAACCGCGACGCCGCCGACGATGGCCAGGATCACCGGGTTGCGCGAGAGCTGCGCGAGCGACTTCAGCACGATGCGATACCACTTGCCCTTGCCCGCGTGCCCGCTGTCGGCCATGACCAGCGTCAGCGGAATCATCAGCAGATTCTCCACTAGCATGCACATCGCCAGACCCACCGCCGCCGGTGCCGGCCCGGCGACGAGGATCGCGATCGGATAGCCGATGAATCCGCTGTTCGAACTGGAGACGCCCAGTCCGCACAGCGCGCTCAGGGTGAAGCCCTTGCCCTGGCCACGCCAGGCCCACATCAGCGCGGCCATCATCATCGCGAGCGAGCCCACCGCGTAGCCCAGCAGGTAGCGTCCGTTGAGGACCTCGCCGACCGGGCGCTGCGACAGCGCCGTGAACACCAGCGCCGGCAGCGCGAAGCGGACCACGTAGGTGCCCAGCACGCGCATGTCGGGCTTGCTGAAGACGAGGTGGCCCGCCGCGAAACCGAGCGCGATGACGACGTAGATCGGGCCCGTGATGGCGAAGGTCTGGAGCATGAAGCTGCGACTTGCTTTGGAGCCCGTTTAGCGAACAACGTGTTTTGTCGCCAGTGGTCTCACTTCCACGTCTCGATGACGCGACTGTCGTCCCGCAATCCAAGACCCTGGTCCGCCGCTTGACCAAAGCGTTCATTGGCAATCTCGAGCAGCGGTAACTCTGCACCACAGGCTCGTCCCGCACTTGCCACCAAGCCACTGTCCTTGACGAAGATGTTGATGCTGCTGGTGACCTCAACGTCTGTGTTAGCCATCATTCGTGGACCGCGGTCTGACAGCATCCACGATCCCGCTGCTCCGTGTTCGATGAGCGGCAGCACAATCTTTGGGTCGAGGCCCAGCGAACGTGCCAGACTGAGAGCTTCGGCTGCAGCGACGATGTGAATAGAGCACAAGTGTTGGTTAACCACCTTGATACTCTGTCCATCGCCCAGGCGATCGCCTGTGATACGCACGGTGCCCATGGCGTCCAGAACCGGTCGCGCCGAAGCCAAGTCGTCCGGCGTTCCAGCGGCAAAGATGACAAGAGCGCCGGTTTTGGCCCTGGCCACACCGCCGGTGACCGGTGCATCGACGACGCGTGCGCCTGCCTGTACCAAGATCTGACCTTGCTCGCGCACCGAATCAGGCCCGACCGTTGACATGATGATCCACAGCTGGCCGCTTACCAAGCCTTGGACATGTTCGACAAGGCTCGCCAACTGAGAGGGGGTGGCAACCATCACCACGACGACCTCAGCCGCAGGAGCAATACGGAAATCTCTCACAGTTCGAATGCCGCTCTCAGTCGCGTTGGAGATGACGGTCTCTGACACATCAACGCCTGTCACCGAGTGTCCTGCTTGTTGAATCTGTAAGGCCATGGGCAAGCCAATGGCTCCAACGCCGATAAAAGTCACGTTCATAAAAGTTTTCCAAATTCGTGGTGATTGGCCGTTGCAAATGACTTAGTTCTTCGATGACGGTGACCATTGCTTGCGGACCACGTCGGAGTTGAATCTACTGGTCGCGTCGATAAGTCTCGGAATTGGCGCCTCCTGGCGGCATCAGTCGCGCTGGCAACGACGCCAGCGCTTGACTGAATGCGCGACGCGTGGCTCTAACTTACCAGCTTCGTTGCCGCCGCCGGACAACGGTATTCAAATCTCACCTGCTGCTGTCAAACAGATATGCCAACGCGGATAAAAATTTGTTGGGGGGTCAGTGATTGCCCTGCAGTGCACCGACGCATAGAAGAAGGTTGACGCGCTCACCACAGGCGGTGGTAGCGTGTCATCAAAATCAGACCCAGCTTTTGATCTGCTGGCTCATTGCCTGCGTGGAGATGCCGTAGCGGTCGTGCAGCGTCGGCAGGGCACCGGCATCGAGGAAAGCATCGGGCAAGGCAATTTGGCGGAACGCGGTCACGACGCTTGAACGCATCAGAAGGCTAGCCACTGCCTCGCCCAGACCGCCGATCACCGAGTGGTTCTCTGCCACCACCACCAGACGTCCCTGACGCCGCACTTCAGCAAGGATCGTCGCTTCGTCGAGCGGCTTGATGGTAGGCACATGCAGCACCGCAACATCGACGCCGTCTGCCTGGAGCTGCTGGGCGGCTTCCAGAGAGCGCATGGTCATGAAGCCACTGGAGATCACCAGAACGGCGTTGCCGTCACGAATCAGCTTGGCTTTGCCAAGCTCGAACTTGTAGTTGTACTCGTCGAGCACCAGGGGCACGTTGCCGCGCGGCAGGCGCATATAGACGGGTCCCTGATGATCCGCCATCTGTGGCACCGCCTGCTCGATATCGAGCGCGTCACACGGATCGATGATCGTCAGTCCGGGAATGCCTCGCATCAGCGCCAGGTCCTCGGTGGCCTGGTGGCTGGGGCCGTAGCCGGTCGTCAGGCCCGGCAGCGCACAGCACATCTTGACGTTGAGATTTTCCTCGGCGATGACTTGGTGCACGAAGTCGTAAGCACGGCGCGTGCCGAAGACAGCATAGGTGGTGGCGAAGGGTACGAAACCTTCCTTGGCCATGCCGCCGGCCGCCGCCATGAGCAGTTGCTCGGCCATACCCATCTGGAAGAAGCGCTCTGGGTACTCCTTGGCGAAAAGGTGCAAGTCGGTGTACTTGGCCAGATCGGCGGTCATGCCGACCACATCCGCACGCTCGCGGCCCAACTCGACCAAGGCCTTGCCAAACGGCGCGGCCTTCACGCGCTGGCCCTCGCTGGCGATGGAAGCGATCATCGCCGAGGTCGTGAGCCGCGGCTTCTTTTCGGCAACGGGGGTGTTTGTTACGGGGGTGCTGGGGGTGCTCATCACACGGCTCCTTCAGTTTGTGTGCTGTCAACGTGACCAATGGCCTGCTGCCACTCGGGTGGGTCGACGCGGATGAAGTGGTTCTTATCGCGCGTCTCGAGGAACGGCACGCCCTTGCCCATGAGGGTGTCGAACAGGATGACGCGCGGCTTGTCTTCTTGGAGCGATCGCGCGGCGTCGAAAGCGGCGATCACGGCGGGCATGTCGTTGCCGTCGACGCGCTGCACGTGCCAGCCAAAGGCGGCCCACTTGTCAGCCAGCGGCTCGAAACCCATGATCTTTCCGGACGGGCCGTCGGCCTGCTGGTTGTTGATGTCGATCAGGCAGATCAGGTTGCCCAGCCGGTGGTGAGCCGCGCCGAGGGCAGCCTCCCAGGTCGAGCCCTCGTCGAGCTCGCCGTCGGACATCGAGTTGTAGACGAAGGCCGGATTTTTCTTCAGGCGCAGCCCCAGCGCCATGCCCACGGCGATCGGCAGGCCCTGGCCGAGCGAGCCGCCGGACATCTCCATGCCCGGCGTGTACGTGGCCATGCCCGACATCGGCAGGCGGCTGTCATCGCTGCCGTAGGTCTCGAGTTCCTCTTCGGGAATGATCTTGGCCTCGATGAGGGCCGCGTAGAAGGCGATGGCGTAGTGGCCGTGCGAGAGCAGGAAGCGGTCGCGGCCTTCCCACGTGGGGTCTTCGGGCCGGTAGGTCATGGCGTGCTTGTAGGCGACAGCCAGCACATCGGCCCAGCCCAGGGCTTGGCCGATGTAGCCCTGGCCCTGGACCTCGCCCATGCGCAGCGCGTAGCGGCGGATGCGGTAGGCGCTCTGTTGAAGTGTCGATAGATCAGACATGAGATAGCTCCTTGCGGAAGTGGTGAGCGAAGAAATGAACGTGCAGGGTCAAGAGGACGCAAAGGCAATTCCGCACAGCGTGTTCAGGACGGGATTGCCAGTGATCGACGATGGGGTCAGAGGAAACCGGTGGAGATCCAGGGGATCGCCGCCACCAGGCAAGTGCCAATGAAGAGGGCGACCATGTAGCCCACGATCGGCTTCATGCCCTCGTTCGGATGGATGCGGCTGATGGCGCAGGCCGCGTAGTAGCCCACGCCAAAGGGCGGCGCGAACAGGCCGATGCCCATGGCCAGCGTCACGACCATCGCGTAGTGCACCTCGTGGATGCCGACCTGGCGGGCGATGGGGAACAGCAGCGGACCGAGCAGCACGATGGCGGGGATGCCCTCGAGCACCGAGCCCAGGATGATGAAGGCCACCACCGACACCGCCATGAAGGTGACCGCGCCGCCCGGCAGCGCCTTCATCGCATCGGCCAGCGCGGTGGAGAAACCCGACTGCGTCAGCGCCCAGGCCATGCCGGTGGCCGCGCCGATGATGAACAGGATGGCGCCCGAGAGCGACGCTGTGCTCACCAGCATCGGGTAGATGCGCTTCCAGTCAAACTGGCGGTAGACCAGCAGGCCGGCGACCACCGCGTAGGCGATGCCGATGGTCGAGACCTCGGTGGCCGTGGCGACGCCCTCGACGACTGCGGCGCGGATCACCACGGGCAGCGCCAGCGCGGGAATGGCGACCAGGAACGATTTGCCGATCTCGGCGCGGGTGGCCCGGCGCACGCCGGTCAGGTCCTCGTGGCGGTAGCGCCACCAGACCAGCGCGGCCAGCGTCGCGCCGACCACGACCCCGGGCAGCAGGCCGCCGGTGAAGAGGGCGGCGATCGACACACCGGTGGCCGATCCGATGGTGATGAGCACCAGCGACGGCGGGATCGTCTCGGTCTGCGCACCCGTGGCCGAGAGCAGCGCCACCAGGTCGCCCGGCTTGGCGCCGCGCTTCTTCATCTCCGGGAACAGGGCCGGCGCCACGGCCGCCATGTCCGCCGCCTTCGAGCCCGAGATGCCCGAGACCAGGTACATCGCGCCGATCAGCACATAGGACAGCCCGCCGCGCACGTGGCCCAGCAGGTTGGCCAGGAAGTTGACCATCGCCCGGGCGATGCCCGTCATCTCGATGAGCAGGCCCAGCAGCACGAACAACGGCACCGCCAGCAGGATCAGGTGGCTCATGCCTTCGTCCATGCGGCCGACGACGACGACCGTCGGCGTCCCGGTGGTCAGCGAGATGTAGCCCAGCGTGGCCAAGCCGAAGGCAAACGCGATGGGCAGGCCCAGCATCACCATGGAGCCCACGCCGAAGACGAAAAACAGCAGGAGGTTCCAGTTGCCCAATGCCTTGAGCAAGGGACCCAGCAGCGCCATGACGCCGACCACCAGGGCGACCAGGACCGCGGCCACGAACACATCCTTGAGCTTGCCCACGCGGAAAATCTGGATGACGCCCACCAGCAGCATCAGGCCCAGCCCGATCGGCAATGCCGCCGCGCGCCAGGAGTTGGGAATGCCCATGGCTGGCGTCGTCACGAAGGCCTCGTCGGCCGCGAATTCATAAGCTGGATGCACGGTGAAGGCGAGGAATGCGATTGCCGCAGCGATGGCGACCAGGTCCAGCAGCACGCGCCGGCGGGGTTCGAGCTTGCCCACCACCGCGGTCATGCGCATGTGCTCGCCACGTTGGAAGGCGACGATCGAGCCCAGCATGGCCAGCCACAGGAACAGGATCGAAGCCAGTTCGTCGGACCACAGGAGGGGTTCGTGGAAGACATAGCGGCTGCCGACGCCCATCAGCAGCACCACGACTTCCGCCAACACAAGCAGTGCGGCGGGGATCTCGACCAGGGTTGCAATGACCTTGTTCAGTTGCTCGAGCCAGGGGATGGGCTGGCGCCAGCCGGTTTCACCGGCGGCTTCGGGATCGTCACTGGGAATATGCATGGCATTCCTTCGTGCAATGGACAGCTCCCGGCCTCCACGGCCGGGCGCGGCTCTCCATCGCGGATGTCGTTAAACAGGCCGCTGGCATTGGTCGGATCGCGACCAGCGCGCGGCAGCGAGGATCAGCCGAGCTTGCCGGCGACCTTTTCCAGCAGGTCCCAGGCGGCGGCGCCGTACTTGGTCTTCCATTCGCCGTAGAACCCGGTGGTTGCCAGCTTGGCGCGGAAGTCGTCCTGCTGGACGTCGACGAACTTGATGTTCTTGGCCTTGAGTTCGGCGATCAGGGTGGTGCTAAGCCTGGCAACGTCGGCACGCTGGTCGGTGGCCGACTTGTCGATCTCTCGCGTGATGATCTGTTGGACGTCAGCAGGCAGCTTGGCGAAGGCGCGCTTGTTGCCCAGCACCCAGTAACCATCCCAGACGTGGCCGGTCAGGCTGCAGGTCTTCTGCACCTCGTACAGGCGTCCCGTCGCGATGATGGCCAGCGGGTTCTCTTGACCTTCGACCACTTTGGTCTGCAGCGCGGTGTAGAGCTCGTTGAAGTTGATGGGTGAGGGTGCGGCGTCCAATGCCTTGAACAGCGAGGTCAATGGCGGAGCTGGCGGAACGCGGACCTTGAAGCTCTTCAGATCGGCGGCGGTCTTGATCTCACGCGTCGAGGAGGTGACGTGGCGAAAGCCGTTGTCCCAGATCTTGGAGACCGTGAAGATTGGCGTTTTGGCGATCTCGGCGCGAATGAAGTTGCCCAAATCGCCGTCCATGGCCTTCCAGACGTCGTCGTAGTTCTTGAACGCGAAGCCTACGCTGGTGATGCCCGACAATGGTACAAAAGTCGACAGGATCAGCGAAGAAAGGTTGAAGAACTCAACCGAGCCATTGCGCACCTGAGCGAGCAAGTCGGTGTCGCTGCCGAGCTGGTTCGCAGGGAACAGCTTGATGTTGACCCGGCCCGAGGTGGCCTCGCGGATGCGGTCGAGCGCCTCCTTGGCACGCAGGTTGACCGGGTGCGTGGGATCCTGACCGGTGGCGTACTTGAGTTCAAACTCGGCGGCGTCAGCACGGTGCGAGATGATCGAGAACAGCGGCAGGGCGGCAGAGCCGGCCAGCAGGGAGCGGCGGGTAATTTGGGTCATGATGGTTTGTCTCCAGGGGTTCTTCGGTAGTCGTTCTGTGCCATGCCTAGCGCGGCACGCACGCATCTCTCCCAACCCACCGCCATGCCGGTGAGGAAAGCCAGGAACGAGGATTCGATGACAACCCGCGCAGCGGGTTGCGAGTGCTTCAGTGAATCAGCATGCCGCCGTTGACATCGAGCGTGATGCCCGTGCAGTACGCTGACAGGTCGCTGCCGAGGAAGATGCAGGCGCCTGCGATGTCGTTGGGGTGGCCTAGGCGACCCAGGGGAATCGTCTCGGCGATCTCGGCCTTGCGGTCTTCGGTCAGCTTGCCCTTGATGATGTCGGTGCCGATCAGGCCGGGCGTGATGCAGTTGACGCGGATGCCCGCCGTGCCCAGTTCACGTGCCATGGCACGGGCAAGTCCCAGCACGCCGGCCTTGGCCGCCGAGTAGTGCGGGCCGCCCAAGATGCCGCCCCCGCGCTGCGCCGACACCGACGAGATGCAGATGATGGATCCGCCGCCCTGGCGCTCCATCACCGGGATCACGGCCTGGGAGCACAGCAGCGTGCCGCGCAGGCTCACGTCGAGCACGGCGTCGTAGTCCGACGCCGAGATATCCACCGTCTTGCGCGGCTGCGTGATGCCGGCGTTGTTCACCAGGATGTCGATGCGGCCGAACTTGGCCAGGACCTGCTCCACCGCCGCGTCGACCGCGGCTTTGTCTGTCACGCTGGCAACCACGCCGAGGTGCTCATTGCCGAGCTGCTTGGCGGCGTCTTCGGGCTTGGCACCTTCGAGGTCCATGATCGCCACCCGGGCGCCTTGGCTGGCCATCTGCATGGCGGTGGCAAAGCCGAGGCCATTAAGACCGGCACCGCCGGTGATGAGGACGACCTTGTTAGTGAGCAGCATGTTTGTCTCCGTGTGATTTGGAATGGCGCGATTGTGAAAACACGCATGCCTGAAAACAAGCGATACTTTTTCAGCGTAAGTTGATCGTTTGTCATCTTTGGGTTTACCCCGATTCACACCATGAGTTCATCCTTTCCGCCCTTTCCTTGCCTCGCAGCGTTTGAAGCGGTCGCGAGAAGAAAGAGCTTCGCGCTCGCGGCCAACGAACTGCACCTGACGCCATCGGCAGTGAGTCACCAGATCGCCAAGTTGGAGCAATTTCTGAACATCCGGCTTTTTGTCCGCACGGCACACAGTGTGGAGATCACAACGGCGGGCAACGACTACCTCCAGCGCGTCAGTGGTGCCATGTCGGCAATCAGTGCCGCGACCGACAACGTGAGACGAGGCGTGAGCAACTCACTGCATGTGCATTCGACGCCGAGCTTCGCCACGCTGTGGCTTATGCCGCGTCTCAAGGACTTCGCTAAAGACCATCCCGAGATTTCGCTGTCGATGTCGGCATCAGTAAATCATTCAGACTTCTCCGCAGGGCACACGGATGTCGATATCCGCTATGGCGTGCCTCACTGGCCACAACTCACAGCACGTCCGATCTTCGACGAGCAGATCATGCCGCTGGCGAGTCTGGCCTTCCTGAAACGCCATCGAATCGCGACCCCCGAGGACCTGACGCGCGTTCCATTGATCCAATCCACCGTGGGCGTGGTTCAATGGCCGGACTGGTTCTCGGTCCAGAACATCCTCCACCGCCCGGGAAGTTATGCCTACCGTTTTGATCGCGCGTTCATGGTCCTGGATGCGGCTGTGCAGGGTCTGGGCGTCGCCTTTGAGAGCACGTCGATCGGCGAACCGCACATACGCAAGGGCAAGCTGAGGCCCGTGTTCGAAACCGGGAAGTACCTGCCCGTACAGGCGCACTTCCTGGTGTATCCGGAGCGTCACGCGCAGAGACCTGAAGTCCTCAGTTTCGTCAACTGGGTCCTGACGCATGCAGTGACGCCTGCCGATCCCCGCATGCAGAAAGCAGGTTTATCTCGCTGATCTCTTCTTGCCATGAACCATCCGATGCCTTGGGCGAACGATCGCAGCACGGACTTGAATCCTTTGCCGGGTAAACCCTTAAGGGTTTACACTATGTCTTCAGGATCGGTGTTCTGAGGAGTGTTTTCATGATCGTATCTCTCGTGTCAGTGGCCATGGTTCCCGGTTTGGCAGCGCTGGTTGGTTGGTTTGCCAAGGCTCCAGCTAACCAGGCCTGATTTCAACGCGTCACGTCGCGACTGCTTGTCCGTTCGGGCAGTAGTCGACTGTCTATTCTCTTGTGGCAGTGGGTCAGCGGACATCGCAGCGGTCATAAGCTATCAGGATTTGCGCGGGCTGCGCCCAGCGCGTATCTGCTGCCCAAGCCGATAAACAACGGCGGAGCGTCGCTGCAGCGATAGAGCGGGCCTAGGTGTATGGTCCCGGAATGAGGTGACGCGGATCGATTTTAAAGACGGTCGGGTTTGTTGCCCATGCTTCGGTGATTGCTTGGAAGGGTGTCCGCCATCGCAGAGCTTTCAAATGCTTAGCAAAGTTGAATGCGCATACGAACGCGAGCACATGCGCTTTGAGACTCTCGAGGTCCGGGTAATGGAATGCCTTGATCGTTGCTTCCTTGATGGTGCGGTTCATGCGTTCGGCCTGCCCGTTTGTCCAGGGGTGGTAGGGCTTGGTGAGCCTGTGCTCAATGGCGTTTTCGTTGCAGACCCTGCCAAAGATGTGCATTCCCAGCCACGCATGGATGGGCTTGTTTCTATTCTTGGGCAGGTCTGCGAAGGCCATACCGTTGTCGGTGAGGATGGTGTGGATGCGGTACGGGAAGGCCTTGATCACACCGCGCAGGAACTCCGCGCCATTCATCTTGCCGACATCGTCTCGGAACTCTATGTAGGTGAACTTGGAGACTCGATCGATGGCCAGGAACATGTGCACCTTGCCTTGAACCAGACGCATCTCGGCGCTGTCGATATGCACGTAGCCAATCGCGCTCGGAGCAAACTTTCCCCTTCTGTACGTGTTGATCTCGTTTGATGGGAGACGAGAAATTCCGTGCCTCACCAGGCAGCGATGCAGACTCGAGCGCGTGAGCTTTAGGATGCTTTTACGCAGGCAGCCCATCACATCGTCCAAAGGCAGCAGGGTTGTGCGCCTGAACTCCACGATGACGGCCTCTTCGGCAGGGGAAAGCACCGTGCTCTTGGGTTGTCGAGGGCCCATTGGCGCGTCTGCCGTCGTGGTGCGACATCGCCACTTCGAGACGGTCGTGCGACTCAGTCCGTAGCGCTCGGCCAAGGCGCTGGTCTTTTCTTTCGACGATTGGAGCTCGGCACGAACTCTCGGCGTTGTACGGGCGCTGCCATGAAGAACATTTGCCATAACGTTTCTTGCTCCAGTTTGGACAGAATAACGTCACGACTCTCCGGGACTGCACACCTAGAACAGGCTGCAAAGACCGGGCAATTTTTCCAGTAGTGCCACCATGATTGGTGGGAGGCGTCTGAGCACGTAGCGCAGCAAATTACGTTGGAAGAAGAGTTTTTTTGATGTGCTCAGTTGCCGCCGAGCCTGTGCCCTGGTGAATCGCTGGAGAGCCGGCGCCGGCACGACGCGGGCCCTGTAGCGTAAGGGTCAGCTTTCACAGGGACTTACGGATCTGCTGCCCTAAGGTGGGACGCTCACTTGCGACTTTCGTCATTCTCTGACATCGCTTGCTTACACCGAGCACAACCCTTTGCTGACGGCGATGTACTTGCCATTTGCGAGCATCTGGAATCCAGTCCAACCAAGGAGCCAAGATGTCAGATAACAAGAGCACCCGTGGCCCGGCAGACGCCAGCCGCATCAATGTGCATGAGGACTACGAACTGCGCTACTGGAGCCAAAAGTTCGGCGTCACCGCTGAGGAGATCAAGAGCGCGCTGAAGACCGCAGGCGTCATGGCCAAGGACGTCGAAGCCCAGCTCAAGAAGTCTTCGTGACGCACCAGCGGCTTGGCCATGACCGACAAGCTTGCCTCCTATAAGTCCAAGCGCGAGTTCAAGGTCACGAGCGAGCCAGCTGAAGAAGGGAAGGTTGGCCAAGGATTGAGTTTTATCTTCAACTAGACGGGAGGGTCGTCGGTGATTTCGATGATTGCCTATAGAAAATTGCCCTCGCTTGGTTGAATAACGAAGACGTCAAGTGGCCGGATGCCATACGCTTGATATTAAATTCTATGCTGAAACAGTAGAAACATGAATTTACTCAAAAAGCTCGATGTCGAATTGCAAAAAGCTTTTGAGATGTTTTTTGCTTTGGATCAGCAGTCCGGTACTGCAGCGGCTGCCAGTTCGGAGGGTCATGACTCAGTTTCTGATGCCTTTTGGAATGCCGGCGGCGCGCAAATGGTGGAGACTGTCGAATTCACCATACCAGGCCCGTTCAGGCCTGTGCCTGCTGTTCTCTACCGACCGTTAAACAGGTTAATCACCACACCAGCGCTCGTCTATCTCCACGGCGGAGGCTTTTCCAGTGGCTCACATCGCTCAAACGAGCGTCAGTTGCGAGACATTGCAGCGGCTTGGGGTGGGGCTGTGATCAGTGTGGATTATGTGCATGCCCCCATGCACGTATTTCCGGATGCCATCCTAGAAACTTCGAGTGCATTACTCTGGCTTCACGAACACGGCACGGACCTTGGAGTCGATGGAACCCGACTGGCTTGCGGCGGCTATTCGGCGGGCGCATCGATCGGTCTCGGTGCTGCAAGTGAATTGAGATGGCCGTCGTGGCTGGTAGCCATGATCAGCATTGCAGCAGCCATTAATGGTGATGTTTCCACTGATTCAATGCAGCGATATGGGAGAGGCGATTTATATCCAAGCCGACAGGATGTTGAGGCAATGTTCGATCGCTATATGACCTTGGCCGATCAAAAAGACACGCGCTTCAATGTTTTGTTTGCGGATATGATGCAGATGCCTCCTACGTTCATCGCCGCAGCTGAATACGACGTCTTTTTAGATGCGTCCGTTGAATTGCATCGACAGCTGGAATCATTAGGACAATCGTGCCAACTGGAAATCTACAAGGGCATGTCGCATATGTTCTTCGGGTTCAGCCGCTGTGTAGGCCAAGCTGAGAAGTGCGTTCGGGATATTGCGTGTTACCTGCAGCAGAAAAATCCCGCCATATTGCAGCCTACGTCAATAAACTCATCAGATGTCCGGAGGGAAGGGCAATAGGGAGATGCATAGTGTTTTTAAAATGTAGGGCATTGTGTCTTGGTCCTTGTGCTTACTTCATAAACACCACCTTGTTACTTAACATAAAGATTATTGTATTGTGCGCAGCATAGTACGCATACATTGGTTTGGCGTCCAAAATGATGATCAATCTCGCATTCATTCCGAGCTCTGTTCGCACCTGAATAGTCTGCTCCGGATCTGCTGATACGCTTCTGCCGTCTTGTACAACGCAGGCGTTGCT
>Ga0308163_10002331_pt1 | contig 17650 bp, 17 predicted proteins | sample PhyTR1_FD_201037 | JGI IMG/M metagenome (GOLD analysis project Ga0308163, IMG submission 201037) | Phyllosphere microbial communities from UC Gill Tract Community Farm, Albany, California, United States - DLSLT.R1 | ecosystem: Host-associated > Plants > Phyllosphere > Unclassified | place: USA...
CGGACTTACCGCTGCCTGTTCTTCGAAGAAAGAAGTCATCGACGAAAACCTCAGTGAAGTCGAGCTGTACCAGCAGGCGCAGGCCGATCTGGACAACAACAGCTACAACAGCGCAACCGAAAAACTCAAGGCGCTGGAATCCCGCTACCCGTTCGGTCGCTATGCCGACCAGGCGCAGCTGGAACTGATCTACGCCAATTACAAAAATGGCGAGCCCGAGGCTGCGAAGACCGCCGCCGAGCGCTTCATTCGTCTGCACCCGCAGCACCCGAACGTCGACTATGCCTACTACCTCAAGGGCCTGACGTCGTTCGACCAGGACGTGGGCATCATCGCGCGCTTCCTGCCGCTGGATCAGACCAAGCGTGACCCGGGTGCTGCGCGTGACTCGTATAACGAGTTCGCCCAGTTGACCAGCCGCTACCCGAACAGCCGCTACGCGCCTGACGCCAAGCAGCGCATGATTTATCTGCGTAACCTGCTGGCGGCGTACGAAATTCACGTGGCCGACTACTACCTGACCCGCCAGGCCTATGTCGCGGCGGCGAACCGTGGCCGTTACGTGGTTGAAAACTTCCAGGAAACCCCTTCGGTTCCGGACGGTCTTGCGGTCATGGTCGAAGCGTATCAGCGCCTGCAACTGAACGACCTGGCCGACACCAGCCTGCAAGTTCTGAAAACCAACTACCCGGACTTCCCGCAACTGGCCGATGGTAAGTTTGAGCCTCGCACACCTGATCCAGACAACCGCTCGTGGCTGTCGAAAGCGACGCTGGGCCTGATCGAAAGCCGTCCGCCTCTGCCGCCGGGAGAAACCCGCGCCAACCAGGACGTGATCAAGCAATACCAGGACGCCAAGGAAGCCATCCCGGCCGACTTGCTGCCTGAGAACCAGCCGGACGAAGCCGACAAGAAGAACGAAGATGATGACGGCACGCCAAAAAGCCGTTCGATCTTCAGCTACATGACCTTCGGCGTCTTCGACTGATCACCGTCGCTGTTCGAACGTCAGCAAAAGAGGCCCTTTGAGGCCTCTTTTTTATTTCAGTCAGTTTTCTGACAGCCTGAATCGGCGCAGGTCACTGTGCGGCTGACAGCGCCTTGGCTACACTGCGGCATCTTCACTTCATAAGCTGGTAGACATGATTCGCTTGATTATGTGGATCGCCTTGATCATGGCGATTGTCTGGTTGTTCAAACGCGCGACCAAAGGCCCCGCCGCACGCTCGAAACCCGCAGCACCGGAGCTCGACGCCGCGCCAATGGTGCGTTGCGCGCAGTGTGGCGTGCATGTACCACGCGACCGCGCACTGAGCCAGGGTCTCCAATGGTATTGCACCGAAGCGCACCGCCTACAGGGCCCTGCTGCACGTGACCGCTGAAACCCTGTCGCTGGCGACCCCACAGGCCCAGCGCATTCTGCGTCTCTATCACCTCTACCGTCTGAGCATCGGCATCCTGCTGGTGCTGTTGATTTCCAGCAGCATGGACGCCGAACTGCTTCAGTTGGCTGACATCGAACTGTTCCGCACGGGCTGCTGGCTGTATCTGGTCTTCAACATCCTCGTGGTCGTACTGCTTGAGCGACCCAGCCGTCAGGGACAGCTGTTCACGCTGGCAATGGCCGATGCACTGACGCTGTGCGCATTGTTCTATGCCGGAGGTGGCGCTCCGAGCGGCATCGGCAACCTGATTGTGGCCTCGGTGGCCATCAGCAATGTGCTTCTGCGCCAGCGCAGCGGGCTGTTGATTGCCGCCGTGTCAGCCATCGGCATCATCTACCTGACCTTCTTCATCAGTTACCACCAGCCTGCGGCAGCCAATCACTTCGTCCAGGCGGGTTCACTCGGCGCCTTGTGTTTCGCGGCAGCGCTGCTGGTTCAAGCGCTGGCCCGACGACTGCAGGTCAGCGAAGACATCGCCGAGAAGCGTGCGGCCGATGTTGATAATCTGGAACAGCTCAACGCCCTGATCCTGCAGCGTATGCGCACTGGCATTCTGGTCCTCGATTCGAACCGCCAGGTGCTGCTGGCCAACCAGAGCGCGTTGACCTTGCTGGGCCATCAACACCTGCTGGGCGAAATCATTGATCCGTACTCACCTCAGTTGGTCGAGCGCTTGCGCCAATGGTTGATCAACCCTTCCATGGCACCGCGCAGCATGACCACGTCGGCAATCGGGCCGGTGCTGCGCCCGGGCTTCATTGCCCTGACCCGCGGCAGCCACCGTCACACCCTGGTGTTTCTCGATGACCTTTCGCAAATCTCCCAACAAGCCCAACAACTCAAGCTCGCTGCGTTAGGCAGGCTGACGGCGGGCATCGCCCACGAGATTCGCAACCCGCTGGGGGCCATCAGCCATGCGGCGCAGCTGCTCCACGAGTCAGAGGAACTGAGCGGGCCGGACCGGCGTCTCAGTGAAATCATTCAAGACCAATCGCGACGGATGAATCTGGTGATTGAGAACGTCTTGCAGCTGTCTCGCCGACGTCAGACCGAACCTCACCTGCTCGACCTCAAGCAGTGGCTCGAACACTTCGTCAGCGACCTGCGCAGTCGGCTGTCTGACGAACAGTCCGTACACCTGGAAACCGGTGATGGCACACTGACCACGCGCATGGACGCCGAGCAATTGCAGCAGGTCATGACCAATCTGGTGCAGAACGGCCTGCGCTACAGCGGTCAACTGCATGAAAAAGCTCAGGTCTGGCTCAGACTGTTCCATGATCCACACAGCGAGTTGCCCAGCCTGGAAGTGCTGGACGACGGTCCCGGTGTCGCGACCGAACACCTGACGAAGATTTTCGAGCCTTTTTTCACCACTGAAAGCAAGGGAACCGGCTTGGGCTTGTATCTCTCACGTGAGTTGTGCGAGAGCAATCAGGCGAACCTGGATTACACACCACGGGAAGGTGGCGGCAGCTGCATGCGGATCACCTTCGCCCATCCGTTCAAATTGAGTTGAACATGAGCCAACGGCAAAAGATCCTGATCGTCGACGATGAGCCGGACATTCGCGAATTGCTGGAGATCACTCTGGGGCGAATGAAACTGGACACGCGCAGCGCGCGCAACGTCAAGGAAGCCCAGGACTGGTTGGCCCGCGAGCCTTTCGACCTGTGCCTGACCGACATGCGCCTGCCGGACGGGAACGGCCTCGAACTCGTGCAGCATATTCAGAAGCGCCACACCCAGGTGCCTGTCGCGATGATTACAGCCCACGGCAGCGTCGACACGGCGATCCATGCCCTGAAAGCCGGAGCGTTCGACTTTCTCACCAAACCGGTGGATTTAGGCCGTCTGCGCGAATTGGTGGGCAGCGCATTGCGCCTGCACGCCTCGCCTTCCAACGAAAACAGCATCGACAATCGCCTGCTCGGCAACTCACCGCCCATGCAGGCGCTGCGCAAGCAGATCGGCAAACTGGCGCGCAGTCAGGCGCCGATCTATATCAGCGGCGAGTCCGGTAGCGGCAAGGAACTGGTCGCGCGTCTGATTCACGAACAAGGGCCGCGCATCGACAAACCGTTCGTGCCGGTCAACTGCGGGGCTATTCCTACCGAGCTGATGGAAAGCGAGTTCTTCGGCCATCGCAAGGGCAGCTTCACTGGCGCCCACGAAGACAAACCCGGCCTGTTTCAGGCCGCGCACGGCGGTACGCTTTTCCTCGACGAAGTGGCCGACCTGCCGTTGGCGATGCAGGTCAAACTGCTGCGTGCCATCCAGGAAAAATCCGTGCGTGCCGTTGGCGGACAGCAGGAACAGGTCGTGGACGTCCGCGTCTTGTGCGCCACCCACAAAGACCTCGGCGTCGAAGTGGCCGCCCAACGCTTCCGCCAGGATTTGTATTACCGCCTCAACGTGATTGAACTGCGCGTGCCACCGTTGCGCGAGCGGCGCGAAGACATCGAGGAAATCGCCAACAATGTGCTTCAACGGCTTGCCGAAGGTGCTGACCAACCGCCTGCGCGTCTGACGTCCCAGGCCCTGACCGCGCTGAAGGGCTACCGCTTCCCAGGTAATGTTCGCGAGTTGGAGAACATGCTCGAACGCGCTTACACGTTGTGCGAAAACGACCAGATCAACGCCGACGACCTGCGACTTGCAGAGCCTGTCAGCGCCAGCGAGCAAGACGGACCGAGCCTGGCCGATATCGATAACCTGGAAGACTACCTCGAAAGCATCGAGCGCAAGCTGATCCTCCAGGCGCTCGAAGAAACCCGCTGGAACCGGACCGCCGCCGCGCAGCGCTTGAACCTGACGTTCAGATCGATGCGTTATCGGTTGAAGAAGCTTGGGTTAGAGTAGTCATAGCGCTTCTCCACTTGATAAGTCCCAAAAAGGGACCTATCGTTCCCTTTTTGGGACTTATCGCACCGGGCGCTTATGTCTATCGGCGACGCACTCTTCACCACAACCCAACAGCGGCTGCTTGGACTGCTATACGGCCATCCAGAGCGAAGCTTTTACACCAATGAAATTGGGCGATGGGCTCAGGTTGGCAGGGGAAGCATGGTCCGCGAACTGGAGAAACTGCACTCCGCCGGCCTGCTCACGGCGACCCGCCAAGGTAATCAGATTCACTACCAGGCCAATCCCGACAATCCTGTTTTCCAGGAATTGGTGGCTATCGTGCGCAAGACCTTCGGCATTGCCGATCACTTGCGGGTGGAATTGATGCCGTTTGCGGACCGTCTTCAGCAAGCCTTCATCTATGGATCAATCGCGAAAGGGACCGCGAACACATCCAGTGACATTGACTTGATGCTGATAGGCGAAGGAATCAGTTACAGCGAAGTGATGGAGCGTATGATCCCGCTCGAGGAATTACTGGGCAGAACAATCAACCCGACGCTTTATTCGCCCGCTGATTGGGCGGCGAAGCTCAAAGCCGGAAACAGCTTCGTGATGCGCGTGGCCGAGCAGGACAAGATCAAGATCATTGGAAGCGAATAAGGGAGTACGCCAAGGAATGGGCACCAATGACAATCTCGATAACCTTGTGCGCAGTGGCGGTTTAAAGCTTGAACCTTACGACACCAAGGAATGCGCTGGACTGATCCGCTCTGCAGCAGATCGCCTTCGGGACGCGCACAACTCCACCCTTTCCTACGCCAGCCGCTTCGACCTGGGCTACAACGCTGCACATGCGCTGGCTCTCGCCGCAATGCGCTTGATGGGGTATCGCTCTGACCGGCGATACCTGGTTTTCCAGTGCTTGCCCCATACCATTGCCCTCGACAAAGTGCAGGTCCGCCTGTTTGCCCTTTGCCACGAACGACGCAACCTTGCCGAATACGAAGGCTACATGGATATCGATGAGCCTCTGCTTAAAGAACTGCTCGCAAATACCGAGGCCCTGCATCTGTTGGTACAGAAGGCAATGACACCTTAGCTCCGGATTCTTCCTTCTAGCGCATACGGCACCGGATCGATGATGGGCGCATCGCCCACCAGCAAGTCGGTCAGCAACTGGCACGAAGCAGGCGCGAGCACCAGGCCGTTTCGGAAATGGCCGCAATTCAGCCACAGCCCATCGTGATTCGGTACCGGGCCAATGTATGGAATCCCCTCGGGAGAACCCGGCCGCAATCCTGCCCAGTGCCCCACCACCTCGGCGTCCGCCAATGCGGGGATCAGCTCGATGGCCGAGGCTTTCAGGCTTTCAAGCGCCGTGTCGGTCGGCGTCTTGTCGTAGCCTTCATATTCCAGCGTGCTGCCAATCAGAATGTGCCCGTCACGACGTGGGATCGCATAGCGGCCTTTGGCGAGGATCATGCTGGGCAGGAAATCCGCCGCGCACTTGAACAGAATCATCTGTCCCTTTACCGGCTCGACCGGCAACTCAAGACCGAGCTGACTGAGCAAGTCGCCGCTCCACGCGCCGGCGGCCAACACGACGCTGTCGCCGAGCACATCACCGGCAACGGTGCTCACCCCGATGATCCTGCCACCATCGCGCACAAAACCACTGACCTCACTCTGCTCATGAATCGTCACGTTCGGCATGGCCAGCAACGCCGCCTTGAGCGATTTGACGAGCCGGGGATTACGCACGTTGGCGATGTCGGGCATGTACACGGCACGGGAATAGCCGCCGCCCATCACCGGCACGGCGTCATGCACCTGGGAGATGTCCACGGAGGACAGGGGGCGATTCAACCGTTGAGCCCACTCCAGCGCTTCCTTCTCGTCGTCAAGGTCCAGCCAATAGAGACCGGTCTTGTGCACTTCAGGATCGATACCCGTGACCTCGAGCAACCGCTCGGCCAGCTGTGGGTAAAAATCCTGCGACCAATGCGCCAACGCCGTCACGGCCGGGCTGTAGCGCCATGGATAAAGCGGCGAAACGATCCCACCGCCAGCCCAGGAAGACTCTTGCCCCACACCGGAACGGTCGAGCAGCACCACGCTCTGGACCTTTGACGCGAGGTTAAAGGCGGTCAACAGACCGATGACGCCACCGCCGACGATTACCACGTGTTGCCTGGACATGCAGAACCCGATCATCAATAGAAAATAAGCGCCGGTTTGCGCCCTATAGGTGGCCGATAAACCGACACGACAATGGCCAACAATCAACGCCATGCCACTGGTCCGGCGAATATCCCCGGACATCCACTACATAGCGACTTCGAACCTTAGTAGTATCACCATATTTCAAACGAAAAATGGAATTTCCTTGATGGATTTCAGCGCAGGGTGTCCGTGTACAGGCACACGCCCGAATCTGCATCGCAGTTGGCAGGGTCCTCATAGGGGCAACAGCGCCGGGTTTACCTTGATCGAATTGATCGTGGTGGTGGTGATCGTCGGGATTTTTGCGGCGATTGCACTGCCGAGCTTCAGCTACATGATTCACAAGAGCGCCGTGACCGCGGCCGGAAATGAGCTGTATGACTTATTGCAATACACGCGTGGAGAAGCAGTGACCCGAGGCACTTCTATCAGCATCAGGGCGGCAGGAGGCGCAACCACTGGGTGGAACGGCGATGTCACGGTCTTTAAAACGAGCGATGCCACGGCCACGCCCCTGCGACGCCTCGGTACCGATGGTTTGCAACGCGGTGTATTGATCGCCAGCGGGCTCGGACTGCTGACATTCACCCCGACCGGAAGTGCATCCTCGTCTGTTTGCTTCGCCTTCACTTACAGCAACGACACCAGCGTCGCCACGCAATATATAACTGTTCTTACCAGTGGGCGTGTCACCCCTCCTACCTCTGTGAATCCGGGTGGGTGCTGATGAACGCCATCTCCCGCACACGCTCGTCGGGCTTCAGCATGATCGAGGTGTTGGTGAGCCTGTTGATCACCGTCATCGGCGTACTGGGAATGGTGGCACTGCAGAGCAAGGCCATTCCGTACACGCAGGATTCGGCCCAACGAAATGCAGCCATCATGTTGGTGGATGATCTGGTCGAAATCATTCGCAATGGCAAAACGGACGAAGACTGCATCACACAGAGCAGTTGCACAAAAGCTTTAGGCGCCTCATTTCCGAATCCGCCAACCAGTTGCATCCCTACTCCACAAGCATTGGCCGATCAGATCAATTGCTGGGCTGCACGCGCGGGAAAAACGCTGCCAGGAGGCTCGTCCCTACTAAGCAGCTCGTTTTACATCTGTCATAGCGTCAACCCTAACGACGTTGTCTCCGGCAGTTGCCCAACCCAGAGCGCGAAAGATACTGAGCTGGAGATCCAGGTTGCCTGGACCGTAAAAAGCGCTTCTGACTGCATGGATGGCAGCACCGGCACTACTGCAGGAACATGCACTTACAAACTCAGGACACGCATCAAATGAGGACCGCCGTCATGCCGTACCGACAACAAGGGCTGTCCTTGATCGAGCTGATGGTCGCGATGGTGATTGGATGCTTCCTGATCCTTGGCGTGACACAGATCTTCATCAGCAACCAAAAGAGCTATTTATTTCAGCAGGGGCAGGTCGGCAATCAGGAAAACGGTCGCTTCGCGCTGGCGCTCCTGAGTCAGGAGTTGCTTAAGGCGGGTTACCGAAGCGACCCAACTGCGGATATCTCCGCAGACTCTACGTTGGCAAACTGCCCCTTCAGGGCAGCAACTTCAGTCGTCGCAAAATCACCTACCTCGTTGTGCCTTCAATATCAGGCGACCAATCGCTCCGACGTGACCTGCCAGGGGACAACCCTCTCCGCGGCAAACCAGGCGCTTATCCTGGCTCCCTATCGCCAGGCCAACCCAAAGGTCATCGAGCAAATCGACTTGGACATCGGCGCAAGCTCTATTACGTGCACAGTAGGGGGCACTACGCAGCAATTGGTGAGCGGGGTAAAAGACTTACGCTTCGAATACGGTACCGCGAGTGGGTTCAGTTCTACGCCCAACAACGCAGACGTCATTGTCGCGGTCCGCTACAGCGTATTGATGCAAAGCCCAGGAACTGCTTCGGTGCGAGATACCACAGCGAGCATTTCGCCTGCGCTGGACGACTGGAACACCCGATACAGCACCACCTATAACGACACCAAAGGCATTTATCAGATTGTGCAGGGAACCGTCATGCTCAGGAACCAAGCACAATGAGGCCGTTGACACAGAAGATTAAGCATCAGGATCGTCAGGAGGGTGCGACATTGCTAGTGGCGATCATGATGCTGCTGATCATCACGTTGCTGGCGCTTTCCAGCATGCGAGGGGTATCACTGGAGTCGCGTATCACTGGCAATCTGAAACAACAGAGAAATCTGAACAGCGCAGCGGAAGCAGGTCTGCGCATCGGCGAAAAGAGCATTCAGGATTGGTTATGCTCAGCGAGTTCGCCCCTTAAGCCCTGCAAGCCAACCATGACGTCCCTGTATCCCACGCCCACAGTCAACATAGACACGCCTGCTGATTTCACTTCTAGCAACGCTCCTTATCTAAATGCCGTTAACAGCGGATACAACGTCAAAATCCAATGGTATGTACAACCGCTTGGCCTGCTTCAAAAACCCACAATGGGTAATTGCGCGCTCATGGCAAGCACCATCAATTGTAGCGGACGTAAAACTTATTACGAAATTACCGCCTGTGCATCGACCGTGTTGTGTACAGCCGATACCGTAACTCAGCGGGTGATCTTACGAACCGTCGTTGGGGTGACCGATTGAACAATGTGCCAGAAAACGGACAACCATGAATAAGCCAAACTGTTTAAGCCGTTTCATTGTTGCGCTGGCAGGCGTGCTCCTGCTGCCGTTTTCCACTGCGCAAGCCGCCGTGAGCCAAGTACCGGCCCAGATCCCGTTGTTCGTTAATGATTCCGTGCCTCCCCTCAACATGTTGGTTGTCGGGCGGGATCACAAGTTGTTCTTCCCCGCTTACAACGATGCATCAGATCTGGACGGCGATGGATCGATTGATATTCGATACAAACCATCAATCGACTATCTGGGTTATTTCGACTCGTTGACCTGCTACACCTACGGTAGCGGCTACTTTACTGCTGCGTCCAAAACCACGGCCGCCAACTTGAAAAAATGCCCAGGAAGCTGGAGCGGTGACTATCTCAACTACCTCACTACCTCCCGCGCCGACGCCCTGCGCAAGGTTCTGTACGGTGGTTATCGCGAGGTCGACACCACCTCGCAAACCATTCTGACCAGGGCTTATATCCCTACAGACGCACATACCTGGGGCAAGGAATACACAAGCCTTGATGTCGACAAGTACAACCTGTCCGACTACACCCCGCTTTCCAACCCCAGTGCTGGCAACCGCACGTTGTTCGCCAACAACACGCAATCTTCAGCACCGCTGCTGCGGGTGCTCTCAAACGTATCGAATATTCGCATCTTCGGCTGGGTTTCCCGCGAGGTGACACAAGGCGGCTCAGTTGCGACCAATACAAGCTTCCAGGATGTGCTGGTCATCCCCACTGATTACCAAGTCAGGGTCGAGGTCTGCAAGGCCGGCTTTCTGGAGAGCAACTGCAAGCTGTATCCCAATGGAAAGTACAAGCCCACCGGTATCCTTCACGATTACGGTGAAGGCAATCAAATGTACTTCGGCCTGATGACAGGTACTTATCAGAACAACATCCAGGGTGGTGCGATTCGCAAAGCAATGAGTAGCTTTTCGAACGAAATCGAAACCTCGACGGGGATTTTCGGCACCAAAACCTTATTGGGAAACTACGTCAAAAGCGGCATTATCGGAACGCTGGACGGCTTGAGACTCACATCGAGTGGTTGCAGCACTTCGGGCAACTCAATTACCAACTCCAATTGCCAGAACTGGGGGAACCCACTGGCCGAAATGATGTTCGAAACGCTCCGTTATTTCAGCGGCGCAACCTCACCTACGACAGGATATCTCTCCGGTACAGGGGACACAGCGTTGGGGCTGAGCGGCCTGACGACATGGACCAACCCGTACTCCAGCAACCCGAACCCGGACGCAACCAACCCTACGTACCCGAGTTGCTCCAAACCGTTTGAGACCCTTTTCAGCGACGTCAACCCGACATACGACTCCGATCTGCCCGGCAGCGCTTTTAGCACTACTAATGCTCCAAGTGCACCTACGGCGCTCAGAGGCTTCAGTGCTCAGAGCCTCGGGCAGACTATCTGGAACACAGATGTCGGCGCTGGGACCAAGAACATCAATATTGGCGAAACCACGACGTTAAGTGATACAGCGCCCACTGCGAAAGTTGCCTCCAGCCTGGGTAACATCCGCGGACTACCGGAGGAGCCGACCAAGCAAGGGACATTCAACGCCGGATCCGTTGCCTATTTTGCCAACACCAACCCGATTACCTCCTTAGGCAGCCAGAAGGTTCAGACCTTTTCCATTGCGTTATCGTCCACGTTACCGCGCATCCAGATGCCTGTTGGCAACGGGACAATCACGCTGCTGCCGTTCGGCAAGGTCACCAGCGGCGTCACCGAACAAATCACCGGTTTTTATATCGACTCGTTGTACAACATGGACGGCCAGCCAACAGATACAACCGTTAACGGTGGACGGGCGCAAGCCGTGTTCCGCGTGGTGTTCGACGACTGCGGCCAAGGTTGCGACTACGACATGGACGCCATCGTGCTGTACACCGTGTCGGTCACCGCCACCGGGACGCTCGATGTAACCCTGCAAACGGTGTATTCCGTGTCCGGTGCGGAGTCGCACATGGGATATACCATTTCCGGCACCACGGCTGACGGTATCTATCTTGAGGTCACCGGAGGCGGAAGTACGGGTGCTACGCATTACGCGCTTGATACGCCCGGCAATCAGCTTCCTGGCTCTTGTCCGTGTACCGGCAACAGTACGCTTCTGCCAGGTCGCAAGTCCGGCAGTGTGATCGTCAACGGCAGCGATACCCACAAACGGACCTTTACGGCTTCCTCTGCCAAGTCGGTGACTAACCTGCAGGACCCCTTGTGGTATGCCGCCAAATGGGGCGGTTTTGGTGATTCGACCAATACCGCTGGCAGCACACCGGTCGATGGGCAATGGGACTCCAACGACAGCGGTACACCGAACAACTACTTCCTGGTCAGCAACGCTTCCACGCTTAAGGCTCAACTGGCCAAAGCCTTCAACCAGATACTGCAGAAAAACAGTTCGGTCGCGACGCCTGCAGTCCTGCCCGCTCTCGGCGCGACGAAATCTTCGTCGACCTACCTCAACAGTCTGAACGTCGCTTACTGGAGTGGGGATCTGGTCAAGACCACTACCAGCACGGACGCCACCTCCGGTACTTCTAGCACCGTGCAAAACTGGTCGGCGGCGGCAAAAATGCCAGTGTGGAGCACACGGAACATTCAGATAGCGACACAGGCCGGCAACGCGTTGCAGAACTTCACTTACACCAACCTGGGTAACCGAACCTACGCTGGGGTCAACCTGCAAACCACGTTGACCTCTGATCAAGTGGACTTCATCAAGGGCGACAGCAGCAAGGAAATTTCAACTTTCCGTCGGCGGGCATCATTGATCGGGGACTTAGTGAATTCATCCCCCGCTGTTGTCACCACTGCACTCTACAATGCCGCCATTGCAGACACATTGAACGGTACAAGCGGCACCTATGCGGCGTTCCAGACCACTCAAAGCACGCGCAGAGGCCAGGTTTACGTGGGTGCCAACGACGGCATGCTGCACGCGTTCGATACTTCCACTGGCGTTGAAAAGTTCGCGTTCATTCCTTCCGCCGTCATCTCTAACCTCAGCACATTGGCGAACAAGGATTACAACTCCGACTCGTCCCTGCATCGCTACTTCGTTGATAGCACGCCGGTGGTGGGGGACGTCTACTTCTCCGGAGCCTGGCATACGATTCTGGTAGGTACGCTTGGCGGTGGGGGTCGCGAGATATTCGCACTGGACATCACCAACCCCGACGGCATCACCCTGCTGTGGGAGTTCACCTCGCAGACCGACGTTGATCTGGGTTCAACATTTTCCATCCCTGTGATCTCGAGACTCCATTCAGGGGAATGGGGGGTCATCATCGGCAACGGCTATAACGGGAACAATGGCAACGCATCGCTGCTGGTGCTCAATGCGGCAACCGGCGCCACTATCAGCAAGTTGACGACATCTGTGGTCGGTAATAATGGCCTGTCTTCGCCCGTGGTGCTCGACGCCAACGCCGATGGTATTGCCGACTATGTCTATGCAGGCGACCTTCTGGGCAATTTGTGGCGATTTGACCTTCTAGGCCCAGGCTCGCTGACCGCGAACGCCTCAGCCAGCAACTACAAGGTCGCGTTTGGCAACAAACCCCTCTATACGGCGACCGGCAGCGACACTGCCGGCGCCGCCGTTCAATCGATCACCGCCGCTCCCGTTGTGATCGCGCATCCGACCCAACCCGGTAGTCTCGTGATCTTCGGCACAGGTCGCTACTTTGCAACAGCCGACAAGACCACCACCGATTTGCAAACGCTTTACGGTATCTGGGACAAACAGACTGCCGCAGAAACGGCGGCGTCGACACCTGTGCTTGCTCGATCCAGTCTGCAAGCACAGAGCATTACTCAGCAGGTCAACAACGCAACGTTTGGCACGACCACCAGCACGGTCAGAATCGTCAGCAATAATGCTGTTGACTGGACATCGAAATCAGGCTGGTATTTGAACTTTGCAGTAGGCACTTCGCTGTTGGGGGAGCGGCTCGTTGATCCGCTCAGTATCAGTGGCAGCGTTTTGTTGGCCGCCACTCGCACTCCGAGCACGGATGTTTGTACGCCTGGGATAACCGGATGGCTGTATGGCCTGGATCCGAACACAGGGGGTAGAACCTCGTTTACAGTGTTCAACCTCCGACGCAATGGCACCATCTCCTCCGCCGACAACTACAACGATACGGTCGTCAGCGGCTTTCAGCAGTCCGGTGTTGGCGGCGCAGTCTCTACCTCTGACGGAGACAAGAGCGTCACGGACTCAAGCAATGAAAGCACCATTATCGACCCCGGCTCGAAATTCGACGGACGCCAAACCTGGCGTGCAATCCCTTCACCTTAGAGGCCCGCATGGATATGCAGAAGGCAAAAAACCGGCAACACGGCTTTACTCTGATCGAACTGATGATCACAGTCGCCATCGTGGCTATTCTGGCCGCCGTGGCCTATCCGTCTTATACAAAGTATGTGCAGCGCGGTTATCGTTCGGAAGGGATCGCGATGCTTACCGATGCGGTCGCGCGGATGGAACGTTTCTATGCGCAGAACAACAACTACACCAACGCCACCACGTTAGCGGCAATCGGCATCACCAATGCCAACTCCGCCAACAACAGGTACACCCTGCAGGCGCCGACTGTCACCGCCACGACATACAGCCTGAGTGTCGCTCCCATCAACGCCCAGACCAGCGATGCATGCGGAACCTTGACGATCGATCAAGCCGGCAACAAAACCTCAACCGGCGGTACAGACTGCTTCAAATAAACAATCACCTCATCGCCCCCAGCACGTTTGCACACTGGCATCCCCCGACATCCCCACATTGTCGTGCCTGCCAGTGTTCTCCAGCACGAACCCGCCGCACCTGTCACCGCTCATCAGCGTTCCGGCGATAGGCATCGCTGTCAGGATGAACGTCTGCTCCGAGCGCTCGGCACTGATCGCGTAGTACGCGTTTCCGGCAGCAACTTCGTGTTCGCGAATGGGTGGTCCGGACGTATTTGAGTACTGCCCCGCGCGGGAGAAAAAGCGCTCCAGCTTTTGCGCTTCCTCGACCAGCACACCGGCGATTTCCGAGCGGCGGGTTTTCTTCGTGTGTTCGGTATACGTCGGGTATGCAATCGCCGCCAGGATCGCGACCAGGACAATGGTGATCAGCAACTCGATCAGGGTAAATCCCTTGCCTCGCCTCAACAGTGGCAGCCTGCTCATAACCGTTGTCGCCACATGATTCGCCCGTTGTCGGTGTGAATGCTTTCCAGCACGGTTCTCGTGGAGCCCTGAAGGCCGACGGCCGTGACACGGTACAACCGGCGAAACTCGCCTCGTTCTCCTGCGCCAGCCGGATCCTCGGTCTGCCCCAGGTGCTGAATGCCATAGAACCCACCGAGGCTCTCCACCCAGCTCATGCCGGACGCGCCGCCTGAGCCTCCGACGGAACGGGTCAGCGCCTCCATCGGCGGGAGGCACGTCGCCGGGGTCGAGCACTCAGGAAGGGAGAATCCGGGTGCAATAACCGTGGCCTCTGCGGATCTGAGCACCGTTTCAGCCCTCTGAAACAATTCGTGACGCAGCGCCAGGCTGCCCGCGACTTTCTCCTGAAGGGTGGCGTTTTGCATGGATGAGGTGGCGAGCAGGGTCAGCATGAGGAGGAACACCAGGCTGACAATCAGCACCGCGCCGCGCTGAGCGTTCATGGGTGTCTCCTCAACCAAGCCGGTTACGAACAGCAGCAACGACATTGAAGGTCTGCTCTTGAGTGCGGTCTGCCGGGTCAAACAGGGTCAATGTCAGCCGCACACTGCGGATCAACGCGGGATCGGGTTGATCGGTGTAATGCGTAATGCCGGGCTCGCGGACACCCGACGCCACCCCGAACAACACGCTGAACGCCCGAACGTTACTGATCAGTGGCTGACCGTTAAGCGCCAGCTCGCTACGGCTTGGATTGAAGCGATACACCTGCTTGTGGATCGGCAGCATCAGTTCGCCCTCAGCAAGACGCGGCGCCCGGCCTCGGGTCCATGCGGTGGCGGAGGACACGCAGTCCGTGTGAATCTCCCAGTTATGCCAAGACCCGCCCTGCCCTACGCCGGCCGTGATCAGTGTCAGTGACTGTTGCTGCGCCTGCCATTCCACAGGTGCGCGAGCGCCCGCTGAAAACTGTCCACCTGCACTGGCGTCACGAACGGTCGCCAGGCAGCCGAACATGCCTGCCAGGCGTATTTCCTGAACCACCTTGCTCAGGACAAAGCGCGCATCTTCTTGCAGGCCCGCCGACGATGCCTGACTCAGGTAGGTGCTTTTGCTGCTGATAAAAATCCGCATGAGCGCGTGGGACATCACCAGCCCGAGTGCCAAGGCAAGCATGATCTCCACGAGCCCGAAGCCCTTCGCCTGACGCCTCATGGCCGAAGGGCTTGCGTGAGGCTGCTCAGCGTGAGCGTTTGCCTGTGTCCGGTTTCCCCCTCAGCGCGTGAGTCGTCCCAGTCCAGCGCCAAGGTGACATGAGCACCGTTGACCGAGACGCTGGCCTGCGCGTCGTCCCCGACCATGCGTCGAAGCTGGTCGGCAAAATCGAACAGGTCCTGATCTCTGGGATTATCGGGATTACCGGAGGTCGGCGCCTGGCTCAGGGAGGACAACGTATAGTTCGCGTCGGGATTGGCGCGGATGCGCTCCAACAAGTCCTGCGCGATAAAGCTCGCCTGGGTACTGCGCATGGCGCTGTCGGTGTGCTTCAGCGCGTTGAGCTGCAACATCGCTACGCCTAACGCGCCGATGGAAAATACCATCAGCGCGACCAACACTTCAATCAGCGTCATCCCTGCCTGTCCCGATCTCGTCTGCATACCCGCCTCTGTGCAAGTCCGTGTGCAGGGACCATTGAAGCCGATAATCAGAAGCCTGCCCGACCGGTGTGTAACCGCACCTTGCGGACATATCGGCTGACAATCGGCCCCCTTGTCATCTCACCTGCTGGCGGGTCTGCTAGAGGGCATTGAGGTCAGGGAGAGCCAGCGTGAGGCAGCACGGATTGACACTCATCGAGTTGCTGGCGGGTTTGGTATTGATTGGGATCATCGCCGCGTTGGCAATGCCGACGTTTGGCGCCTTGATTGATTCACAGCGCCGTCAGGACACCGCCCAGCAATTGATCAGCGGCCTGAGGCTGGCGCGCGTAGAAGCCATCTTGAGAGGTCAGCCGGTGATCATGCAGGCGCTTGAGGGCGAATGGAGTCAAGGCTGGAATGTTTTCGTCGATGGCAACCGGAATCAGTTTCGAGACGACGATGAACTGATCCTCGCCGAACGCAGCGGTCATCGAAACGTCAAGGTGGTGGGAAATACCCGAGTCGCAGCCCGCGTCGGTTTTGACAGCACGGGACGGCTGATCAATAACGGCAACGGGACGCTGGCGGTATGCCTCAAGGACTCACCCACTAGCCACGCTCAGATCGCCATCGCGGTCACCGGACGCGTCAGCCTTCGAAGCGAAGGCTTCGGCACCGAACCGTGCGCGTGATACGGTTTACTCAACCTGCTTGACGCGCAGTTCCTTGGGCATCGAAAAGGTGATGTTTTCTTCCCGGCCCGCGAGTTCGTCGGCGCCGATAGCGCCCCAGGCCTGCAGCTGCTGAATTACGCCACGAACCAGGACTTCTGGCGCCGAAGCACCTGCGGTGATGCCAATCCGCTCAGCACCGTCGAACCAGGTGCGCTGCATGTCTTCGGCGCCATCGATCAGATAGGCCGGCGTCGCCATGCGTTCAGCCAACTCGCGCAGGCGATTGGAGTTCGAGCTGTTCGGGCTGCCCACCACCAGCACCACATCGCACTCGTCGGCCAGCTGTTTGACAGCGTCCTGACGGTTTTGCGTGGCATAGCAGATATCGTCCTTGCGAGGGCCACCAATGGCGGGGAAGCGCGAACGCAAGGCGTCGATGACCCGGCTGGTGTCGTCCATGGACAACGTTGTCTGCGTCACGAACGCTAATTTTTCAGGGTTCTGGACCTGCAGATTAGCGACGTCTTCCTCGTCTTCGACCAGATAGATGGCACCGCCGTTGCTGCCATCGTACTGACCCATTGTGCCTTCGACTTCCGGGTGGCCTTCGTGGCCGATCAGGATGCATTCACGTCCGTCACGGCTGTAACGCGCGACCTCGATATGGACCTTGGTCACCAGCGGGCACGTAGCGTCGAAGACCTTCAAACCGCGACCGGCGGCTTCGGTACGTACCGCCTGGGAAACGCCGTGAGCACTGAAGATGACGATGACGTCGTCCGGCACCTGATCCAGCTCTTCGACGAAGATCGCACCACGACTGCGCAGGTCCTCGACGACAAATTTGTTATGAACCACTTCATGGCGCACGTAGATCGGCGGGCCAAACACTTCCAGCGCGCGATTGACGATTTCGATCGCACGGTCCACCCCGGCGCAGAAGCCACGTGGGTTGGCGAGTTTGATTTGCATGATGTGCCTCGTATCTAC
>Ga0308163_10002332_pt1 | contig 17640 bp, 17 predicted proteins | sample PhyTR1_FD_201037 | JGI IMG/M metagenome (GOLD analysis project Ga0308163, IMG submission 201037) | Phyllosphere microbial communities from UC Gill Tract Community Farm, Albany, California, United States - DLSLT.R1 | ecosystem: Host-associated > Plants > Phyllosphere > Unclassified | place: USA...
TTCCGGTCATTTCCGGCATTTCGATATCGAGAAATATCAAATCTACCTGATTGTTCTGCAAATGATTGTAAGCTTCAATCGCGTTGGAATATTCGTTGACAATAGTCAAATTCGGGACTTGTTTTGCCAAATGTGCGAGCGTGGTTCTTGCGATATCGTTATCATCAACAATCAAGGCTTTCATAGGGATAGTTTATTATGGTTGACACAAATATAATTATTCCTTTTCTTATTTTCTTTAATTTCTGAAGTAAGAACGTATCATCCAAGCCATTTCTTCGTGCGTTTCTATCAGGCTTGTGATGAAGTCGCTGGAACCGTAATCTTTGTATTTTTCAGCGAAAGGTGTAACATTTCCTCTTAGAAAATCGATGATGCTTTCGTGGTCTTTTAGTAAATCTTTCATAAAGCCTAATCCGTCATTGGTTCTGTCGCTGTATTCGGTAAGATGCGTCAATTCAAGATAGATTTTCATTGTGGCAGGTGCGTAATGTCCGATTTTTCTTAGACGTTCTGCAACGCTGTCAATCAACTCGTCCAACTGTTTGTACTGTTCTTCAAAGAAAATATGGTTGGCGTGGAAATTATCGCCCGTCACGTTCCAATGGGCATTTCTGGTTTTGATGTAAAGTACAGTTTCGTCAGCTAATAATTTTGCCAATTGTTCTGCAACAGCTTCTGTGTTTTGCTCTGTAAGTCCGATGTTTGTTTTCATAATTTTAAGATTTAAGTAAGAGCGTTATTGCCCTTTTTCTGATGTAAAGTTCAGAATGAATCTTAAAAAAATGATGACTTTTTCGGTGAATGGGCAAAATGAGTCGGTGAATTCAATTTTTAATGAAGTTTTATAATTAATAGAAAAAATTATATAAAATGTGATTTATTAAACTGGTTACATGTCCAGCATTTTTATCGGTATAAATTTTTATATCAAAATTAAACAATCAACAAAAAAGGAAACAGAGTATTAGGACTCGGGCAGCGTTAACATCAATGGACAGAACTTTTTTTATAGCGAGGTTGAAATCATCAATAAAAATAATGTACCTAAAAGAGGCATTTTAGGAATGATGTAAAAAAATAACTTTTGCGCAAAAAATGAATACTTGAATAGATTTTATTTAAGTTTTATAAAACATTATTCTGGCATGCTCTGGCATAAAAAAACAAAAAAAACAGCTCCATTTAGATTAAAATGGAGCCATTTGGCTGTTTGTGACCTCGACAGGATTCAAACCTGTAACCTTCTGAGCCGTAATCAGATGCGCTATTCAGTTGCGCCACGAGGCCTTGTTTAAAGGTTTGCAAATATAATACTTTTTTAGTTTCTTTGAAAGATGAAAGCAAATTTTTTACTGATAATCGCATTTTTATTTCTAACCAACTGTAAAAGAGAACAAAAAATATCGTCCTCAGATTGGGAAGTTATCTCTTCTAGACTGCAGTATAAAGATGATGATGGGAAATTAGATGTGAAATCGGGTAATTTTAATTATAGTTTTGAAAAAGATAAAGTTCCTTTTCGTAAAATTATACTTTTGAATGCAAGTTTGATGGGCTTTGTTTCTGAGCTAGAAGCCGAAAATGTAGTGATCGGAATTGCAAGTCCCGAATATATTTACTCAGAAAAAATTCACGGTTTAATAAAATCGGGAAAAATTCAGAATGTCGGAAACGAACAAAAATATGATGTAGAAAAAATAATTTCTATGAAACCTGATGCAATTTTCACCAACTATATTGCAAGTTTTGACAATACGTACCAGCTTTTGAAAAACAATAATATTCAGGTGATCTTTTTGGATGAATATATGGAGCAAAGTCCGATGGTGAAAACTTCATACATCAAACTTTTTGGGAAACTTTTAGGAAAAGAAAAAGAAGCGGAAGAAAGATTTAACCAAATTCAGAAAAATTATAATGATTTAAAAAAAATAGCCTTACAATCAGCATCAAAGCCTAATATTTTGGCGAATGAAATGTATGGCGATGTTTGGTATATGCCGGGTGGAAAAACATTTACAGCCAATTATATTGCAGATGCAAACGCTCATTATATTTTAAAAGACAATACTGAAGAAAAAGCTGTAACGATGAGCTTTGAAGAGGTTTTTGCTACATCTAAAAATATTCAGTTCTGGGTAAACGCAGGAAATCATTTATCGAAAAAAGAGATGCTGAATATCAATCCTTTTTATGGAAAGCTAGACGTTTTCAACAAAGGAAAAATCTATGGTGTTTCAGGAAGAGAGGAGCAGAAAGCCAATGATTTTTTTGAAAGCGGAGTGGTGCGTTCAGACGTTGTTTTAAAAGATTATATCAAAATATTTCATCCTGAGCTTTTGCCCGGTTATCAATTGACTTATATGAACGAAGTACGGTAACTCGCAGTATTTTTATACTTTTGCGTTAAGTTTTTAGCATATGTGGAAAAAAATAAAACAGTTTATTTTTATTGTTCTGATTTTGAATGTGGTTTTTATTGTTTGGGGAAGGTTTTTTAATCCACCCATTACGATTACACAGATTGGTGGTCTTTTTGAGTACGGAAAACTGCACCGTGACTACATTTCTTACGATGAAATGGGAGCAAATGTAAAAAAAGCAGTCATTGCCTCCGAAGATCAGAAATTCTTTAATCACAACGGTTTTGATTATACAGCGATCGAAAAAGCCATGAAAAATAATGAAAAAGGGAAAAAACTGAGAGGCGGAAGTACTATTTCACAGCAAACTGCTAAAAATGTTTTCCTTTGGCAGGGCAGAAGCTGGGTGAGGAAAGGACTTGAAGCGGTTTATACATTCATCATCGAAAAGGTTTGGTCTAAAGATATTATCCTTGAAAGATACCTGAATTCTATTGAAATGGGACAAGGTGTTTTCGGGGTAGAAGCTGCTGCACAGTATTATTTTGGAAAACCTTCTAAAGATCTTAATACTTCAGAAGCAGCATGGATTGCCGCTGTTTTGCCTAATCCTAAAAAATATGATCCCAAAAATCCGTCCGCTTATCTGAGAAAGAAGCACAACTGGATTATGAGACAAATGAGGAATGTGAGTTTGAAATAGTATCTTTGCACCAATGAGACTGTTGAGTTCGAGCACAAAAAATTTTGAATCTGTCCTTAAAAAGTATTTTTCTTTTAAGAATGAGACTTCTTCATTGGAGCCTTTAGCAGAGTTTTTAGAAGCAATAAAAAAGACAGATTTTAAGAATGTTCTTGATTTTTTAAAATCAAATCCGAGCTCTGCAAATCACTTCAGACATTATCTTTTCACTATTTTTGAAGAAAGGCCGTTCAATCTTTCTTTAACTGAGGCCAATATTCTCTCGGAAAACGCTTTCTTTCCCGAACTCAAAAAAAGGATATTAAATAAAATTTTACCGCCGGTAGAACATGAAAAAACAGTTTGGTATGTTATTGATAATGTCAGTTTCAGTCCAAAAAAAGATATTGAATATCTGCACAATATTCCTGAAGATGAGGTTAATGAATTCCTGAATATTTTAGGAATTTCAAATTTCATCGAAAAAACAAACGTAAAAAGCGAACTTATATTTTCAATGAACATCCTTTCGTGGCGTGTCACGGGAATGGCTTTGGAAGTTGATGTCGTAAGAATGGCTCCTGAATACAGAAATTTTGATAATCCTTTTTTGGCATTACAAAACGAATTAGAAGCTTTGGCTGAAGATTTTAAAATCAATCCCGAGATTCAACTGCATTCCAAAGACAGCCGTTATAAGCAGATTAAGATTTATGCTGAGCAATGTCAGAATTTTGTAAATATCGCTTTTAAAAATTCTTCAAAATACGGTATTTCAGGGAAGATTAATCAATCTCTGCTTAAGATTCGCCAGCAGACACAGAGGATCTCTGAAATTGTTAATTTATTGATTATTGATCAGCCTGAAGATGTTGTTATAAAATCTAAACAGTTGGTTTTTAATATTCTGAGCTATAAATCGCACAAGAATAATATTTCAGATCTTATCAATGACAGTACGCGTTTGATTTCGCATTTGATTACAAACCACACCGCAGAAACCGGAAGTCATTACATCACCTCAAGTCGCAAGCAGTACATGAAAATGTTTTATAAAGCAAGCGGCGGCGGAATTATTGTTGGTGCTTTATGCGTTCTGAAAATGCTGTATGGTTTTATGCCCGGCAGTGACTTTTTCCATGCGTTTTTATATTCATTAAATTATGCAATGGGATTTGTGATGATTTATCTGATGGGCTTTACTTTGGCAACAAAACAGCCTGCAATGACGGCTGCAACGATGACAAAAGTCTTGTATGAACAAGAAACTACAAAACAAAATTATAATGAATTTGCTGATTTGGTTTCGAAATTATTCCGAAGTCAATTCATCGCTTTTGTAGGAAATGTACTTCTTTCCTTCCCCATTGCATTGCTGATTATTTATGGTTTGGATGTTTTCTTCTCGCAGAATCTGGCGGTAGAAAAATCAGACAGGTTGCTGAAAGATCTTGATCCTTTTAAATCTAAAGCAATTTTACACGCCTGTATTGCGGGTTTTTATCTTTTTATTTCAGGGATTATTTCAGGAAATATTGGGAATAACTCTGTGTTTTATCAGATTCCGGATCGAATTGCCAAAAATCTTCCTATAAGAAGGATGTTTGGAGCTCGTTTTGCGAAAAGTCTCTCAAAATATTACGCTAAAAACTGGGCTGGTATTATTTCTAATTTCTGGTTTGGAGTTTTCCTTGGTGCAACAGCGCCGGTCGGCCTATTTTTCGGTCTCGATCTCGATATTCGTCACATTACTTTTGCTGCCGGTAACTTTGCAATTGGTTTGTATGGGAAAGATTTTACTGTAGATTCTTCAGTTTTCTGGACTTCCTTTATAACCGTTTTCATCATTGGATTCTTCAATTTTCTGGTAAGTTTCAGTTTGTCGATGTTTTTGGCATTCCGTTCAAGAAAAATGAATTTTGGCGAAGTGAGGGAGATTTATCGTGCAATTTTTAGATATTTTGTAAGAAATCCTTTGAAGTTTTTCATCCCTTTGCAGTCGACTTTTGATTTGAAAGCAAATAGTCTGGTACAGAATTCAATTCCTACAAAATCTGAAGATCAATAAATTTTTCTTCCCCAAATTTATCCTGAAACTTTTTTAGATAAATGCTTTTTCTCATTTTAAAATCATTTTTCAGCAAAGGTGAATTGATTCTGATCTGAATAATTTTGTCGTCTATATTGACACTGACAATTTCCTGAAAAAGGCTTTCGTTAAGATAATCTTCCAAAAAATCTTTAATTTCAAAAGCAATCAGCTTATCTTCAAAACCATGAATTCTCGCAAAAGATTTTACCAGTTCAGAAGATTGGAATTCTCGTTTTTTATTTTTTTTCATAAGATCACACTTCAAAAATTATACTCTCTTCGTTAATCTTCTTCACAACACTTTCAGTACGTTCTCTATGTGTATCGGTAATAAAGATCTGTCCAAAATTTTCTTGATTGACTAGTTTAATTAATTGCGCTACTCGTGTATCATCAAGCTTATCAAAAATATCATCCAGTAAAAGAATGGGTGTTTTATTTGTTAGTTCTTTTATCAAGCTCATTTGAGCTAATTTTAATGAAATTAAAAACGATTTTTGCTGTCCCTGAGAACCTATTTTTTTTATGAGAACGGAATCCATTTCAAAAAGCAAATCATCTTTATGAATTCCTTTTGAAGTGTAGGTCAGCATTCTGTCTCTTTCTAAACTTTCAATCAAGAGTTCACGAAATTTTCTGTCAGGCTGAGCGGAATCGAAGCCTTCCAATAAATGAGATTCATAAATAACAGAAACACCTTCTTTTCCACCCGAAATAATCTGATAAAAATTCTGAACGATTGGATTTAATTTTGCGACAAATTCTCTTCTTTTTTCAAAAATTTTGGTTCCGGATTTTGTGATCGGATCATCGTATATTTCCAATGAATCTTTATCCCAGACTCTGTTTTTTGCAAAATATTTCAGTAAAGCATTTCGCTGTTGAATTGTTTTTTGATACTGAATCAAATCATAAAGATATCCGGAATCGGTCTGCGAGATCATCGAGTCTAAAAACTTTCTGCGGCTTTCCCCGGAATCTGAGATGAGGTTTGAGTCGTAAGGAGAAATCATCACACTTGGCAAATAACCAATGTGATCGGCCATTCTGTCGTAGCTTTTATCATTCTTTTTAATGACTTTTTTAGCTTCTCTCGGCTGAGATATTTTTAAAGTATCTTCACTGTCTTCATTCTGAATTTCAGCATCAAGGGTGAAAAAATCTTCATCTTTTTTGATGTTGTTAGTATCAGTATTTCCTAAAAAGCTTTTTCCTACAGAAAGATAATGCAGCGCATCGAGAATATTGGTTTTCCCAACCCCGTTGTTTCCTACAAAACAGTTTATTTGCGGGGAAAATTCAAACTTTTTTTCAGAATGATTTTTAAAATTGTAAAGGGTGAGTTTATTGATGATCATTTATAAAGTAAAATGTTCGGGATTTTGTCTGGCATCCCAAATTCTTAAAATTCTAATTGTTTCAGCTTTTATGGAGTAATGAATATAGTAATTTTCAACTAAAAGAGCTCTTATATTTTCAATGTTGGTTTGAATTCCGGAATCTGGATTTTCTGAAATTTGTTTCAGCTTTTGTTCAATTATAAGGTTTAATTTTTTACTGTATATATTTGATCTGTTTTTTGAAATCCAAAATTCAAGAATTTCTTTTTTATCAAAAAGAGCTTTAGAAGACCAAATTATTTCAACCATTCTTCAGTCATTTTTCTTACTTCTTCATCAGTGTAGAAATTACCACTTTCAATATCTTGTTCGGCTTCTTTAATTAATTTTAGCTGCTCATTTGTAAAGTGAATTTTTGATTGATAAATTGCTGTATCGTCACTCACAATGTTTTTTATACTGTTTTTTTCAAATTCTGAGATGTATTCTTCTATTTTTAAAAGAACTGTAATATCATCAATTCTGATTATTTTCTGAATCAGTTTCAATTTAATTTCATTCATATTTTCCATCACTCAAAATTTTAAGTAAAGATAAATAATTAAAAACAAAAAAGGAAGCCCCGAACAACTCTCAACCCAAAAAGAATAATACGAATCTTTATTTGTATTCTTCGAAAAATAAATAAGAATAAAGGTGAATAATGAGGTTAAAAAAAAGCTGGCAGCAAATATAATCTTTAAATAAAAAATCGCTAAGATGCAGGCAAGAAAAACTAAAAGATAAGCAAGATATTTTGTGTTTTGAACGCCAATTAATTTTGGGAATGTCTGAATAGTATCACTTTTCATATCCCGAATATCGAACGGTAAAACAAGTGCCGTCACAAAAAAGAAACTGATAAAATATATAGGCAGATTAAACGCCGGTAAAGTCAGCCATGAATTGACCAGTGCCCAAACTAAACCTACATAAAATACTTTTAACAAAGGAATTTTCCGAATATACGTTTCTAAAAAAAAGCTGTTGTATAATAATCCTAAAACGACAATGACAAACCATTTTACCAAACGTATTTCATTATGATTAAAAATAATTAAAGCCGCAGAAATAATTCCGGTGACAATATTTAATAATAAAATTTTGTAAAAATATTTTGTGTTTTGGTATTTTGTATAAAGATAGCCACTGAAATAAGTGATGAATATCAAAAGAGTAGAAGGGAAACGGAATGTGTTTTGCTCAAGCATGAAAAATACTGCGAAAACTGTTCCCATTAAGGATACGTAAAGTTGGCTGTCTATGACATATTTTTTCAGTACTTTTAAACAATTCATTTATCAAAAATAACACTTATGCAAAGATTTTCCAAGGTTTTGTTCCTGATCCTATTTTTATCGTGTTTTTCTAATGCTTTTAGTCAAAAGTATTACGATACGCAATGGAAAAAAATACAAGAAAACTACGAAAAAGGAACTTACAAATCAAATCTTCCGGTTGTTTTAGAAATTCAAAAACAAGCTATGAAAGAAAATAATGCGCTACAGTTGATTCGGTCTCTAAAAGCAGAATTCAGCATTGTAAACCAGACTATTGATGACGAGAAAAATGATTCGGCATCAAAGTTTTTTGCTAAACTACAAACTACAGAAAAGAATCTGAAAGGCGATGATCTTTTAGTGTATAAGGTTTTGTTGTCTGGTTTCATGTTCGATTATTATAATCAGCATTCTTGGGAAATCAACGGCAGAACTAATATGAATTCTCAAGATGTTTCTCAAATTGAAACATGGAGCAAGCTTGATTTTAAAAATTATTTAATTCAAAACTTTAAGGAGCTTGACCAACAAAATCAGGCGATGAACAAAATATCTTTGTTAAAATACAAAGATATTTTTTCGAATACAGAAGATATTTCTTATTTCTCTACTTTGCAGGATTGGTATTCTCTGAAAAAAGTGAATTTTTTATCGAATAACGAATTGTTTACAAAGAACGAACTTGCTGAGAACAGAGTTTTAATCAATGCGATTTTTGATGAATTAATTGCTAAAAGTACAGGCAACCAAAAGCTTTATTTCATGCATCAGAAACTTTCGGAGAATTGTATTTTCAATTCTTGTAAAGATAAATTGGTACAGCTTCAGAATCTGATGAAATCTAATATTGAAGGTGATTACAACGTGCTTATTGGAGAAGAAATAATAAATGAATTAATTACAGGAAATAAAGAAAAAGAGGCACTTCAGCTTGTCAATTCTCTCAAAAATCAATATCCTAAATCGCCTTTCATTCAAAATATCAAGAATAAAGAAACTCAGATTGTTAATCCTTTATTAAGTTTCAAATATGAAGAGCAGACTCAGCCTAATCTTCCGATTCATTTGGTTGCTGAGTTTAAAAACGTGAAAGAATTTTCTGTGAATATCTATGAAGTGAAAGACAATCTTTTACCGTTGATGCAATATGCAAGAAATCCTTACAACGATGCGTACTCAAAAGTTAAAAAAACGTTGGTAAGAAAAGAAGTTTTTCAGTTGAATGATCCCCAGGATTATCAGGTTCATAAAACTTCGATTGAAATGAAGGCGCTTCCTTCCGGAATTTATGTTGCAGAATATGAAGTTTCCGGTTCGAAACCTGAACAGGATAGTAATCATAACTTTTATTTTATAGTTTCAAATCATAAAATTATTTATCATAATATCAACGAAAGCAATACCCTTTCTAATGAATTGAAACTAATCAGCTCAGAAAATGGCCAGCCAATTACTAATGAAAATCTTACATTTTATGAATTTGTAGAAAATAAAGCATTAAATAAAGTTGTCGGTAAAACCAATGATAAAGGTGTTTTTAAATTTCCAGCGACCAATAATAAAGATTATTACAGAGCTATTTTAATCCAACAGCCGAAAACCAACGATTTTCAGTTGATGCAAATGTATGGCAACAATAATCGGGAAATATATAATCCCAACAAACAAACTCGCACAAAAGCTCAGATTTTTACAGACAGAGCAATTTACAGACCCGGACAGACCGTATATTTTAAAGTAATTAATACCAAAATAGATAAAGAAATAGAATCGGTTGTAGCAAATTTTAAGCAGAAAATAACGTTGAAAGATGCCAATAATCAGGAAGTTTCGGTACAGGATTTCACAACTAATGAATTCGGTTCTTATCACGGAAGTTTTAGTTTGCCAAAAGGAAAACTGAACGGAAATTTTACAATTTCAACTGATGGAAATTCTAATGGCTACAAATACATAAAGGTTGAAGAATATAAACGTCCGAAATTTGAAGTGACTTTTGATTCTGTAAAAGATGAATATAAATACGGTCAAACGATTGAACTGAAAGGTAAAGCAATGATGTTTTCCGGCGTGGCTTTGAGCAATACGAATGTAAATTATGAAATTAAAAAACAAAATATTCGCTGGAGATATTTTCCTTGGTATGGAAATAATAATGACAATGAAAACTCTATTTTAGGTGATGTTAAAACCAATGATAAAGGAGAATTTACCATAAAATTAGACCTAAAGAAAGACGAAAAATTAGAAGGGATTCAGATTGATAATTATCAGATCAATGCATCGGTTACGGATATAAATGGCGAAACGCAATCTGCAGATACCAATCTGAAAGTTGCTTCGGTTTCTCATTACATCAAAGCAGATGAAATTAAAAATACTTTTGCTGACGAAAACGTAAAACTGAAGGTTGAAACCAAAAACTATAACGAACAAAACCTTAAAAAACCTTATCAGGTTAAACTATCAAAGCTTGAAGCTCCTAACAGAATTTTTAGAAGTAATTTTAAATCTGAAGTTCAGAATTTACCGAAATTCTCAAAAGAAGAATTTATTGGCAAATTTCCACATGATTTATATGATAAAAATGATGAATTGAAAAATTGGAAATCTACACCGGTTTTTGAGAAAACACAACAACCATCAACTGACAACCAACAACAGACGACCAATCTCGATTTAGGGAAATTAGAAGCAGGAGATTATCAACTTGAGTTGTATAATATTGAAGGGAAAGACACCATAAAAACTTATCAGAATTTCAGTGTTTGGGACAAAAAATCTTTAAAACCCAATCAAAAAACATTTTTAACCGTTTTGGAACCTAAAAATGAATTTTCAAGAGGAGAAAAAGCGATAATTTATGTTTATTCTGCCATTCCGGATGCTTTGGTAAATATTTTTGTACAGGATGGTTCAGGAAAAACAATTTCGGAAACTCAAAGATTTAAAAACGGAATTTTGGAATATAATCGTGAAATTCCAAAGGAAAAAAGTGTTGATAATTTGAATATTCAGTTTCAGTTGGTTGCGTTCAACGATATTCAGACCGCAACGATTAATCTGAAAATAAAAGATACTGAACAACCATTAAAAATAGAAACAACCACTTTCAGAGATAAACTGGAACCCAATTCTAAGGAAAAATGGTCGGTGAAAGTTTCAGGGAATGATAAAGAAAAAATCAATGCTGAAGTTTTGGCAAATATGTATGATATGTCTCTGGATCAGTTTTCAATTAACAGATTCAATTGGCAAAAACTGTACGCACCGTATAGTATTGTAACTTCTTATGATTTAGAGCAAAATCTTGAACAAAAGTATTATCAGAAGCGATTTCCGAATTATAATTTGAAAAATGTAGAGATTCCTAGTTTTAATTGGTTTGATGACTATGAATATTATAAAGGAAATGAACCAACAGCTTATGCAGAATATGCTCCTGCTCCTACAGTTGCAGCAAAAGCTGCTTCTTCACCTAGAATGAAACTTCAATCTATGAGAATGGACGATGAAGCAATTGAAATTGTAAATTCAGGTCGACAATTAACAGAGCAAGAAAAAGTACAATATACTGATGTATATAATGAAACAGATGGAGACGGCGTTTTAGATAAAGATGATGAGCCTTTAGAAAAAATTGCAGTTCGTCAAAATCTCAACGAAACCGCGTTCTTTTATCCGGATTTAAAAACCGATTCTGAAGGAAATGTAAGTTTCGAATTTACTTCTCCGGAAGCTTTGACAAAATGGAAATTGATGTTCCTCGCTCACACAAAAGACGCAAGAGCAGCAACCTTGGAAAAAGAAGTGGTGACGCAAAAAGAATTTTCGGTTACTCCAAATTATCCAAGATTTTTGAGAGAAGGCGATGAATTGAATCTTCAATCTAAATTATCAAACTTAACGAGCAAAAAATTAAGTGGTTCTGCACAGCTTCAAGTTCTTGATGCTTTCACCAACGAAGATATTTCTTCAAAATTTGGTTTAAATTCAAGTGTTCAGAATTTTGATCTAAATGAAAACGGAAACTCAGCTTTGACATGGAAAGTGAAAGTTCCGAACAACGTCTCTTCCATTATCTTAAAAGTGGTTGCGAAAGCCGGACAATATTCTGACGGTGAACAAAAGGCAATCGCAATTTTACCAAACAGAATGTTGGTGACAGAAGCAATTCATGTTTTTGTAAAAGAAGGCGAAACGAAAACTTTTGTTTTAGACAATCTTAAAAATACAAACTCGACAACCATTTCTAATGTTTCAAATACTTTAGAATTGACAACCAATCCGATTTGGGAAATTATGTTTGCGCTTCCAAGTCTGAAAAATGACCAGAATAGTTCTGCAGATGTAGTCTTTAATAAATGGTTTGCCGATGTTTTGGCTTCAGAAATTTTTAAAGCAAATCCGAAACTGAAAACAGTTTTTGAAGAATATCAAAGCAAAGGGTTATTAAACTCAAATCTTGAGAAAAATCAGGAATTGAAACAATTGTTGCTTGAAGAAACTCCTTGGGTTTTAGAAAGTAAAAACGAACAGGAGCAGATGGCAAAATTAGCATTGTTGTTTGACACGAATAATATGCGAAATGCTATTAATCAGGATTGGGATGATTTCAAAAAACTGCAAAATCCGGATGGTGGTTTTTCTTGGTATCAAGGTTATCCGAGTTCGTACGGAACGTCTCTTTATATTCTTAAGAATTTAGGAAAAATAAATGGTTGGCTAAAAGATAATGTGAAAGACTATCAATCTTCTGAACAGAAAGAATTGGTAGCAAAACTGATTGGTTATGTTGATCAAGAAATCAATAAATACACTGATGTTAAAAAAGGAAATGTAATCAATAACTGGACTTTAGATTATCTTGATACCCGCAATTATTGGGAAAAACAATATCCTTTAGAAGGAAAAGGGGCAACGCTGAAATCTTTGGTAAAACAGAAAGCTAAAACAACGAAAATTACTGATTTTACATTCTTCGGATTGCATCGTGCAGCTTTATTAATGAACGATTATGGCTTAAAAGATGTTTCAGATAAATTATTAAATTATTTAAAAGAAACTTCAGTAGATTCTAAAACGCAGGGAATTTATTGGAAACAAAATCTTGATGATTGGGGTTGGTTCAGTTCGAAAGTAGTGAATCACGCAGGAGCTTTGGAAGCTTTTAATAAACTAAAACCAAACGATCAGAAATTCATCGAAGACATGAAAATCTGGTTGATCACACAAAAAGAAGTCAATTCTTGGGGAAGCTCAAGAGGAACTTCAGAAGTGATTTTCACGATTTTAAATTCAGGAAAATCTTGGACTTCAGCAGAAAGCGATAAAGCAACCATTATTTGGGGCGGAAAAGAACTGAAACCGGAAACTCAAGCAACAGGTTATGTGAAATCTGCTGTAAAAACAGATGTTTTAGATAAAAATCTTGCAACGGTTACCGTTACAAAACCGGGCGCAGGAATTGTTCAGGGAGGTTTATTCTGGCAATATTATGAAGATTTAGACAAAATAAAATCTTCTGAAAATTATATCTCTGTTGTAAAAGAACTGTATAAAAAAGTAAAAACAGTAAATGGTGAAGAATTACAGAAAATTTCTCCCGATACTCCGCTTAAAGTCGGCGATAAAGTAACGGTAAGAATGATTTTGAATACAGATCGTGCGATGGAATTTATTCACATCAAAGATATGCGTGCTGCAGGTTTTGAGCCATTGAATTTGCTTTCCGGTTATCAGTGGAATAATAGTCTGGGATATTACCAATCGACGAAAGATGCGTCTACAAACTTCTATATTCAGTATATGCCAAAAGGAAAATATGTGTTCGAATATGATTATGTAGCCAATGCATCAGGAAAATTCTCAAACGGAATTACCACTATTCAAAATTACTATGCGCCGCAGATGAATTCGCATACAAAAGGCAGCAATGTAGTGATTGTGGAATAGTTTTTGAGCGCAAGGAATTTGTAATTTTAAATCAAACAATTATGAAATTTTTAAATGCAGTATCTGTAGTATTGATGATGGTTGTAGTAGGTAATTTATCTGCTCAGAAGAAAAAAACAGAAAAATTTGAAAAACTGCAAATAGAGATGTTTCCAAAAGCTAAAGAAGGTTTTAAGCAAGTTTATATTCAATTGCCTGTTGCAAAAAATGAAAACGATTTGAAGGTTGAATTCTTTGTAGGAGTTGAAAAAATGTTGGATTGTAATAAGCATTTTCTAATGGGAAAAGTCAACACTCAAGATTTGCAAGGCTGGGGATACAGTTATTATGAAATAGAATCTAGCGGAGAAACGGGCGGAACTTTAATGGCTTGTCCGGATCAGAAAAAAACAAAGAAGTTTGTTTCATTACAACCTGAAATTGTAAGATACAACAGCAAATTACCATTGGTTTTCTATGTGCCTAAAGACTTAGAGGTTCGATACAGAATTTTGCGTCCCGATGCAGCAATGAAAAAAGCAACTCAGAAATAAATAGTTAAGCTCCGTGTAAATTTACATGGAGCTTTTTTTTAAATGTTGTTTATTCACACCCTTGTCTTTCAAAGTAAGTGAAACGGCTTTGTTTAGCTTAATTTTAATATACTAATACATTATTCTTTGTCTTGCTTTTCATTTAAGCAAACTAAAAATAGAGAAGTTTTTCATCCAAATATTTTATTGATAATTCACCGTCCAAATTCAAAAAAAATCTTTAAACGAAACAAAAAAACTGATATATTTGTTTTCAAAGATTTAGACTAAAATGGAAAACGTATTTGACGCAAAAGATGCTCAGAATTATATCAATAGAATCAATAATCTTGTAGAAGAAACGCACGGTTTGTGGGGGAGAATGACGGTAGATCAGATGTTGGCACACTGTTGCGTGTCTTACGAAATGGTTTACGAGCCCGAAAAACACAAAAAACCGGGAGCTATTGCCAAGTTTATTTTAAAAACTTTCGTAAAACCAAAAGTGGTAGGCGAAAAAGCATATCCGCATGATTCTCCTACTGCACCTCAGTTTTTAATAAAAGAAAGACGAAATTTTGAGGAGGAAAAAAAGAGACTGATCGGCTACATTCAAAAAACCCAGCAGTTGGGAGCTTCTGCTTTCGATGGTAAAGAATCTTTTTCTTTTGGAAAACTAAATTCTCAGGAATGGAATAATATGCTTGCTAAACATCTTAATCACCATCTGAGCCAGTTTGGTGTATAAAAATTGACAGGATGAAAATATTCTTATTCTTATTTTTTTCGTGTTTCAATTTTTATGCACAGTCGAACAATTTTCCTTTAAAAGAACAGGATTTTACCAAAATAATATTTAATGAAAAGCTGGGTTTTGATGGTGATATTGACGGTGAAAAAGTAGATGTCAGATTTGAAACTGTTACCAAAGATCCGAAAAACCTAGAAACTTACGCGGTGAAAGGAATCTTTACAACCAACGGGAAAACATTATCCTGCAAAGGAAAACTGACATTTAATTCTGTCTATAACATGAAAGGTCATCCGGAACAAATGATCGTTTTCGGTGATTTTTATTTAAGCGGAACTCAGCCTGATCGTAATGACGGAGTTTTTAAAGGAAAATTCAGAATTGAGACAATGAAAGACCAAAGTCAGCGCGGAAATTATTCTATTACGACTTTTAAAGGAGTTTGGGAAAATTTCGAAACTGGAAAAGAATCTGATTTTTGGTTTGGGAATTTTACCCATACAGATCTATCCCAAGTTATTTTTAAATAATTAATCATGAAATTATCGTTACTATTTTTTGTTTTTCTATTCCAGTTTGCGTTCTCACAAATGCCAAATATTTCGAGTGTTTGGCTGAATAATTCAAAGCCTTATGTAGGAACGATCGGAAATGATAAAGAAACCATTAAACTTAAAATAAATATTTCTGAGCAGGATAAGAAAAACGATCAGGAATATTTCGTTTCAGGATATACAGTCGTGGAAAATAACTACTCAAAATTTGAAGGAAAACTTAAGATCACCAAATACAAAGATGCCAAGAAAAAAGGGGTTGTTTATGGTGATTATGAGTTGGTAGAAGAAAACAAAGGGAAACATTCAGGAGTTTTTACAGGTAAATTTATTTATACTTTTAAATGGAATAAGACATCCGAAAAAATTCAAAGCCAATACATCGAATTGATTGGTGACTGGAAAAGCTACGACAAAACTTTGGATTTTAAAACACGCTTAAAAAATCAATAATTATGGTAAGAAAAATACTGGCTGTTTTTGCGGGAGTTATCGCTGCATCCATTTGTATCTGGGCGATTGAAACGATTAATCATTTGATGTTCCCTTATCCTGATGGTATCAAGCCAAATGACATGGAAGGATTCAAGGCGTATGTTCAGACTTTACCCTTTTTAGGGAAGTTTATGGTGATTATTGGCTATGCCGTGGGCGCTTTGGTAGCAGGATTTATTTCTACTAAAATTTCAAAAGACGGAAAACCCACCGCAGCAATAATTTGCGGAATTGTTTTTCTTGTTTTCACCATTTACAATATGACGGTTTTACCAACACCTATTTGGTTTTGGATTCTCGGAGTTTTAGTTTGGATACTGGTTTTAGCAGGATACAAATTGGCTTTAAATAAAGAATAAAAGATATGAGTCGCCTTGATTATTTCATAAACAGTCAAGAAGAAAGGCGATGCATATTGCAATTAAAAACAATAAAAGAACATATGAAATTAGGTGTATTTTCGCTAAGTTTAAGTGTAAAAGACCTTTCGAAATCTAAAGAGTTTTACGAAAAACTAGGTTTCTCTGCGATGGGCGGAGGTATGAAAAATAATTATCTCATCATGAAAAACGGAAGTACGTTAATCGGTCTTTTTCAGGCAATGTTCGACGGGAATATGTTGACATTCAATCCAGGATGGGACGAGAATGCTCAGAATCCTGAGGAATTTGATGATGTAAGAGAAATTCAGAAAAAATTGAAAGAAAGCGGAGTAAAATTAGATAAAACCGCAGACGAAACTACATCCGGTCCGGAGCATATTTTCCTCAAAGATCCCGACGGAAACATGATTCTTATCGATCAGCATCGTTAACTCGAGCCTCGAGATTCGTGTTACGAGTTCCGCACGTCAAACGCACGTTCTGAATCTTGTATCTTGAAGCCCGTATTCCAATCTCAAAATCAAATAAAAACTATATTATGGCAACAGTAAATGTTTATCTTACGTTCAACGGAAACTGCAGAGAAGCTTTCGATTTTTACAAATCGGTTTTCGGCGGCGAATATCCTTACATCGGAACTTTTGGAGAAATGCCTCCGCAGGAAGGAAAAGAAATGTCTTCTGAAGATAAAGACAAAATCATGCATGTTTCTCTTCCGATTTCAAAAGAAACAATGTTGATGGGAAGTGATACTGGCGGAGAATGGTCTTCAAGCTTAAAGGTTGGAAATAATTTTTCAGTATCTATTAATGCAGATTCTAAAGAGGAAGCCGATAAACTTTTCAATGGACTATCTGAAGGTGGAAATGTTACAATGCCTCTTGAAGACACTTTCTGGGGAGCGTATTTCGGAATGTTTACCGATAAATTTGACATCAACTGGATGGTAAATTATGATGATCCTGCGAAAATGCAGCAACATCCGTAAAATTTAGATTCTAAATGTGAATATAAAAAAACAATAACCGGCAATTATCTGTCGGTTATTGTTTTATGATTAATTTAAACCTGTTGTGCATTTAGGATTTAGGATAAATTAATTTTTATTTTGTTTAAACTTCTTTTAAATATAAAGAAATTAAGATATTGTATCATTGTAAAAGAAGTGATTTTAGAGGTAATTCTGGTTGC
>Ga0308163_10002335_pt1 | contig 17601 bp, 17 predicted proteins | sample PhyTR1_FD_201037 | JGI IMG/M metagenome (GOLD analysis project Ga0308163, IMG submission 201037) | Phyllosphere microbial communities from UC Gill Tract Community Farm, Albany, California, United States - DLSLT.R1 | ecosystem: Host-associated > Plants > Phyllosphere > Unclassified | place: USA...
GGTTCTGCTGTTTGAACGCATCGTAAAATGCGGTCGACAGCGATACAATGCGGCTCGCGGTGCCTTCGGGTGTATTGTCCTGCGAGACGGCGTTCTGGATGGCGTTATCGCCGAACTGGTCCTTGAGCGCCTCGTTGATGCCTGTGAGCGCGGTTTTCAGCACCACCGACATCGGATCGTTGGAGGAATTCAACGATACCGTCAATGAAGCTTGTACGATGGAAGCATTAAGTTGCGCCTTGGCCTTGGCGCCGACCGACATGGTGCTCTCGTCCCTGGCCTGGACGTCCTTCGCCTGGAGTGGCGCGGCCTTGTTGGCGGCCGTGCTGCCTGCTGTAACTGAGACCGGAGTAGCCATGATGTTGCTCCTGTTGGGATACCCTTGGATTATCGGCAGTTTTTAGAATAACTGTAGCCCCCCTGAATGCGCTTCTATGACCACACAGACTTTTCTCTGGCACGACTACGAAACCTTTGGCGCGCAGACGCGTCGTGATCGCCCGGCGCAATTCGCCGCGATCCGCACCGACGCCGACCTCAACGAGATTGGCGATCCGATCATGTTGTATTGCAAGCCGGCCAACGATTTCTTGCCTGATCCGCAATCTTGCCTGATCACGGGGATCACGCCGCAGCAGTGCCTGGAATGGGGTGTGCCGGAGCATCAATTCGCCGCCACCATCGAACAGGCGTTTTCCAAGCCCGGCACTGTCGGTGTCGGCTACAACACGATCCGCTTCGACGATGAAATCACCCGTTTCATGTTCTGGCGTAACCTGATCGATCCGTACGCGCGCGAATGGCAGAACCAGTGCGGCCGCTGGGATCTGCTGGACGTGGTGCGGATGACCTATGCGCTGCGTCCGGAAGGCATCGAATGGCCGAAAAAGGCCGACGGCAAGCCGAGCTTCCGCCTGGAAGACCTGGCCAAGGCCAACGGCCTGCTGCACGAGGCGGCGCACGACGCGTTGTCCGACGTGCGCGCCACCATTGCGCTGGCGCGGCTGATCAGGCAGAAGCAGCCGAAACTGTTCGACTTCTGCTTCGCGCTGCACAAGAAGGACCGCGTGGCCGACGAGATCGGCATGCACCTGGCGCCGCAGCTGCGCGCGCCGTTCCTGCACGTGTCGGGCATGTTCCCGGCCGAGCGCGGCTGCATCGCGCTGGTGTGGCCACTGGCGACGCATCCGACTAACAAGAATGAAGTCATCGTCTGGGATTGCACCTACGATCCGAGCGAGCTGTTCACCTTGGACGCGGACACGATACGCACCCGCATCTTCACCCGTGCCGACGCGCTGCCGGAAGGCATGACGCGGTTGCCGGTCAAGAGCATCCATCTGAACAAATCGCCGATGCTGGTGTCCAACCTGAAGACGCTGTCGCCGGCCATGGCCGCCCAGTGGGGGATCGACCTGGAGCAGGGCAAGGCGTTTGCCGCGCTGGCCGCCGCCGGGCGCAATATGGATATCGAGTGGGAGCAGGTGTTTTATCGTCCGCCGGGTGCCGAGCTTGATGTCGACGAGGATTTGTATAACGGCTTTATAGGCAAGGAGGACCGCCGTTTGCTCGAGTCCTTGCGCAAGGAAACGCCGGCGAAACTGGCGGTGGCGTCGCCATCGTTCGATGACCCGCGCCTGGTGGAATTACTGTTCCGTTATCGCGCGCGTAACTTCCCCGAGACCTTGGCCGAGCCGGAAATGGAGCATTGGGAGCAGCATCGCGCGGCGCGGTTTTACGACGGCGCCGGCGGTGCGCGCAGCATCGATCAGTTCTTTGGCGAGATCGACCATCTGCAGCAGGACGCGGATGAGAGGGCGGAGCAGATTTTGGCGGAGCTGTATGAGTACGTGGAGCTCATCGCTCCGGCGCAGTAATGTGTACAGTTAAGCCGTACCCATCAGGCCAGTGGCCGCCCCTGGCTGCAGGAGTGATGACGGTGGATTGAGCCGGGCGCTAACCCGGAAAGGCGGGGTCGTACCCCGTACGGGGTACGACCCCTGTGCGCCGCAGTGCGGGTTGAACGATTCCCGCATGCGTCCGTAAATGTCCGCAACGGGAAGTAAGACCTACGCCAGCGCTTCCTGCACCACCCGATTACGGCCCTGTTCCTTGGCGCGATAGAGCGCGGCGTCGGCCACGGCGATCAGGCCCTGGTCGTTCTGTTGGGGCTGCAATATCGCCACGCCAAACGAGGCGGTGATGTGCGGCAGCGGCGCGCGCATGTCGCTGAACACCACCGCTTGCTGCATCCGCTCGCACAAGCGCTCGGCCACCGCCAGCGCCACCTTGCGCTGCGTGTCCGGCAGCAGCACCATCATTTCCTCGCCGCCGTAGCGCACGGCGAAATCGGTGGGCCGCAGCGCGCCGCTGAGCACCTGCGCGGCCGCGCGCAACGCCTGGTCGCCGGCCAGGTGGCCGTGGCTGTCATTGAAGCGTTTGAAGTGGTCCAGATCGATCATGATCAGCGCCAGCGGCGAGTTCGAGCCGTGCGCGGTGGCGATCATCGTCGGCAGCAGATCGTTGAGCCAGGCGCGGTTGTACAGACCCGTCAGGCCGTCGATCATCGACAGCTGGCGATAGAACTCGCCCAGTTTCTGGCGCCGGCGCAACTGCGCGTTGGCGGCGCGTATGCGAAACGACAACAGGCGCAGCAGATTGCGCGCCAGCACGTTCGATTCGTCGATCAATTGCCAAACGATTTCGGCCTCGATCACCAGCACGTCGCTTTCCTCCAGCGCGGTGATGCTCGACAGATTGGCTTCCTCATCGAGCACCGATTGCTCGCCAACGCTTTCGCCCGGCAGGATCTTGCTGACGGTGCCGTCGGCCATGCCGGTGCGGGTGTCGGTCGCCACCGACAGCGCGCCGCGCAGCACGATGTAGAGCCGCGCTTTGCTCGAGTCCGTGACCGCTTCGTTCGCGTCCAGCCGCATGATGGGGCAGTGCGCCAGCAGCTTGGCGATGGCAGCGTCAGCATTGGCGTTGCGTAACAGCTGCAAGTCGCCTATCTGGTGGGTGGACGTGCCAAAGGTGCTGATCTGTTTCAAGATAATCTTTCAATAGCGCAGCAATTTGTGCTGACAGGCATTCTTATACTCAAACATCATACCCAAACGAGCTGGGCGGGTCACGTAGTTGTTGCGCGTTGTGGTGCGGAGTGCTTCAATATTGCCATTGCTATCAAGACGGGAAACCTCATGACTTATATCGATGCGCTCGGCACGGCGCACCAGGCGGACCCGAACGCGCGCATCGTCTCGCTGGTGCCGTCGATTACGGAGTTGCTGTGCGATCTCGGGCTGGCGCCGCAGGTGGTGGGCCGCACCGGTTTCTGTATTCATCCGGCCGATGTTGTGCAGGCGATTCCCAAGGTTGGCGGGACCAAGGACGTCAACGTCGACAAGATCCGCGCACTGGCGCCGACGCATCTTGTGGTGAATATCGATGAGAACGAAAAGCCGACCGTCGAGACGCTAGCTGAGTTTATTCCCAATGTCGTCGTGACGCATCCGATGCGTCCGCGCGATAACCTGGCGCTGGCGCGCTTGATGGGCGGGGTATTCTGCCGGGAGGAACTTGCCGAGCGCTGGTGCGCGAAGTTCGAGGCGGAGTACGCGTTGTTGCAGGCGGCGCCGAAAGGGCGGCCGCAGACGATGTTGTACTGTATCTGGCAAGACCCGTGGATGACGATTTCCCGCGACACTTATATCGCGCGCATGCTCGAGGAGATCGGCTGGAGCGTGCCGGATCTGGGCGAGGTGCGGTATCCGCGCTTCGAGTGGTCTTCGGAGTTGGTGGCCGGCATCGACGGCGTGCTGCTGTCGAGCGAACCGTATCGTTTCACCGAGGCTCATGCGTTTGCGCTGGAAAAGCAGCTGGGCAAGCCGGTGCTGCTGGTCGATGGCGAGATGATGTCGTGGTACGGCAGCCGGTCGGTGCAGGGGTTGCGGTATTTGCGCGAGCTGGCGGGCTCGTGAAATGCGCGGGAAATTCTCTGAAGATAGTCTAAAACACGTAGGGCGGATTAGCGTAGCGTAATCGGCCATGTACGAGCCGCAGGCGGCTTATGCATGGCCGATTACGGCGTTCCGCCTAATCCGCCCTACGTGTGTTCGCGGTATTTCCGCGCTAGCTAACCGCCCGGCGGCGATATTACTCGTCTTCGTCGGTGTCGGCGGTGGCGACGACCGGATCGGCCGCGTGGCGCTTGTCCTTGTCGTGCAGACGTCCCAGGGCGCTGTCGAGCGCGCGCTTGAGTTTGTCGGCGGCGCCGCCGATCGATTGGTGCAAGGTGGCGGCGTGGTCGCTCACCGCAATAGGCTTGTATCCGGTAACCCGGGCTTCCATCAGGACGCGGTTTTCGCCGTCCACCGACTTCTGGCCAAGGTTGTCGCTCAGGTGCACTTCCACGCTGGTGATCTGCTCACCAAACCGATGAAGCGCGTTGCTAACGACTGTTTGCACATGCTCGTCCAGACCCGCGTTGCGGTCGATGGTTTTGTCGGAATTAATATTGATCTGCATATGCTTGCTCCTGTGTTGTTGAACTGCGAATCAATATTACTCCTTTTTGCCTTAGGTTCTCGTTAAGTAGCTAACCGTTGATGAGAGATGCTGCAATATTGATCGACAGACCGAGAATTGCCAGGTTGTAGAAGAAGCACAGCACCGACTGTCCCAGCACCACCTTGCGCAGGCGCCGGCAGCGCACGGTCACGTCCGAGGTCTGCACCGCCACCGAGATGGTGAACGAGAAATACAGGAAGTCCCAATAGTTCGGCTTCAGGTGGCGGTCCGGGAAGCCCAGCGCCGGCTCGCCGCCCGGGTGCGTGTAGTACAGGTGCGCGTAGTGCGAGCAGAACATCACGCCGACCATGAACCAGGAGCCCGTCAAGGTCAGCACCACGAAGCCGTAGTGCATCGCCAGATCGGCGTGCGGCGCGTCCTTGAGCGTGGTCAGCTGCGAGACGATGGCCGCCAGGCTGATCATCACCGCGACCGACAGCGTCGCCAGGATCACCGGCCCCTTTTCATCCTGATGGCAGGCCGAGCGTTTGATGTCGTGCTGGTCGGCGCGCAGCATCATCCAGCCCATTGTCGCCAGGTAGATCCACACCGTCACGTCCCACGCCGTCAGCACGCGGCTGAGCCAATGCCAATCGCCGGGCAGCAAGGGCAGCACCACGGCGCCGATCACGACGGCCAACGTCAGGTGCGGGCGGCTGTGGGCGATCTTGGGCAGGAACTTCTGCAGCAAACTCATTTTTTATCCTCGTGCGGGAAGCGGTCCATGCGCGACAGCACCGGGAACAGCCAGGCCCACAGTCCCGTCACGGCCAGGGTGGCGGCGCCGCCGAACAGGATGGCGCGGGTCAGCCCCATCCAGCCGGCGGTCACGCCCGATTCAAACTCGCCCAGTTCGTTCGAGGCGCCGATGAACACCGAGTTGACGGCGCTGACCCTGCCGCGTATCGCGTCCGGCGTTTCATATTGCACCAGCAGGTGGCGCACGTAGACGCTGATCATATCGCCGGCGCCCATCAGGAACAGCGCCACCAGCGCGACGATGAAGGTGGAGGTGGCGCCGAGCACCAGCGTGCCGGCGCCGAACACGGCCACGCCGCCGAACATCCACATGCCGACCCGGCGCGTGATCGGGAAGAAGGCCAGCGCGATCGAGCACAGCGCGGCGCCGGCGCCGGGCGCGGTGCGCAGCATGCCAAGGCCGGTCGGGCCGACGTGCAGCACGTCGTGCGCGAGCGCCGGCAGCAGCGCGGTGGCGCCGCCGAACAGCACGGCGAACAGGTCGAGCGAGATGGCGCCCAGCACCACCGGCCGCGAGCGCACGAAACGCAGCCCTTCGAGCACCGTGTGCCAGGTGGCCGGCTCGCGGTTGCTTGGCTGCTTGACCGACTTGACCATGCACATCATCACCACGGCGGCCACCAGCAGCGCCGAGGAAATCACGTACACCGTTTTCGGCCCGGCGAGGTAAAACAGGCCGCCCAGGGTGGGCCCGAGGATCACGGCCACATGGAAGCTCGACGAGCTCAGCGCGACGGCCTTGCTGAAGCTTTCCGGCGGCACCAGGTTGACCAGAATGGCTTGCGTGGCCGGTCCCATGAAGGCGCGCGCGCTGCCGAACAGCACCAGCACGGCAAACACCGGCCATACCGTGCTCAGGCCGGTCATGGTGAAGGCCAGCAAGGTCAGGCCGCACAGCAATTGCGCGGCAAGCGCGATGGCGATCAGGTTGCGGCGGTCGTAGCGGTCGGCCGCGTGGCCGGCGATCAGGATCAGCAGCAGGAAGGGCGCGAACTGCGCCAGGCCGATCAGGCCGAGGTCGAACAGGTTATGCGTCATCGAATACACTTGCCAGCCGATGGCGACGTTTTGCATCTGGACGGCGAGGGTGGCGAGGGTGCGGGCGCTGAGGTACAGGGTAAAGTTGCGGTGGCGCAGAACGCTAAAACCGTTGCTGGCGCTGGCGGTGGAACTGTCTGACATTGGGGCTTTCTGGGAGCGGGGTCCTGGGACTCCGCATCCCAGTCCGCCCGCGGTTGGGATGCTGTTACGGTTTGTTGATGTCGGCTTCGGTGGTGAAGGCGTCGGCGTAGAATTCCTCCTCGGGCAGACGGCATTGCGCGACGAAGTCCTGCTTGGCCGAGTCGACCATCACCGGCGCGCCGCAAGCGTACACCTGATAGCCCGACAGGTCGGGCAGGTCGGCCATGACGGCCGCGTGGACGTAGCCGGTGCGGCCGCTCCAGTTGTCTTCCGGCAGCGGCGCCGAGATCACCGGCACGTACTTGAAGTTGGGCAGGATCGCTTCCCACTGGCGGCACAGCGCGTCCATGTACAGGTCTTGCGGACGGCGCCCGCCCCAGTACAGCGTCATCGGGCGCTGAGAGTCCTGCGCGCGCAAATGTTCGACAATCGCCTTGATCGGCGCAAAGCCGGTGCCTGAGGCCAGCAGCACCATTGGCTTGTCGGTATCCTCGCGCACGAAGAAGGTGCCCATCGGGCCTTCGAAGCGCAGGATGTCGCGTTCCTTCATCGTCGTGAACACCTGGTCGGTGAACAGGCCGCCGGGAAGGTGTCGGATGTGCAGGGCCAGCGGCTGGTCCTGGTCCGGCGGCGACGCCAGGCTGTAGCTGCGCCGCTTGCCGTCGCGCAGCATGAATTCGATATACTGGCCGGCGCGGAATTTCAGCGTCTCGTTGGCCGGCAGTTGCAAGGTCATCACGACCACGTCCGGCGCCACTTTTTCCATCGTCGCGACGCGCGATGGCATCTTGCGGATAGGATAGTCGTCGCTGCCGGCCACTTCGCGCGCTTCGATCACCAGATCTTCGTGTGCGGTGGCGCAGCAGAACAGCGAGTAGCCGGCCGCTTCGTCTTCCTTGCTCAGCGCGCGTTCCTGGTGGGCCTTGTGGGTCACGGAGCCGGACAGGACCTTGCCTCGGCAGGAACTGCAGGCGCCGTTCTTGCAGCCGTAGGGCAGGCCGACGCCGGCGCGAATGGCCGCCGCCAGCACGGTTTCGTCCGCCTCGCAGCTGAACTGGTGGCCGCTAGGCTGTACTGTAATTTGAAACGTCATACAATCCTTCAGATGAAAAACATCAAGCTAAACAATAACGAACATCATTCCAGCACATTCAACCGGCCGCGCCTGCTGATCGTCGGCTGTGGCGACGTCGGCATGCGGCTGGTGCCTTTGCTGCGGCGCCATTTCCGCGTGTTCGCCACCACCAGCCAGCCCGAGCGCCGCGCCGAATTGCGCGCGCTGGGCGCCGTGCCGCTGGTGGCCGATCTCGACCATCCCGCCAGTTTGCGGCGTCTGGCCGGGCTGGCCCGGTACGTGGTGCATCTGGCGCCACCGCCGGCCGAGGGCGCTGTGGACCGGCGCACGCGTAATCTGACCGCCATTTTACCTGAGCAAGGCCGTATGGTTTATGTCAGCACCACCGGGGTGTACGGCGATTGTGGCGGAATGTTGTTTGACGAGAGCCGTCCGGTGGCGCCGCGCAACCCCCGGGCGACGCGCCGGGTCGACGCCGAGGCGGTGCTGCGGCGCTGGGCGGTGCGCGCCGGTTCCGACCTGTCGATCCTGCGTGTACCGGGTATTTATGGGGCCGAACGGCTGCCGATCAAGCGCTTGCAACAGGGCACGCCGGCCTTGCTGGCCGCCGAGGATGTGTACACCAATCATATCCATGCCGACGATCTGGCCACGATCATCGTCCGCGCGCTGTTTGGTGGCTTGCCAAACCGTGTCTATCACGCGGTCGATGACAGCGATATGAAGATGGCCGAGTATTTCGACGCGGTGGCGGATGCGTTTGGCATGCAGCGGCCGCCGCGTTTGCCGCGTGCCGAGTTGAAACAGGTGATAACGCCGGCGCTGCTGTCGTTCATGTCCGAATCGCGCAGGCTGAGCAATGGGCGCATCAAGCGCGAGCTGGGCGTGCGGCTGCGCTATCCGACGGTGGCGGGGATGCTGGCCGGACTGTAATGGCGGACGGCGGCATGCGGCGATCATGACCACAAGACCGCCCCGGCTTGTGGCTGGTTTTGCTTATTTCGTTCGCATTCCTCTTACTTCTTCTGCTGCACCTTGCGCAACTGCTGCTTGCGCTGGGTCTGATTGCGGTTCTGCTTCGCTTCATGCAGCGCGGTGGCGTCTTTCTTCGCCTGCTCAACCGTGCGCATTTCTTCGTTGTCGTCGTGCGCGACGAAATACTCGGCGTCCTGCGCATCGACCACCAGCTTGATCGCGGCCGCATCGTCGAGGTTGTACATCTCGTGCAGCAGGGTGGTTACCTCATCGAGGAATTCTTCGTAGGTCATGGGCGCCTTAGTGTTGTTGGATTTTGGTTGTCGGTCCGGCCGGAGGCGGGAAAAGCGTCATTTTAAACGACCAGATGGTGTCGAGCGTTACTGCCCGCACATAGTGGCGGTGCGCCGCCTGTTGTTGCCTAGCAAAAAGGTGTAAAAAGATGGTGAGACTTATACCAGTGCAAGCCCGATGTCAGCGTTGTGTGTCAAACTAATAAGATGACTTGCTTGACGCGCATCAAATAAATCGGCGCTTGATGCGATATCGTTGTTCTCTCTAAGAGGAGCTCGCGTATGCCAGCCACTTTGCATCCGACGAAAGAGCAGGTCCGTGCCTACATGCAACTGCGTGAGTGTGCCCGCCGTCCGCCACCGACGCCGGAGGAAATCCGTCGTCACGTGGGATGGCGCTGTTCGTCCAGCGCCGTTGGGTTCGGATCGACGTCGACGATCTTCCTTCCTGGCACCATCGCGCAACTGGCCGCTTTGATGGCCGTGGAATGGTGTTTTCTCGCTTCAGGCCTCAGCCGCCCCGGCTAAGTTGCTACAAAACTTTACAATGTTTTATACCCTTTATTGCAACATTTTTCTTCCTAGCATAAGAAATGGGTGTAAAATCTATCAAAATCTCACACAAAAACAGCTCGGGTTAGCCGTTCGTTAACAGAAACGTGTATTATCGCGGCTAGGCACTAAAAACCGGCATAAAAGTTCGCGTTTTGTAGTGCTTCACTGGTAATTGAGCTAAAAATTTTATTTACCCATGTGTCGTTTTTTTGCGAAAACGGCTACGAACCTACTTAAACATTATGTCTATCAAAGAAATCACCGCCTCCCCAACCTACAATCCAAACCGCGTCCTCGATGCCATCATCGAAAAGCTGCAGCTGAAAAACGATGCCGCACTGTCGCGCGCACTGGAAGTAGCACCTCCCGTCATCAGCAAGATTCGCCACAACACGCTCCCGATTGGTGCGACCATCCTGATCCGTATGCACGAGATCAGCGATTTCAGCATCCGCGAGCTGCGCGAAATGATGGCGGCCTGATAGGCGACCAAAAAAATACAACGGCGCGCACCTCTCGGTAACGCGCCGTTGTCTTAGGCGGGTTCGGTTTTGATCGACCCGCAGTGGTTTGCTTACGCCGAACCGCCGGCGCACCACAGATGGTGCCGTGGCCGACGGTTGATTCCTAGCTCAGGGTAGGGCGGCCGCTGAACAGGCCCGGCTGGTTGGGGACTTTGGCGGACACGGCCTTTTCAGGGCTGCCGCAAAAAGCGACTTTCTCTTCAGGAGAGCCGCAAAAGGCGTTCGCTTGTTTCTCAGGCGAGCCGCAAAATGCGTTGGCTTGCTTTTCCGGACTGCCGCAGAACGCGTTGGCTTGCATTTTTTCCGGGCTGCCACAGAAGGCGTTGGCTTGTTTGTCGGGCGAGCCACAGAACGCATTGGCTTGCTTCTCGGGCGAACCGCAGAAGGCATTGGCCTGGATGTCAGGCGAACCGCAGAACGCATTGGCTTGCTTCTCGGGCGAACCGCAGAAGGCGTTGGCCTGGATGTCAGGCGATCCGCAGAACGCATTGGCTTGCTTCTCGGGCGAACCGCAGAAGGCATTGGCCTGGATGTCAGGCGATCCGCAGAACGCGTTGGCCTGGGTTGCGCCTTCGAAGGCCCGCTTCGCCGGACGCACATAGTCCTCGCCGAATTCCGCTTCATACAGTTCCTTCATGCGCTGCCCGATGCGGGCCAGCGCCGCTTCGTCTTCCTCGCCGCGCATGCCGACGTACGGGAAGTGGTGCAGGAAGTAGCCGAAGACGGCCTCGCAATCGACCGCGTATTTCATCGTGTCGAGAATATGGTAATGCCAGAACGTGTCCACATCGACCAGCGGCGAGGTCTGTTCGTGGGGGTATTTTTTCATCAGCGTCAGGAATCGGCGATACTCGAACTCGACAGCGTTGGCACGTTCCAGCGACCAACCTTCGCCGGATTCTTTATGCATCAGCTTGACCTTGATTGCGTCCAGATCCAGTGCGTTGATGACGTTCATGGACATCTCCTCTAAATTGATATGGGTTAAGAAACGGTGCGAAGCAATTGATTTTTGCCTAACTTTGCTTCTTTGCGTTTGATATTTATCAATGTTTTGAGGAAATTCCTACATACCGCTGACTTGTCCTAGCCAGCGGTCGGACAGACCTGGGGTCAGGCGACGACGTTGGCGCTCAAATGGCCGGTGTCCTTGACGTCGTTAAGTTCCTCGATGGAGGGCGGAGGAACGTGGTCGATCGGCACCGAGATGGCGACCGTGGTGCCCGCGTTGGGGCTGCCGATGATGGAACACACGCCGCCCAGCAAGCTGATGCGCTCCTCGATGCCGACCAGGCCAAACGAACCCACCTTGTTGCGATTGCTCGCCCGCATGCCGACACCGTTATCGGTGATGGTCATGCTCAGCATGCCGCCGGCCTGCCGCAACTCCACCCGGACCAGGCTGGCATGCGCGTGCTGGACAATATTGCTCAGCGATTCCTGCAGCACGCGGAAGAAGGCGGTGGCGCAATGGTCGTCGATGCGGATGTCGCGCTGGTGCTCGATCAGTTCGCACACCATGCCGGAACGCTGGCGGAACTGGGCGATCTGCCATTCGACGGCCGCGTTCAAGCCCAGGTCCAGCACGTTCGGACGCAGATCGTTAATGATGTGGCGAACGCTTTTAATCGTGCTGTCGATCTGGCTGAGCGTGCTTTTCGCGCGGGCGTGCAGGAGTGGATGGCGATGACGGGTACGGGTGGCCAGCATGTCGGCCTCGATGCGCAGCACCAGCAGGTTCTGGCCCAGGTCGTCATGGATTTCACGCGCGATGCGCTTGCGTTCCTGCTCCTTGATCTGGTCGGCGTGCGCGGCCAGCCGGCGCAGCTTGTGGTGTGATTGCTGCAGCTTGGCCTGGCTGTCGCGCAGTTCCTTGGTCATGACCTTGGCCATTTTGATCGCCCGCATGCGCGACGACGACAGCGTATGGATCAGCAGGTAGAACAGCAGCGAGCCGATGAATCCGCTCAACATGGCCAGCCACGGCAGAAACAGGTCGAAGCGGCTAGACCAGGCCGCCTTGGGTGCGCTGAAGTGGGCATGCCACTGTCGGGCGTTGAATGACAGCGGCAGCACGACGGAGAACTGGTCGGCTGAACGCACGCTGTTGCCGTCGTTGAATTTATTGTCAAACAAAAGGGCGGGGGGCGATGTTGTCGACGAGCGGTCGCCACCCTCGCCGCCGTCGTACAGGCGCAGCCGTACGTCGCGCACTTGCATCTGGTCCATGGCCAATTGCACCAGGCGCGGCACGCTGAAGCCGATGCCGACCGAACCCCGGTAGGCGGCGCGGCGCTCGCCGATGGTGGTCAGCGGCATATCCTTGTGATACAGCGGCAGCCGGATCGCCATGCCGCCACCCTGGCCGAAGCTGTCCATGTCGATCGGCTTGCCGGACGTGCTGATTTCGCCGGTGTCGCGCGCGTTGGCCAGCGCCTCCGCCACGGCGGGCTTGTGCGTGATATCGAGGCCGACCCGCCAGCGGAATGCCGTGATCGGCTCAATCATGGTGATGACGGAATAGTTGGCGCGGCGCCCGGTCGGCTGGATGACGTAGTCGGGATAACCGTTCGGGGTGCCGTCGCCGCTGTGGCGCGCTGCCTTTTCGAATTCCTCGCGCCGCGCTTCGGTGACGTATTCCGCGTAATTGATGCTGACGAGCGCTGGAAACTGGGTCGACAGCTTCAGTCCGCGCACAAAGCGGTGGAAGTCATCGCGCCCGACCTTGCCGCTGGCGTCGAAATAGCTGGCGGTGGCGCGCAGCACGTCGGCATACGTGTCGATGCGGGAGCTGATGTGGTATTGGGCGTTGCGCGCCTGGTGCATGAAGCGTTCCCCGGCGTCGTACTCGACCATTTTATAGGCGGCGACATAGCACAGCGCGCCGACGCCCAGGGACAGCATGATCCCCGCCCACCAAACAGATTTTGGCGGGGAAAACATTTGTCGCTGCGCGAGAAGTACCTCCATTCCGATTGCCTTTCAAGCAACTTCGACCATGTCCACCTTGCTTGAATATAGAAAATAATGGTAATCCTAGTCAAGTAATTTTATAAAAAATGCCACTTGTCCTGGACGTTCTTTTATGCAACGAAATGAAAAAACCGGCGCCTCCTCACGGAGGGCGCCGGTTGAATGGGGGCGAATCGCCTTATTTGGCGACGAAGCTGTCTTTTAGCGTCACGATGCGGTTGAATACCGGTTTCCCGGCGCTCGAGTCGACCCGGTCGGCGACGAAGTAGCCGTGCCGCTCGAACTGGAAGCGCTGGTCCGGCTGGGCCGCGCTCATGCCCGGCTCCAGGTAGGCGGTCACCACTTCCTTGGCGTTCGGATTGAGCAGCGACAGGAACTCCTTGCCGCCGGCGTCCGGCTGGGCGTCGGTGAAGAGGCGGTCGAACAGGCGCACTTCGGCTTGCAGCGCGGTGGCGGCGGACACCCAATGGATGTTGCCCTTGACCTTGTAGTTGTCCGAGCCCGGCGTGCCCGACTTGGAGTCCGGGAAGTAGTTGACATGGACCGCGACCACTTTGCCGTTCTCATCCTTGTCAAAACCGGTGCACTCGGTCACGTAGCCGTGGCGCAGGCGCACGCGGCTGCCCGGCTTGTCGTCGATCGGCGGGGCGTAGCGGAAATAGCCCTTGCTCGGCACTTCCATGAAATCCTCCTCCTCGATCCACAGCTCGCGCGTGATCGGGAAGGTGCGCACGCCCATTTCCGGGTGGTGCGGATGGACCGGCGACGTGCATTCCTCGCTCTGGCCTTCTGGATAGTTGTCGATGATCAGCTTGAGCGGACGCAGCACGGCGGTGGCGCGCGGCGCCTTCGGATCGAGGTCCTCGCGCAGGCAGCCTTCCAGCGTGCTCATATCGATCCAGCCGTCCGACTTGGTCACGCCGATGCGCTCGCAGAACAGCTGGATCGCTTCCGGCGTGTAGCCGCGGCGGCGCAGGCCGACGATGGTCGGCATGCGCGGATCGTCCCAGCCGCTGACGATGCCGTCCTCGACCAGCTGACGCAGCTTGCGCTTGCTGGTGACCACATAAGTGAGGTTCAGGCGCGAGAATTCGTACTGGCGCGGCAGCGGCAAGGTGAAGAAGCCGCCCTCGGCCAGGGTTTCCAGCAGCCAGTCGTAGAACGGCCGGTGGTCCTGGAATTCCAGCGTGCACAGCGAATGGGTGATGTTTTCCAGCGCGTCCGAGATCGGGTGCGTGTAGTCGTACATCGGGTAGATGCACCAGGCGTCGCCGGTGCGCACGTGATGGGCGTGGCGGATGCGGTAGATGGCCGGATCGCGCATGTTCATGTTCGGCGAGGACATTGCGTCCTCGCTGATTTTCGCCCGCAGGATGTGCTCGCCGTCGGCGTATTTGCCGGCTTTCATGTCGCGGAAGATCTGCAGCGATTCCTCGCGCGGACGGTCGCGGAACGGCGAATTCTTGCCCGGCGTGTTGAAATTGCCGCGATTGGCCGCCATATCATCGGCCGACTGGCTGTCGACGTAGGCGTAGCCCTTGCCGATCAGGTACTCGGCCATCGCGTACAGTTGGTCGAAGTAGTCGCTGGCGTAGTGCAGATGGTGTTCGACGCCGCCGTCGGCGCTTGGGTAGTCGTAGTCGAAGCCCAGCCACTTGACGCTGTCGATGATGGTGTCGACGTATTCCTGCTCTTCCTTTGCCGGATTGGTGTCGTCAAAGCGCAGGTTGCAGCGGCCCTGGTAGTCGCGCGCCAGGCCGAAGTTCAGGCAGATCGACTTGGCGTGGCCGATGTGCAGGTAGCCGTTCGGCTCTGGCGGGAAGCGGGTAATCACACTGGGCATGCCTGCGCGCACATGGGTGCCGGCGGCCTGGTCGTGATCGACGATCGCGCGCAGGAAGTTGGACGGTAAAGCGGGCGCGGGGCTGTTTTTTTCGTTGCTCATCTGAAAAGTGGGCTTTGCAAGAGTTCGTGTAAAGGGCATTTTACCGTATCCCCTTCATGGGCCGAGGGGAAATGCGGCTTGACGCTGTGCTGCGCCCGGTCCTACGGCCTGGCCGGGGCCCGGGTGGTGCGACGGGTATAATTCGCCTTTAATTGTTTCGGCATAACGGCCCAGGGAGTTTCCAAGATGGAAAATCATTACAACACGCTGGGTATCGCGCCTAACGCCACCGAAGACGAGATCAAGAAGATATACCGTTCGCTGGCGATGCGCTTCCACCCTGACCGCAACCAGGCGCCCGGTGCCGAAGCGCGCTTCAAAAGCATCACCAAGGCCTACGAGATCCTGTCGGACCCGGTCAAGCGCGAAGAATACAATCAAAGCGTCAACCACCGCATCATCATCGATTCGGAAGCCGAAGCGTACCAGTTATGGCGCTCGGTGTTCAACCTGCACGGCACCACACTGCCACCGGCGTGAACCCGGAACGCGCGCAACCACGGAAACACGTAGGGCGGATTAGGCGTACGCCGTAATCCGCCAAGCGCCGCCGGCGGCCCTAACACTATACAGAAAACGAAAGCAAGCAATGAGAAAAGTACACCCCGAATTCGCCTATCAATCGCGCGAACTGGAAGGCCAGATCGAAGGCATTCTGGGCGACCCGCCCGACCGCAAGAACTACCAGCGCATGATCGACGCGCTGGTGTCCGAGTACGCCAGCGGCGGCGGCATCGAGGATGTCAACATGCTGGCCTTCGCCCTGGTCGACCATCTCGAGTTCAGCGACCCGAAAGGCCTGCTGGCCGAAGCCCAGGACTACGAGTTCGGCGACCCCGCCCGCGTGTTCGCGATGGCCTCGTGCAAAGGCGAGGCGGCGCAACAGATGTACGCCGCGCTGGGAGAGAACCTGCCGGAGCTGGGGCGCCAGGCCATCATCACCGCCTTCCTGTTCAAGAACCCACGCAAGTGGGACGACGACGACCAGTCGCTGGAACAACTGTCGGCCAACGACGACGGCGACGATGTCGAGGACGAAGACAACGCGACCGACGACTTCGCTCAAATGTTCGACAAGGAGGATTAAACCATGTCCGACGAAAACAAAAGCAATCTGCCGGCGCTGAGCAAGCAAGTGACCGAGCTGGTGCTGGCCGGCTCGCTGGGCCACGCCGAGCAAGCCTTCGCCGAGGCGGCCGACCAGTTCGGCGACCTGGCGGTGGTGGAAGTGTTGAGCAACATCCCGCCGCAAGTGACCGCGCTGCACATGGCCGGCTTCGACGGCGGCAAGATGTCGCTGGCGACGTTGCTGGTGCCGCCCAAGGCGTGGGCCGACAGCCTGGCCTTTTTCGCCGCCACCTGGCAGGACGACCTGATCGAGGACGACCCGGAGCGCATCGCCGAATCGCTGTTCGCGCACGTGCATGGCGTGGTGTTCTCGACCGACGACGAGGAACGCCGCAGCGAACTGCTGCAGGCGGCCTCGGCGACCGACCACGGCGCCACCATCTTCGCCATCCTGTTCTCGATGGCGCCCAAGGAGATTCTGGAAGTGGCCGGCGAGATCATCGCCAAGGGCCCGTACCTGACCGGGCAGACCTCGTCCGACAACGACGTCGTGCCGCTGGCGATCGCGCTGGCGCAAGCGTCGGAAGACGGCTGGGACCGCTCGCTGTTCGAGCTGTTCCCCGAGTTCCGCCACAGCGCCGACCTGGCCGACGCCGAGTTCAGCGACGACCCGGACGACGAGCCGACCTTCCTGCAGCGCTCGACCAAGGAATTGCTGTACCGCTTGCGCAAGCAAGTGCCGTCGACCCGCAGCGCCAAGGCCGCTTCGCGCCGCAGCGTCGGCACCGGCATTTTCTCTTGATCGACTACGCAAAGGATACACAAGCGATGCTGCCAGCATTAGTAGTAGAGAATTTGCCGCGCCTGACGCGCGCGATCCAGCAACTGGCGGCCCATCCGGACGATGACGCCGCCTACGCGCTGGCCGACGAGCTGACCGGCATCACGGCCATGGTGGCCGAAAAGTTCACCAACGACCGCACCGCAGAGGGCATCCAGAAGGCGCTGCAGTTGACGGTGGGCGGCGTGTCGCTGGGGCTCGATCACGTGATTCCGAACGAGACGGATCTGGCGGCGCTGGAGTTCCTGATCGAGCATGGCGCCGAGCATGCGTTCCAGATCGGTTTTAGGATGATCAAGGACTTGTCGGCGTTGCCGGAGGATACCCTGGTCGGCGAATACGATACCGATCCGGTGTATTCGGCGCGGCGCTTGCGCGACCTGTTCATCGAGCTGTGCCAGACCGACCCGAACCAGAACTGGAACGGTGCCGACCGCTACAACGTCATGTTGAAGGAGCGCAAGGAGGTGCAGGCGATTGTGCGCCTGGCCGGTTGGCTGCGCCGGCACAACACCGAGGGGCCGGTCAGCGATACGGACCTGAACGCCGAGGGCGTGATCGCGCTGGCCATCATCTTCGCGATCGAAGGCGGGGGCAGGGTGGTGGCGCGCACCGGGCAGAAGGAGTTCGAGCGTTTCGTCAAATCGGTGCGAAAGAACAAGCCCGATTACGAGGAGGGCTGGGCGGCGCTGGTGGCCAAGGTGCCGGCACAGCATCATCCGGTGTTGTTGGACCGGATCGGGAGTTATCGCCAGACCTGCACGGTGATCCAGCACATCAAGGGACGCACGGCGATGAAGACCTTGTTTGCCGAGCTGGAGAATTACGCCGGCTCGGAGCTG
>Ga0308163_10002338_pt1 | contig 17583 bp, 12 predicted proteins | sample PhyTR1_FD_201037 | JGI IMG/M metagenome (GOLD analysis project Ga0308163, IMG submission 201037) | Phyllosphere microbial communities from UC Gill Tract Community Farm, Albany, California, United States - DLSLT.R1 | ecosystem: Host-associated > Plants > Phyllosphere > Unclassified | place: USA...
CCGGCGCCGTTCAACCGCCTGATCGTCGGCGCCAACGGCAGCCTGACCAGTTCGGACGCCAACATTGCCCGCTACGACATCGACGCCGGCCGTACGCGCGCGCGCAGCATCAACATGCCGGGCCAGTCGGACCGCGTGCTGAACCTGATGCTGGGCTACGAGCAGGGTCCGCTGAGCACCCGCCTGGCGCTCAACTACAAATCGAAGTACCTGCTGGAAATGGGCGACGACATCCTCGACGCCGGCCAGGACCGCATCGTCGACGCCCAGAAAAAAATCGACTTCTCGCTGTCGTACCAGCTGAGCAAGCAGGTGCAACTGAGCTTCGAGGCCGCCAACCTGAACAACGAAAAATACTACGTCTATCTGGGCAGCAAGGCGCAGAACGCGCAATATGAACAATACGGCCGCACCTATAAACTCAGCCTCAAAGTGAGCATGTTCTAACAATGAAAACAACGATCTTCAACGGTATTCTCTTCGGCGCCCTGGTCGCGGGCGGCGTGCTGGCGCAGACGGCCCACGCGGCCGCCCTGCCCGGCCTGGCCGCCAACGCCAGCGAACTGGCGGCCTTGCCGGACGGCGGCTGGCTCAGCATCGACAAGCAGGGCCTGCACCTGCTCGATGCCGCCGGCAAGCAGCGCGCCCACCTGGCCGTGCGCGCCAAGCAGCTCGACCTGCGCCCGCAAACGCAGGGCGGCGGCGTGCTGGCCGTGGTGCTCGACGCCAACGCCGAGCACGTGCTGCCGGTCCTGGTCGACTTCCAGGCCGGCACTTTGGCGGCGCAGAAGCCGTTCCCGGCGCCGCCGTTCGGCATCGAATCGTCGTGCCTGTACCGCGACGCCCAGCGCATCGACCATCTGTTCATGATCGGCAAGGATGGCCAGGCTGAACAATGGCTGATGCACGGCGACCAGAGGCAGCTGGTGCGCAAACTTGCGTTGCCGCCGCACGTCAAGCATTGCCGCGCGGACGACGCCACGCATCAACTGCTGGTCAATGAAGAAAAAATGGGCGTGTGGGCCTATGACGCCGACGCCGAGGGCGGCCCCAGCCGCAAACTGCTGCAGCGCGGCGACACCTACAAAAAAGGCCAGGTGCGGCTGCTGCCATGGAAAGCGGCGACGCCGCCGGCGCCCGGCGCCAAGGCCATCATCGAGCCGCGCGCGCAAACCGAGCCGGTGGCGCGCCAGGGCGACGCCGCCGACGACCCGGCCATCTGGCGCAACCCGGCCGACCCGGCCGGCGCGCGCATCCTGGGCACCAACAAGAAACAGGGCCTGCTGGTGTATGACCTGGACGGCAAACAACTGCAACTGCTGGAAGTGGGCCGCCTGAACAACGTCGACGTGCGCCAGGGCGTCACGGTGGGCGGGCGCACGCTCGACATCGCCGTCGCCACCCAGCGCGACGACAACAGCGTGATGCTGTTCACCATCGACGCCGCCGGCAAGGTCGCGCCGGCCGGGGCCTTCGCCACCGGGCTCGAGGACATCTACGGCATGTGCCTGTACCGTCCGGCCGACGGCGGCCTGGAAGCATTCATCAACGACAAAGACGGCAGCTTCCTGCAATACCGCATCGAAGCCGGCGCCGACGGCAAAGGCATGGCGGGCACGCTGCTGCGCCGCTTCAAGGTCGCCAGCCAGCCGGAAGGCTGCGTCGTCGACGACCGCAACGCGCGCCTGTTCCTGGGCGAGGAAAAGCGCGGCGTCTGGACCGTCTCCGCGCGCGGCGACGCCCCGGCTAAGCTCACCATGGTCATGCCGGTCGGCCCGCAACTGGTGGCCGACGTTGAAGGCATGGGCCTGTACCACGGCGACAAGGCCGATTATCTGATCGTCTCCAGCCAAGGCGACAACAGCTACCTGGTACTTGATGCCAAGGCGCCCTACCGCGTGCGCGGCAGCTTCCGGGTCGGCTACAACCTGGCCGCCGGCATCGACGGCACATCGGAGACGGACGGGCTGGAAGTGAGCTCGGCCAACTTCGGCGGGCCATATGCGAAAGGCATGCTGGTCATCCAGGACGGCTACAAGCGTCTGCCGGATGGCCCGCAAAACTTCAAGTACGTCGCGTGGGACGACGTCGCCAAGGCGTTAAAGCTCGACTAAGAGGACCCAAATCCCGGCAAAAAAAAACCGGGTACAACACGGAACCCCGTAGGGCGGATTAGCGCAGCGTAATCCGCCAAGCTCCGCCGGCAGCCCCTAACCGGCCGCGAAAGCCAGGTGATTTCGCCACAACAACATGTTAATCTTCTCACCACAGGAGGGACCGGCTGCGCGGCAGCCGGCGGCCTCCCGCCCAGAGGAGAAACGATGACGGAACAGCGCCAACCAGCCATCAACATCAAAGCAACCGCCCGCCTCGCCGGGCTGCTCTACCTGATCATCATCGTCATCGGCGTGCTCGGCGAATCGGTCATCCGTGGCAAGCTGGTCGTCTCCGGCGACCCCGAAGCGACCGCCCGCAGCATCCTTGCCGCCGAATGGCTCTGGCGGCTCGGCGTCGGCGCGCAGGACCTGCTGCTGCTGTGCGCCGTCGGCCTCACCCTGCTCTGGTACATCCTGCTACGCCCCGTCAACCAGCACCTCGCGCAGGCGGTAGCCTTCTTCGGCCTGGTATCGCTGGCGGTCGAAAGCGTCAGCGCGCTGCACCTGCACGCCGTGCTGACGCCGCTGAACGGCTCGGCGTATCTCAACGTGATCGATCCCCGACAGCTGGCTGATGCAATTGGCCGGTGCCTGCTACCTGGTCAACAGCTTCGCCATGATTCTCTATCCACCGTTGCAGAACGTGCTGTTCCCCGCCATTTTGCTGCCCTGCTTCATCGGCGAGAGCGCGTTTTGCCTGTATCTGCTGATCAAGGGCGTCGACGTGGAGGCTTGGCGGCGCCGTGCCGGCGAAGGCACGCCGGCCGTCTGATTCACCGGCGCCCGGGTTCCGGTTTCCGGCATGGCAGTTATGTCATGTTCGTGGCATAATATCGGGCTGTGCTGCTCCGATGGTGAAATTGGTAGACACTGGAGACTTAAAATCTCCCGCCGCAAGGCGTGCCGGTTCGATTCCGGCTCGGAGCACCACCACCTCATCCGTAGAAGTCCAGGACGCCACCAGCAATGGGAAAGATATCTGTGCCGGGTTTCCGCTCCAGCTACGATGCAAACGATTATAAGGGCTTTAGCATGTGTATCATCGCAGCCACTTGTTTCGCACTACGCTGGGAACCGGTTTGTTCGTAAAGATGGAGGGCCACCTCGGCATGCTTTAGGGCAGCAGATTCATCTTTAATGGCGACAAGGATACGCGCGATGTCCATATGAAAGTCGGCAGTCATCTCCGGAGCGCCAAGTTGACTCGAGCGGTTCAAGCCGTCATACGCGGCCTTGGCCGCTGCGCGCCAGTTGCGCCGAGCCGTCTCAATGATGGCCCGCATCCCCAGTGTGTTGACATACTGGAGCGAGTTGATCGAGCGCAGCGAGATGGAGGTACAAGCATCGACATGGCGCAAGGCCTCATCCCAATTGCGTTGCGAGATGCAAATGCGGGCAAGATCGGCAGTGTATTCGAACTGCTCAAATTCGTTGTCAAGTTGAGTCGCGAGAGCTAACCCGCGCTCGGCATCCCCCCGAGCCACATCGAACTGCCGGAATCTGAGCCGGAGCTGCACCATCCGGCCCAGGCTGAGCGCCGTGTCACGCATGCGTTCAACCGGATCGGCTTGATGGCTTGCCGCAAGCATGGCACGTTCCGCATACCGCAACGCCTTATCCAACTCGCCGCTGCGCTTGAAAAAATCGCTCATCTCGGCATACACCCCGCCGTACGCCGCGATATCGTCAGGCATATTGTCCAACTTGGCATAAATGCTCTGGGCGGCGGCAGGCTTGCCTAGGGCTATCGCCAGTCGCGCCTGGAGGCGTAGTAACTGGATCCGCAGCTGTTCACGCATCGATGGGTCACCACCAGGCTCATCCGCCAAATCCGCGAGAGTGGCCACGCGCGACAACAAACCTTGAACCTCATGGAGGTGGTGGGTAGCGCCAAGCCGCAGCAGCAGCTGCGCCTTGCTCAGCAGCGCTGAAGCCAAGGAGTGACCGTCCCCAGGCAGGTTCGTATTCAGAACGCTAGCTATCAAGTGATCGGCCTGGTCGCTGAATTGTTGAACCAAGGTCTGCGACCACGAATTATCACGGAAGTCGTCGCGTTTTGCGAAGTCATATGCCGCGATAAATAATTGGTCGGCAAGCGCGAGATTCCGGGAAGTCGCGCCCGGCTTTTCTTGTGTCGGCGTAGCGAGGTATTGATGCAGCGTGCCTACCACGATGTAAGCGGGCCCCGTCAGCCCTGGTCCGCGTTCGCTCGCCACGGCCGAGGCAAGTGAGATTCCACGACTCAGTCGCGACACGATCCGATTCGCATAGGCTGCCGCCTCGTGGGCATCGACGCTCCACAAGGTGCCGACATAGCTCCCCGCACCGCAGCGGATAAATTCTCGCCCCATGCCCTGCCACGACAAACAGGAATTGTTGATCACGATGGTGTACATATCCGGATTCAAGAACATCGACTGGCCGATCCGCAGACGCGGCACCAATCCATGCGCGAGTTCGACCCCACCAGCGGTGCCATGGGAGTTAAGATAAATCAGTTCCACCGGTAGCACTCGGCAGAGGTCGCGTAAGGTGTCCGCGTTGCTCGCATCACCGGTCAATGTAATCAGCGGAGAGGAACGTCCAGCAAGTGCTGCGGCGATAACCGCCGTTTCTTCGGGAAAGGCGCCCGGGTCGAACAGCACATCGAACGATGGCGTATCGGGCTTCGGCGGCCCATGCAGCTCATGCAGCAGCACCAAATAGGGATCGCCCATGACATGCCCGATCGGCTTTTTTCGCCAGTCCACCAGTCCGTGACGAATAAAGTGATACGGCGTCCCCCGCGTGATGGCGGTCAGCGGCGCGGACCCGACCAGCTCCACCGCCTGATGGGGGATGGCACGCCGAACGCACGCCTCTATCTCGACCAGAGGTGGATAGCGGACGCCATCGAACCAGGCGCGCGCTCGCTGGAGAACGTCCGATGCGACAGAAACGGCGGCCCGCCCCTTGTCGGCCGCCGCGGCGCGCGCTTGCTGAAAATGCTCGGCGCCAAGCAAGGCCTCTTGAATGCCGGCGGGATCCGGCGCGGCGATGCAGACCAGCCGTGCGTGTTGCCGTTGAGCATATTGAACAGCCAACAGCAGGGACGCATCGTTCTCCACCTCGACCAACACCGCCTCGGGTGTTGGATTGTCGGCATCGCCGGCAGGCGGCTCGGGTTCATAGCTTACCAACATCCGGGAGTCTGGCGCCGCCGGCAGAATCTTCAGCGGCCCGCCGCCGCGCAAAGCGCGTAGCAGCGCCGGAAACATCCCCAGCAGGTCATTCTGGCGACACGATACCCGGCACTCAGGCATGGCCGCGTCGCCGTGAAAGAAACGCCAGGCGGTACCGGCAAGATCTTCCATGCATCGCAGACATGGCGTCGAAGCGTCACACCCGGGCTGATCGCAGTCCGGCATGGACCGCCACAGCGATAGCGACGCATCGGACAACAGCTCGGCCCGCTCGCCGCGCGCCCGCATGGCGCCCCCAGTGCCCAGAGGCCTCAGCTCTGTGGACGCGAGTTCGGTCAGACAGAGCACCCGCTGCGGCCGATTCTTGTCAAGCAGCTCGGAGATCCGCAGGTGGCGGGTGAACCAGGCGCGATATGGATCAAGGTCGCGAGCCAATGCCTGATCTTCCGGCGCAGAATCCTGAAGCGCGCGCTGCAGGCTTGCGAACTCTTCGGCGGAATCCGCCACCTGCAGCGTCAGTCGACCCATCAGCTCGCGACGTCGGCGAAAACAATCAATAAAGGTCTCGTAGCGCTTGCTATAGGCCTCCTCGGTCTGTGGCGGTCGGGTCGCCACAATGAGCACCACCGACGCCGTAGCAGGACAGCAAGAAAGAGCAATTGCCGCTTCGCACATCTGCTCCGGGCGGCACAGGATAGCGGTCCTGCCTGACAGCGCGCCAGCGTCGTGAAGCGCCGCGTCCAAACCAGCCATGATCGCCCTCCTTTGCTTACAGCGCCCCGAAAAACGCACGCGTGGAAGCGCTGGCTTGAACTGGCGGCGCGCTCGTCAGCGTGCCGTTATTTTTTTGCTTCACCGCCTTCGGCGCCGTGATGCGCCGGCCAGCCGCGGTGATCAGGACCGGGGTGCTTAAGCCGCCGTACAGCGCCTTCCAGGCCGTATTGGGTTCGAGACAGAGGGCGACAACGCCGCCCAACGCGCACATAAATACGGACGCGATCACATACCGGTTGCTCCAGGCGATGCGCTGCACACTATCTCGCAGTGTCCACAGTCGCAATACTTCCGGAGCGAAAGCGCCGAGGGCGCCGAGCACGAATATCTCTGAGTTCCAAATCAGCATGACAGTTCACCTTTTCCTCTATGACATAAGTCTGAATCAAAAGTTCGCTCGATTCATCTTGTCATCCTGGATACGCAAAGTCCAGCGATCTCGACAAAAAACGAAGCATGAATCTGACCCGGCAGCGATGCCGGCGCAAAATCGGCGCGGTCGAAACACCCACACCCTATGATGCAAACTCAAAACCCGCATGCCGCATAGGCAGCACGGCTTTTTGCTATCTTTCTTGCTCATCGACTCTTATCCCATCGCGGCGGTACCCCGTCATCTTTGGCGTGTCCGCACCTCACGCGCGATCCTCATTGCGCCTGCCCATTTGACGCGGCAACACGGCAGAGATCACCTTGCATAGCTTTCGAACGAAAGTTATCGTAACGAATTGCAAAAATACAACAGCTAAATCGGAAAAACGAAAGATATTGTGAAGTGCATCGGGTTTCGTTATAGACTTTAAAACGCCTCATCCTTAGGTGTTTTGTTGAAGGCTTTCGATTTTTCGAAACCAATGGCGTTCAAGGATCAGGTTAGTTGTCATACGAAATCAAGCGAAGTCGCCAACAACATAAAAAGGAACCGTTTAATGACTTACCTGCATCGCCGTTCGCACGCCAACGGTCATCCTCACCTGGTACTCCATCCGCTCACTTCCGCCTGCTTGCTCGCCTTGGCCACGCTCGCCGCGCCAGCGCACGCCCAAGAGGACACTGTCACGCCCGACGCCGACAAGGTGTCCCAGGTCGTCGTGACCGGCACCCGGGCCAGCCTGCAGCAGTCCCTGGCGCTCAAGCGCAACTCCGCCGTCGTGCAGGACAGCATCAGCGCGACCGAGCTCGGCCGTTTCCCCGACAATAACGTGGCCGATTCGCTCAGCCACATCACCGGCGTGTCGATCACCCGCACGGCCGGCGGCGAAGGCCAGAAGGTCAGCATCCGCGGCCTGGGCCCCGAATACACGATCACCACCTTTAACGGGCGCCTGCTCGGCACCGACAGCGCGGGGCGCTACTTCGCCTTTGACGTGTTGCCGGCAGACGTCATCAGCGGCGCCGACGTCGTCAAGTCGACGCAGGCCCAGTTGATCGAAGGCGCCGTCGGCGGCCTGGTCAACCTGCGCTCGGCCAGCCCGTTCGACCAGAAAGGCCAGCACGGCCTGCTGCGCGTCGAGGCCGACCGCAATGAGATGAGCAGCCTGAACGGCAAGAAGCTGTCAGGCACCTACAGCAATACCTTCGGCAATCAGCTCGGCGTGCTGCTCGGCGTCGTCTATGCCAAGCGCGACGTGCGCACCGACACCGCCGGCAACGATGGCGGCTGGTCGCGCAACCCGATCCCCAGCGACCCGAGCCAGTTCTGGGAGTCGGGCAACACCTGGGGCGGCCCAATCGACCCGAACGGCAACGGCATCCTTGACGCCAACGAAGAAGGCCTGGTCGGGCCGGGGCAGTTCCGCTTCGGCTCGATCATGGAGAAGAAAGAGCGCGTAGCCGTTTCAGGCAAGGTCGAGTGGCGGCCGAGCAGCGACGTCAAAGTCGTCTTCGACGGTTTCAAGACCCGGCTGGACTCCCCGCAGGTCGGCTACCAGCTGTCGTTCTACCCGCTGTACTCGCCGGGCCGCTGGTCCGACATGAAGGTCAGCAACGGCGTCGTGTCCGACGTGACGTTGTCCAGCGCGGATCCCGAGCTGCGGCTCAATCCCGAGGTGCTCAACAAAACCGAATACCGCGTCGTCGATACCGCGATGTACGGCGCCAAGGCGGACTGGCAGATCTCGCCGACGCTCAAGGTGGGCAGCGACGTCTACCTGTCGACGTCGAAGCGCAACTCCGGCGGCAAGGACAGTTATGTCGTGCTGCGCATGAACCAGCCTAACGTGACGCGCATCAAGCTCAACGGCGGCGCCGTGCCCGACGTCCAGACTACGCTGGCCGACGGCCGCGACCTGCAGAGCGGCCTGGCGCAAGGCCTGTTCAACGCCAGCGACTTCAACACCCACTACTACGGCAGGGCCGGCGACAACATCGACGACCGCATCGGCGGCGCGGCGCTGAACGCCGAATGGAAACAGGACCGGTTCAATATAGACCAGTTCAAGTTCGGCCTGAGCCAGACCAACCGCAAAAAGACACGCGAGATGATCAACAACGCGTTCAATGCCGGCCAGGATCACTATTCCGGCGAAAACGCCATCAACGTGGGCGCCCTGGGCGGCAATGTCATCAACCAGACGTTCACCCCGGACGGCTTCCTGTCTGGCGTGAGCGGCAACTTCCCGCGCAGCTTCCTGGGCTTTGACGTCAACAACTACGCGCAGGCGTTAAAGGCCTATGATGGCAAGCCGCGGCCGGGCGGCGGGGTCTACAGCTCGGCCTTGTCGGCGCCGGCCTGGAATCCGCTGGAAAGCTATCGCGTGACCGAGAAGACCACCGCCGGCTACGTGCAGGCCGACCTGTCCGGCGAAAAATGGACCGCGGACGTCGGCGTGCGCCTGGTGCACACCAAAACCACCGCGCAGGCCTGGGACGCGAAGATCAACGAGATCGTAGAGAATGGCGCGTTCAACTTTACGGCCGTCTACGCCGATCCGTCCGTCGTGAAGCAGGACGCCAGCTACACCTACGCGCTGCCGTCGGGTAACTTTACCTATGCGCTCACGGACACCCTGCAGCTGCGCCTTGGCGCCGCCAAGACGATGGCGCGGCCGTCGGTGGACAAACTGGCGCCGTCGAGCACCACCGCCAGCATCTCCTGGGGCGATTTCACGCAGATCTACGGTGGCAATGCCGAGCTCAAGCCGTACACCGCGCGCCAGGCCGACGTCTCGCTGGAATGGTATTACACCAAGGACTCCGCCCTCACCTTCGCCGTCTACCAGAAGAACATCAAGAACCAGATCACCACGCTGTGGCTGACCGGCCAGGACATCGGCGCCCCCGGCGGCCGGCTGTTCAACGTCCAGCGCCCCATCAACGGCGACAGCGCCAAGGCGCGCGGCATGGAGATTGGCTTGCAGCACCTGTTCAAGAACGGCTTCGGCGTGCGTGCGCAGTACACGCGCAACCTGTCGAGCAGCTGGGTCAACGGTGTCGAACGCCCGCTCGAGGGCATCGCGCCGTCGACCGCGTCGTTGGGCGTGCTGTATGAGCGGGGCCCATGGAGCATGAGCACCACGGCCGACTACACCGATTCCTTCGTCACCGCCACCAACGTGCTCGGGGCCGGATTCAACGAGACCACCAACGCGGTGACCTGGTTGACGGCGCAGATGGCCTACGAGGTGAACAAGTGGCTGCGGATCAGTATCGAGGGCAACAACCTGACCGACGCGAAGCAGACGCCCAAGCTGGGCAACGGCACCATCAGCCTGCCCAATGGCTATTACCGCTACGGCCGTTCCATCACGCTGGGTGCAAGCCTGAAGTTCTGATGCAGCAAGGGGGCACCCTATGCAAAGCGGGCCCGCTTGCGGGCGGCCCGCCTGAACGACCGAACACGGCAGTCCCGCCGCGACCTGTTGTCCTCTCCTTCACCGTCCTGTTTTTTGGGGCGGTTTTTTTTGTGTGGAAGTCGCAGGGGAGCCCTGCGGTGGGTCACTCCGCGATGAGGAGTTCGATGCCGGCGTCGAGCAGGCCGTCGCGATATTCACGGCTGATGCCGGCGTCGGTGATGACGGTATGCACGCGGTTCAGTTGAACGATGCGGTGCAGGCTGACGCAACCGAACTTCGACGCGTCCGCCAGGACGATGACTTTCTTGGCGCGTTCGACCATCTTGTGGTTCAGACTCGCCTCGGCCTCGTGGTGGGTGGTCACGCCAAACTGCAGGTCGAAACCGTCGACGCCGAGGAACAGCTTATCGAAGTTGTAGGCGGCCAGGCAGGCCTCCGCCTGCAGCCCCTGGATCGACAGCGATTGCTTGCGCAGCAAGCCGCCAGTCAGGATCAGGTCGACGCCGGGCGCCTCGGCCAGTTCCCACGCAATGTTCAGGCCATTGGTCATCACCGTGACATTTTGGGCGTTGCGCAAGTGGCGCGCCAGCGAGATGGTGGTGGTGCCCGAATCGATGATGACGTTTTCGCCAGGCTTGACCATGCGCGCGGCCAGCGCGCCGATGCGCTCCTTCTGGTCGTGGTTGATCGCGTCTTTTTGCGGCACCGTATGTTCGGTCGGCGGCGTGCGCGCCGGCATGGCGCCACCGTGGCTGCGGATGGCCAGGCCCTGCGACTCTAGCGCGCTCAAATCGCTACGGATGGTCACCGCCGAGACGCGCAACTGTTTGACAAGTTCGTTGACTTGCACCGACCCGTGCTCGGTGAGTGCTTGCAGGATGATAGCGCGGCGTTGACCGGTTTGTGCCATAGTGGGGCGATAGGTTTTGACAAAACGACAGCTTAACAGATCTGGGCAGCGGCAGGCCAGCCGCAGCCTGCCCGCCGTGGCGTCCGGCAGGGAAAATCACCAGCAGCCACGGCGGATACAAGGCCTTACAGCGGCACCGCCTCCAGCAGCAGCGCATGCTCGAAACGCAACGTGAGGCGCTGTTGCCGGCCGCCGTCCACCTCGCCGAGGTCCTTGCCGTCGACGTAGTCGCGCAGGCGCCAGCGGCCCGGGCCCAGGCCGCGGATGTCGACCGGTCCATCCCAGCGTGGCGCGTAGAAGGCGAAATACATCCTGCCATCCTTTTGCACCGCGTGCGCCTCGGGCTTGTCGAAGCCGATGTCATACAGCTCACCGCGATACAGCCCATTGGCCAGCATCTTGTCGCGATAGATGCCGATCCATTTGCGCCACTGCGCTTCGCGCTCGGGCGTGAGCAGGAAGCTGTCCTTGGGCTTGGGATCGACCGGCCAAGTGAACTTGGTCGACAACACCGCGCCGATGCCGATGGTCGAGGCGAAATCGTCGCCGCCATCGCTCAACTCGACGTGGTCGCCGGCGTAAGGCGCGGAGCGGCCCATCAGCGCCTTGAGCGTCTTGCCCTTGTGGCGGATCTGCCACGACGACAGCGGATCGGCCGCCGGCGCCTGGTTCATGTACGGGAAATTGTGGAAGGCATACGAGGTGCCGCACGGGCACAGCTCGATCACCGCATTGGGATTGACCTCGCGCGCGGTGTCGTACACCATTTTCCAGAAGTCCTGCAGCTTCTCGTAGGATTCCTCGGGCCGCGCATGCTTGTGCGCGGGGTTGTGGCACGGCGCGACGCCGTTCAGATGCTGGCCGTCGATCTTCAGGCCCTGATAACCCCACTCGCCGAAAATCTTGCGGATCCACTGACGCGTCATCTCGATCGTCGGTTCATAGGCCGGGCAAAGGTAGAAGCTATTCCACCACGTGATCAACTGCGGCGCACCGTCCTGGTTCAGCAACAGCATGTCGGTGTGATCGTGCAGCAGGTCCGAGCCGGGATCGACCGCCAGCGGCGTGATCCACAGCCGCGCCTTCAGGCCCGCGTCCTTGATCGATCCGACCAGGCCACGCATGTCAGCGTCGCCATTCGGGAATTTTTTGGCGTCCAGCTTCCAGTCGCCTTCGTTGTTCTGCCAGCCGTCGTCGAGCACGGCCCATTCAAGGCCAAGCTCCTTGGCTTTTTTCAGCGTGCCGACCATCAGCGGCACGGTGAAGTCACGCTCGTAACCCCAGGCGCACCAGATCGGCTCATACGATTCGGCCGGCGCATCCGGCGCGCGCAGGCCGCGTTCGGCCATCGCCTGGCGATACTGGTCCAGCGCTGCGAAGTAGTCGCCTGTGTGCAGCGCCAGGAAGGTCTCCATGGTCTCCAGCGTGTCGCCCGGCTGCAGCGTGGTGTTGGTTTCGAACTCCACCGCCAGCGAGGCGCCGCCCGCCACCGCGCGCACTGGCAGCGACACCAGCCGTGGCACCGTGTCCAGATGGCCCACCGCCAGGCCGCAGTCGCGGTTCCAGACATCGACCGCCGGCGTGCCGCTGCCGTAGTCCGACGCATTCATGCCCATGAAGTTGGCTTGGTCGAAGCCCGCCACCAGCGGCTGTATCCAGTCCCGGCGGTCGGCGTGCGAAGCGCCGGAGAAGGTCCAGAACTCCGCCTTGCGACCTGCCGCCGGCCGCAGCGTATGGGCGCTGTTGGACCAGGCGGCGACCGTCAGCGGCTTGTCGCCGGCGTTGCGGTAGGCCACCCGCACGACTGCGAAGCCATGCTGACGTTCGTAAAAAGTCACCGTGACGGTTTTCTCGATGCCCTCGGCTGATTTTCCACTCAGGCGGTGCCGCACGCCGGCACCATGCGGCCCGTCGACGCGGTCGGCCGCCTGCGACAATAACGCAAAGCGCTCGATCCAGCGGCCGTTGGCGGCGTTGGCCGCATTGGCGCTGGCGGCCACCACGGCGGCGTTGATGCCGGCGCCACTCGGGCCGCTGGCGGCATTGGCGCCCTGCACCACCCGCAGCCGCTCACTGGGCGCGAATGCCGTCACTGCAGCCGGCCGGGGGCCCAGCCGCGAGACCACGCGGCATTGCAATTGGCCGTCGAATTCCAGCGCCATGGCGGCATCGCCGATGCGCGCCACATCCTTGCCGCGCGTGCCTTGGGCGGCAGGTGCTACAGCGGCGCCGGCATCGACCACGGTCGATGCCACGGCCGTCCCGGCAAGCCACTGCAGCAAGGTGCGTCGCCGTTTGTCATGTTGCTTGTTCATTGGTCTCCCTTGTTTGAATGCCAGGCCGCTGGATAGGCCTTTTCCGCGTTGATGCGATAGAGTTTGTCGACGACCTCGCGCGGCAGCGACAGGCCGCGCACCGGCTTATCCAGTTCCGGCACCGTAAAACTGTCGCCGCTGACGAAGTAGCGCCAGTCGCGCCGCCACACCGTGTCCATGTCGGCGACAAAGGCCGCATCGTCCTGCTCCGCCGACTGCGCCAGGTCGGAACCATACATCAGCCGGTCCTGGTATTTGATGAAGAACGCGCGCACCTTCCCCAGGTCGCGCTGCGACTGGTACTGCAACTGCCCGATGCGGGCCGCCACGTCGAGCTTCGCGCTAGGGTGCGCGTCCAGGAAGCGCCCGATCCGGCTCACGTCATATTCCAGCGACGCCAGGTGCACGCCCGTGAAACGCAGCTTCGGATGCTGCGCCAGCATGCGGTCGCGCGCGGCCATCTGCTGCTCGTAGCTCGGCATCTCCGGATGCAGGAACATGTGGTAGGCGGGATGATTCTTGAAATATTCGCGGTCGTTGTTGACCGTCATCTGCGCCACCGGCAGCCAGCAGTTGTGCGGCTCGCCCTGGTGGCCCAGCACCATCACGCCGCGTTGCGTCAGACCGTCGAGCACCGGCGTGAAGCGGGGGTCGTCGATCATCACCAGCTTGCCTTGGCTGTCGCGCAGGCTCATGCCGATATTCTTCCAGATCTTGACGCCGACCGCGCCGTCCGCCAAAGCGCCATCGAGGTCTTTCAGCGTCGCCGCGCTCCAGCCCTGTTTGTCGAAGCCGTCGGTGGAGAAAGTCGCGGCCCACGCAACCTGCCGCGGATGCTGGTGCGCCAGCGCGCTGGCCACCTTGCGCTGCCGGTCCAGCGGCGGGAAATCCGGATAGTCGACGTTGATCGTCAGCGCACGGAAATTATCCTTGCGCGCCAACGCCAGCCAGGCATCCTGATTGGTGCCATGCAAATGCAGGTGGGCGTCGATCTTCGGTACTTTTTCGAAGTCGGCCACCGTGTAGTGCTCGGCTGCGGCGCACGGTACGGCGATCAGGGCCGCCACAATGGTCGATAACAGGGTCCAACGCATAAAAATCTCCTTTTTTAATTGGCCAGGCAATCCAGTGCGGCGGCGCTCAGCGGCGTGCCGGCGCTACGGGCGGCATACAGCGCCGCGCCAAGCACTGGCGCCAGGCGCGGCGGCCCCAGTCGATAGGCAGCGCCACGTGCCGCCAGCGCGGTGGCAAACGGTGCGTGCAGCGGGCCGTCCTCACCAAACAGGCCGCCGGTATAGGACACCGCCACGCCCTGCCCGTCCGCGACGCCCAGCGCGCCGCGAACCGCATCCACCAACGCCACCAGCTCGGCAGCGGCGGCGTCAATGATGGCCTGCGCCTGGCGATCGCCTTGTGCGGCGGCCTCCGATACCATGCGCGATAACGCGGCGATGCGGCTGCGTTCCCCTTTCAGCTCGCCGTAGACGACCTGGCACAGATCCAGATCGTCCTGCAAGGCCAACCGTTCGCGCATCAATGGATACAGCGGTCCGCGCGGCGCGCGGCCATCGCTCATGCGTGAAAACAATCCGAGGCCGGCGCGCGCGATCCAATGCGCCGAGCCCTCGTCGCTGAACAATTCGCCCCAGCCGCCGGCACGCGCGCTGCGTCCGGCAAATTCGCCGTAGGCCATGGAGCCGGTGCCAGCGATGACGCTGATGCCGTCCGCGCAGGCCAGCGAGCCTGCCCAGCTGCACAACATATCGTTGCCGCACAGGTAGCGGCCGTGGCCCAGCACCGCGCGCGGCAGCGCATCGAGTTGCTGCTGGACGTGGCGATCTTCACCATAGGCCGGCAGACCGAAGAAGGCATAGCTGACGTCGGACGCTGTCACGCCGGCCGCCGCAAACAGTGTAGCGCAGCCAGACGTCAGCATCGCCGCCAGACCGTCCAGGCCGATCTCGACATGATAGGCGCTGCTTTCCTGATGGCGCGCGAGTACCCGCCCCGCGCTGTCGATCAGTGCGAAAGCGGTCTTGGTGCCGCCGCCATCAACCCCGAGAAACATGCTGCTCTCCTGCCAGCGGGTAGATATTCACGCCCCGTACCACGCGGTTGACCGTGCCCGACGCGCTCGGCGTATCCGGACGCAGCCCCTGCGCCAGGGACTGCAGCAGCGCAAACGACTGGCAGAACAAAATGTAAGGGAGCGCCAGCGCCAGGTCGCACGCCGATTCTGTACCATCGAGCACCAGGCAGTCGTCGCCCAGCTCCGGCAGCGCCTGGCCGCTCAGCGCCAGCACGCGGCCGGCGCGGCCATCGTTGCGCAATTCGCGCAGCAGATCCAGATCGTAGCGGCGCGCCTGGGCATCATTGGACAACAACACCACAACCAGCGTCTCGGCATCGACGATGGTTTTCGGACCGTGCCGGAAGCCCAGCGGCGAATCGAACAGCGCCACCACGCGGCCATCGGTCAGCTCCAGCAGCTTGAGCGAGGCTTCGCGCGCCAGCCCGCTCAACTCATTGCTGCCCAGGTAGACCACGCGCTTGAACTGCTGCGCCACCAGCGCTTGCAGCAGCGGCAACGCGGTGGCGTGCAGCTCGGCTGCTGAGGCGGCAGGCACGGCAGCGGCGCCGGCCGGCAGTACGCCGAACGCCAGCGCGGCAGCCAGCAGCATCGAGGTGAAACTGGTGGTCATGGCAAAGCCACGGTCGTGGGTCGCATCCGGCAGCAGGATGGCGTACGCGTTGGCGCGGGCTTGCGCCATGCGATACAGCTCGCCGTCGGCGTTGCAGGTAATGACCAGGTGGTGCACATCCGTCACCAGCTGATCCGCCAGATCGATGGCGGCCAGGCTTTCCGGGCTGCTGCCGGAGCGGGCAAACGATACCAGCAAGGTCGGTACGCCCGCTTGCAGGAAGCGCTGCGGGCCGGAGACGATGTCGGTGGTCGGCACGGCCTCGGCACGCCAGCCCTTGCCCAGCATGGCCGGCGCCAGGCATTCGCCAAGGAACGCCGAGGTGCCGGCGCCCGTCAGCACGATGCGCAGGTTGGCGCGCGCGAGCAGCGGGCCAAGGAAAGCGTCCAAGGTGGCGCGGTTTTCCGTCACCAGCGCGTCGATCTGCGGCCAGACGTGCGGCTGTTGCGCGATTTCGCGCGCCGTCAGGCCGCCGCCGGCTTCATCCAGCCCTGCGGTGGTCAATCCCAAAATGTTCTTTTCTGCCACTAGCATGTTTCCAACTCCTTTGTTGCGGTGCCTGCACAGGCATCCATGTACTGGCGCGGCACCCTGGCCACGCCCTCCTTCAGTAAATCGACCGGCAGGTTGCGCACGCTTCCCTCGCATACTGCCTCATGCACCGGCAGATCGCGCGCCAGGTTTAATAAATAATCCATCGTCGGCTCCTCAAATCGATTCCGCGGCGCCATCGTCGGGCTGCAACGCCAGCAACAGCGCGGCCGCCAGCGACAGCACGATGCCCGCCAGACGGAAGCCGGTCGGCACCGTCGATGCCAGCGCCATGGCGATCACGGTCGTCAGCAGCGGTGCGCCGGCGTTCACCAGCGGCGAGACCACCAGCGCCTTGCCGCGACGGAAGGCGTACACCAGCGTCAGCGCCCCGACCGCGTTCAATATCTGCGTGGCGGCGGCGAGCAGCGGCCCGGATGGCCCGTAATTAATTGGTTGGGAAAAGTCCGTCATCGCCAGCGCAACGGGAATGAAAATCAGCGCGCTGAGCGTCATGTAGAAGAAGATGCTTTCCGCGTCCATGCTGGCGTTGGCCAACTTGATGAAGTAAGCCTGCAAGCCCCATGCGACCAGCACGCCCAGCGCCAGTACGAACCACACGCCATATTGGTGCGGCGCGCCGTCCGGCGCATAGTCGAACAACGGCAGCGCGCAGATCGCCAGCAAAATGCCGGCGATGCCCATCATGCCGGTACGCTCCCGCAGGAACAGGAAGGACAGCACAATCGTCAGCACCGGCGACAGCGAAATCAGCGGGAAGATCAGATACGCGGGACCGGCCTTGACCGCATAGAACAACACCATCTGCCCGCCGGCGCCCAGCACGCCGATGGTCAGTCCGTAGGCGATCGAGCGGCCATCGCGCCGCACGCGCCAGCCATTGCGGGCAAGCACGAACAGCGCCGGCGGCACCATCGTCAACGCCCACACCACATAGATCAGCGTTTCAGGAAACCCATGCTGGCTGGGCAACCCGGCAAATGCGCCCCACACGCCCCACAACAACGTGGTGGCCAATGCATACGTCAGCCAACCACCACGGTGTGGCGTCGACGACAAACCAGGCATTGCCAAACCCTTATCCATGGTGCTCCTCATGTCAAGTTCCGATTCCGCTTGGACGGTATTGATCGGTTATCAGCGTGAAATAGTAAATAACAAAGAACGAAAACACAAACACTTTCGAAAACTTTCTTTT
>Ga0308163_10002339_pt1 | contig 17581 bp, 21 predicted proteins | sample PhyTR1_FD_201037 | JGI IMG/M metagenome (GOLD analysis project Ga0308163, IMG submission 201037) | Phyllosphere microbial communities from UC Gill Tract Community Farm, Albany, California, United States - DLSLT.R1 | ecosystem: Host-associated > Plants > Phyllosphere > Unclassified | place: USA...
CGGCCGAGGATCGCGGTTATCTGATCCGCGACCAGAAGGACGGCAATCGCTGGTATCCGACCGACCGTGCCCGCGCGATGCTGGCGACGCTTGGGCTCGGTGAAGCCGTGCTGGCCGTCCAGCCGAAAACCAAAGTGGCGACGGAACGGCGGATCGACAGTATCCGTGCAGATAACCGGCTGCGCAATCTCGATGAAAAAACCGTCCTGGCGCTGATGGACAACATCCGCGATTACGGCCTGGAAACGCCGATCACCGTTTATGGCGATGTTGGCGACGCGCGAGCCGATCTCGGCGCGGGCGGTCACCGTCTGGAGGCGTGCAAGCGCCTGGGCTGGGACTTCATCCTGTGCTTTCACAAGCGTGGCGACGATCTCGACCGGCAGCTCTGCGAGATCGATGAAAACCTGATCCGCGCTGATCTGACGCCATCCGACCGGGCGTTGTTCCTGCATCGCCGCAAGGAAATCTATCTGGTCAAGTTTCCCGACACGGCAAATGGTGCTGTCGGCAACGGTCGGAAGAAGGTTCGCCAAATTGGCGAAGCTACTGAAGCCAAGCGCTTCACGGCGGCCACGGCCGAGGCGACCGGGCAGAAAGAGCGCACCATTCAGCGTGATGTCGAGCGCGGCGAAAAGATCTCTCGCACGGCATTGCAGATGTTGCGCGGCACCCGGCACGACAAAGGCGTGACGCTCGACCAGTTGAAGCGGCTGGAGACGGCCGAGGCGCAAGAGCGCTTTGCACGCGATCTGATCGCAGCCGATAAGGCGGTCACTGCCGAATCGAAGGCGATCCGCACCACCAACCAGAAACATAGCCGCGACATGCGGCTGCATCTGGTGAGTGCCATTGCAGAACATGGCCGTCACAAGAGCGGCGGCGGGCCGCGCGGCGCCTATGCCATCGGCTATGCCGATCCGCCCTGGCAGCAAGAGGCCTGGAGCGAGGAAACCGGCCAGGATAAGGGCCTCAAATATCCGGCCATGCCGGTAGATGAGATCCAGGCGCTTTGCGCTGGCGAGAGATCGCCTTTCACCCCTGACGCGCTGCTGTTCCTCTGGGTAACCGCCAACCGGTTGCCCGATGGCGTCGACGTGTTGCGCGCCTGGGGCTTTGACTATGTCACCTGCATGGCCTGGGACAAGGTGCATATCGGCATGGGCCGATGGGTTCGGGATCGCCATGAACTGCTGCTGATCGGCAAGCGCGGGAAGATCTCGCTGGCACCGTTGCCCGGCACCCAGCCGGAAAGCCTCTATGCCGAGCCGAAAACCGACCATAGCCGCAAGCCCGTGTGGTTTGCCGAGCAGATCGATCGGCTCTGGCCGCAACTGCCGAAACTGGAGCTGTTTCAGCGCAAGGAGAGTTTAGCGGACGGCGACGTGCGCCTTTCCGGCAAGTGGGACTTCTGGGGCTTTGAGGCCTCGCAGACCTCGCAGACCTCGCAGGTCTCGGAAGGCGGTGAGGCATGACGACCGACATTTTGCAAAGACGGCAGAGAGAGGCGGCTGCCGTGAACCGGCTTCGCGGGTCGGCCGAGCGGCTGTGCAAAGATGCCTGGACGTTGGAGGCCACCAGCCAGGGCCTGCGCCTGATCGTACAGAGGCCGGACGGTGAGCTTGCGCATATCGCCACCATTCAAGGCGATGCCTTGCATGATGAGCGGGATTTGCTTTGTGGCGCGCTCGATCACATCAGGATGTTTCTGCAATTGTTCGACCGTGCGGCTGTTGCGGTGCGCGATCTGCGCGATGAGTTGGCGGCGCAAAATCATTCGCCAGCCACGGCCCGCAAGATGCCGAATCACTCGGCGCAGGCCTCCATTCTGCTGTCTCACGCAAGTTTTCACCGGTTTCTCAGTGAGACCGGCGGCGGCGCGGTTGACGACAAAGACAGCGCTGACGCGGCTTTGAAGAGCCGCCTCGGCATTACCAGCAAAAAACAGATCAATGAGGATGACCGCGTCAGGTCGGCCTGGCTCTCGCTGTTTGGCGAGTACGAGGCATGGCTGCGCGGCGGGGGTGAAGCATGAGCGGGCTACTTCCAATCGTCGAGCAACTCGACGACTGCCAGACGGACGCGGAGCGGGCTGAGTGGCTGCTGCGGGTGCCGATGGGTGTCATTTACCGCGACCATGCGGCTATCCGCATGGTGTTGCGCACTGCTGGGTTTCTGGCCGGCGTAGATTATCTCGATGCCGAGTTTGCGGCGATCAATTCCACACGGGGCAGGCAGGGCTGCTGGCGCGATAGCGTGTTGCTGACTGTTGGGGCGGCGAGGGCGGCGATGCTGGACGTGGCGCGCAAAGGCGGTGCGGCATGATGGAACCTGATCACGGCGCAACCTCACGGGCATGGTCCTGGCGCCATGCCGTTGCCAAATCCGGCCTGCCACCGATCACGCGGCTGGTGCTGCACACGCTCGGCCTGAAGATGGATGCCACGGGCGGCTCTTGCTATCCCCCTGTTTCCGAACTGGTCGAACTGTCTGGCCTGGATAAGAAAACAATCCTGAAGCATCTCGATGTTGCCGAACAGGCGGGCTGGATCGAAGTCACGCAGCATGGGTTTCGCGGCCAAAAATGGAAGCGCAACGAGTATATCGCGCGCTGGCCTGGCCGGGATCTGACGGGCCATGCTGCCGCCGCTTCTGTCGCAAATGCGCAAGGTGGTGGAGGAGATACACCACCTTTTGAGGGTGAGATTTTGGCCGAAGGTGGTGGAGCAGTTCCACCGCCTTGCGCGAAAAAGGTGGTGGAAATGGCGCCCGAAGGTGGTGGAAATGGTTCCACAAAGGTGGTGGAGCAGCTCCACCAAGATAAGATTCTTCCAGCTAACTCTCCAAACAACTCTCCCACCGCAGGCGCGGGGCGGGGGGATTTTTCGAGAGAGGAATTGCGGAAGATCGATCTCGCCTTCAAGCGCTGGTATCCGACTTGGCCGAATTACGACAAGAGCAGCGACACGGCGGCGAGGAAGGCCTGGTTTGCCCTGACGGCAGATCAGCGGGCGGCCTGCATCGAGAAAACGCCAGCCTACATCCAGTGGATCGGCAAGGGCACCTTCACCTTCGCAGCCGTCTACCTCCGGGACCGGGCTTGGGAAAAAATGCCCGAGATCGAGCAGGCCGCTCAAACCCACGCCGTCGCCAAGGTGTGCGGCAAGCTGTGGATGGGCAGGCGTTTGGAAACCCTGCTGTCGGAGCCGACCGGCCAGTTCGTGCTGACGGCTTTTGACGAACGCCGGCTAGCGAGTGGCACGATCAGCCGGGACGCCCTGATCCAGGAAAAGCGCCGGGAACACGGCTGGCCGCTGGTGAGCCGGATGCGGGATCTTGCCCGCCGCAATGAGCCGTTCGTGACCTCGGTGGATTTGCTGCCGCTGGTGTCCGGTTTCGAGAAGGTCGAGAGCGGCAGCACGCTGTTTGCGGCTTGGCGGCGGCTGCATGAGCGGCGCAGCTGGATGTTCGTCGATGGCTTGCGCGACTGGAATTATTTCCCGGCCATCGACCCGGAGCAGACCGATCTCGACGCGGCGGTCGAGGCGGCACTTGAGCACTTCAAAAACAGCCTTAGCGAGGGACGCACCCATGTTGCAGCATAACGGAAAACTTTTGGATGGCGTCTCGACGGACGGGCTTTCGCGGCTGGCTTACGTCAATGCCATGGAGGCCAAGCGGCAGCGGCAGGTTGCCATGGCAAGGCGTGACCGACCGGACTTCGACCGGTTGGCCAGGTGGGTGGTGGCGAGCTGCAAGAGTGGCATGGAACAGGCGATCCGCGATTCGCTCGACCAGCAGGGAATCGAATGCTGGTGCCCGTGCGAGCGGCACAAATGGCCGCCCCGGCGCGGTAAGCAAGCTGTGGAAATCCAGCGGGCGGTCTTTCGGGGATACCTGTTCGTGCAGGTCATCCCGGACAATGAAGCCTTCGTCGGATTGCTGCTAGCCTCCAAGCTCCAGAGCCTTATGGGCAGGGATGGCAAGCCCTATCTGATGCCGGAAACGCTGATGCGTCAGCTTATGTTGTCTGCCAAGAAAGCCGAGAGAAAACATATGGATGCCGGTGATGTGCCTGTCATGCCTGACGTGTTGGGCAAACAGGTGACGATCCGCTCAGGCCCGTTTGCCGACTTCGTTGTGACGGTGCGCAAGGTGCTGTCGAAGCGCGGCCAAGTGGTCGTTGACGTGCCGATGTTTGGCGGCATGAGCGAAATCACAATCGGGGTTGACTTCATTTCCGGTTAGGATTAGCGGTTGAAACGTGGGAAGGCGAACAGCGCCTTTCCAAACGAGATGACCGGGGCGCCTGATGCTCCCAAGGGATAGATGTTCTCCCCCGGCCTCGCTCTGATCCACGCCAATAGGCGATGCGATTCAGAGCCAGTGCGTGAGCTATGACCAGACGACAAGATGATGAGGCGGCCGATGGGTCGCCTTTTTGCGTTCTAGGATATGGCGACAGATCAGCGATCAGACGAGGCCAAGGGCTGGCGCTCTTGGTATTACACCAGCCGATGGCGAGCGATCCGGTCGCTCCAGCTGAAGCGGGAACCGTATTGCCGGATGTGCCGGCAGCAAGGCAAGCTCAAGAAGGGTTTCATCTGCGATCACATCGAACGCCACAGCGGCAACGCTGAGAAGTTCTGGAACGGACCCTTTCAGACCCTTTGCAAGACACATCACGACGCGACCAAGCAACGGGAAGAGCATCGCGGCTTCTCGACAGCGATGGGCGCGGACGGCTGGCCCACCGACCCCAGGCACCCGGCGAACCGGGCCTGACCCCCTCGACCATCGGCCGGGCGGGCAGGGGGGTGGGTCAGCCTTAAACCCGATCCCCCTCCCGCACCGGCGTCAGTCATTCGTGTGCAGCGAGTGGAAATTGGAGACGAAAAGCCGCGTCAGTCTTCACTACTTACTTGTAGATCTGGTCTGGCAATTAGCCAAAATGTTGAACCAACCAATGCTGCGACTACTCCTATTGTAAGGAGGCGTGTCGGTCGATGGACGATAGCATCATTCAGTTGCTGTCCAACTATGCTCAGTCCCAGATTGTCTTGATATGCGGTCCAAAGCCAGACCGCTGCTACACCAATCAATCGAAAAATAACACCGCCTATAAAAAATGAAATCACGTATTGATGTAGACAGTTACGCCGGGTCGCCTTCAATAAAAAGTGAAAAGGGACACCAATAGTCAACATGTAAATATAGGCGATTAAAAAGCCGACTGCAGCCGATATTCCAATAATAACTAATACCGACGTTTCGTGAAGAATGTCATCCGGACGCGTCCAAGCTATTATTTCAAATAATATTGCGTAAAGCACTATCCAGAGTGGAGCAATTGCAATGGCTATTACAGTTCTGCGGTTCATGGCGAAATCTCTCTCGTAGAACAAAAAGCGTTCAAACATTCACTCCCGGCATCAAATAGGCCTCCCGTAAAGCATGGTGTGCGTCGCCGGCTTTTCAAGTCATTGGAGACTTCTAAATGAAAGGTCGCAAGCCCGCCTCCGAAAACGTGGTCCCGCTCAAAACCGAGGACGGTCCCGGCGCGAACTTCGAGGCGCGGGCGGCGGCCAAGGCTCGGGAGCTGCGGCCGGATGATCTGCCGTTTGAGGTGCGCGCCATCTGGGACCGGATCGCGCCGCCGCTGTGTGATCCGCGCAAGAACCGGTTGAACGAGGTCAACGTCTTCATGTTCGAACAGCTCTGCTGGACGATTGCCCGGCATGAGCGGCTGCGGCTCGATGTTCGGGAAGGCGGCGAGACCTATGAGAGTCAGACCCGCAATGGCACGCAATTGAAGAGCCGCCCGGAAGTCAGCCAGTTGAATGAGACGTGGCGACAGATCCGGGCGCTGGCGAGTGATTTCGGCATGACGCCGTCTGCCGAGCGCGGCTTGCAGGCGACCGGCCAGCTAGGATTTGAGTTTCCCACCGATGATGGATTCGATTGATGTCGAGATCCCGGATGTCAGCTATGACGATGATCCGGTAACCGCATGGGCGGCGGATGTGGCGCGCGGCGAAATCGTTGCCGGTCCCCATGTTCGCAATGCCTGCCGCCGTCATTTGCGCGATCTGGTCGAGGGACCGGCGCGGGGCCTGGTCTGGGATTTGGAGACCTCGAACAAGCGGATCAAATGGTTTGGCGATAAGCTGCGGCTGAATGGCGGCCAGTTCGAGGGGCGGCGGTTTCGCCTGCATCCAAGCCAGGCCTTCCGGGTCGGCTCGCTGTTTGGCTGGAAATGGGCCGATACCGGCTTGCGGCGGTTCCGGCGCTTCTATGACGAAGAGGGCAAGGGCAACGGCAAATCGCCGCTTCTGGCCGGCATCGGCATCTGCATGATGGTGGCCGATGGCGAACCCCGCGCCGAGATCTATGCGGCGGCGGCCAAGAAAGATCAGGCGCAAGTGCTGTTTCGCGATGCGGTCGCCATGCGCGACCAGTCGCCGGAACTCATGAGGCGGATCTCCACCTCTGGGGAAAACCCGGTCTGGCAGCTGACTTACATTAGCAAGGGTGGCGACAAGCGGTTCTTCAAGCCGATCTCGGCCGATAAGGCACAATCGGGTCCGCGACCGTCCTGCGCGCTATGTGACGAGGTGCATGAACATCCCAACCGCGATGTCATCGAAATGCTGGAGCGTGGCTTCAAATTCCGCAAACAGCCGCTGCTGGTCATGGCCACCAATTCCGGCTCCGACCGCAAATCGATCTGCTGGGAAGAGCATCAGCATGCGGTCAACGTGGCGGCCGGTATCATCCAGGACGATACGACCTTCGCCTTTGTCTGCTCGCTGGATGAGGGCGATGATTGGGAGAATGATCCGTCCTGCTGGGTGAAGGCAAACCCGCTCCTCGATGTCACCATCACCACGGAATATCTGCAGGGGGTTGTCGACCAGGCGCGAATGATGCCCGGCAAGCGTAATGGCATTGCCCGCCTGCATTTTTGCGAATGGACGCAATCGGTCAACGCGGCGATCAAGCGCGAAGCCTGGATGGCCTGCCAGAAGGATCTCGATCTCGACTGGCTGATTGATCAGGGCTTTCCCTGCTATGGTGGGCTGGATCTGTCACGCACCCGCGACTTTACCGCGCTGACCCTGACCTGGGTTCTCGACGGCACCAAGGATGCCGAACGGTTTGCGTCAAAGACCTGGTTCTGGACGCCGGCCGATACGCTCGACGACAGAGCCAGCACCGACCAGGCGCCTTATGATCTCTGGCGCGACCAGGGCTTTATCGAGGCGGTGCCCGGCCAGCGGCTCAAATATCCCTGGCTGGCCTCGGCGCTGGCCGAGATCTGCGCCCGGTTCGAGCCGATAGAGATCGGGGCTGACCAATACGGGCTGGAGCAACTCTCCGAGCATCTGGAGGATCAGGGCGTTTCCCTGCCGCTGACCATCCACCCGCAAGGCTTCCAGCGCCGGGTGCTGGAGCGCGATCCCGATGCGCCCGATGGCGAGCAGGAGATTTATCTCTGGATGCCGCATAGCATCAACAAGCTCGAACATGCGCTTTATGAGACGCGCATCGAGATCGACCCGAACCCGATGCTGGACAGCTGCGCTGCCAGTGTCGTCTTTGCAGAAAACCGCACCGGTCACCGGATGTTCGACAAGGAACATGCCTTCGGCCGCATCGACGGCATGGTGTCTCTCGCCATGTCCATGGGCATGGCCATGTGCCGCGTCCGCACGCCCGAGTCATCTCCCTGGGATGACCCGGACTTTTCCATGAACTGATAAAGGGGTGGCCCGATGGCTTCCAAGAAGGGCAAGGCCGAGCGGCGTTCGACGTCGCTCGAAAGCGAAACCGTGCCGATCAGTGCCACGAACTTCATGGAGTTCTTTGGCATGGGCGGCGGCGCGCTGCCGACCGTCAGCATTGAAACGGCGCTGAAAGTGCCAGCCGTCCAGGCGGCGGTATCGTTTCTGTCGCGGACCCTGGCAACGCTTCCGCTGCATGTCTACAAGACGACGGACCGGGGGCCGGAACGGCTCGGCGGCAAGCTGGCCGTGGTGCTTGAAGAAAACCCGAATGAGGAAATGGATACGTCGAAGTTCCGGCGTTTCTTCTGGGAACAGGTGTTTACCGGCGGGCGGGGGCTGGCCTGGATCGAGCGCAAGGGCGCTGGTGTCGAGGCACTCTGGCCGATTGATCCCGGCAGCTGCTCGATCCGCCGTCGCGGCGGGCGGCTGTTCTACAGCTTCGAAGGCCGGGAATATCCAGCCACCGACGTGATCGACATTCCCTATATGCTGAAGCGCAATTTGGTCCAGCATCGCGGGCCGATTGCCATGGCGGAAAAGGCGATCCAGCTGGCGCTCGCCATGAACGACTATGCCTCGAACTTCTTTGCCGGCGGCGGCGTGCCGCCCTTGGCGCTGGAGGGACCGATGCCAGCTGGTGGCAAAGCCATGCAGCGGGCGCGGGAAGACATTCATCGGGCGGTGCGCCAGGCGCAAAAGGACAATCTGCCGGTCATTCACCTGCCGCCCGGCTATAAGCTGACCCAGGTCGGCTATGACCCGGCCAAGGGGCAGATGACCGAGGCGCGGCTGTACCAGGTGCAGGAGATCGCCCGGGCCTACCAAATCCCGCCGAACTTCCTCCAGGACTTGAGCCGGGCAACCTTCTCCAATGTCGAGCAGAACGACCTCTATCTGGTCAAGCATCTCGTCAGCCAATGGGCGACGGCGCTGGAAGGGGAAATGAACCTCAAGATTTTTGGGCGGATGAACACCCGCCGTTATGTCCGTCACTACCTCGACGGCCTGATGCGCGGCGACTTCAAGAGCCGGCTTGAGGCGCTGGCGACCGGCGTCAACTCGGCGCTGCTCACCCCGAACGAGGGCCGCGAGATCGAGGGCCGTCCGCGCGATCCGAACCCGGCTGCCGACCGGCTGTATATCCAGGGCGCAACCGTCGCCATCGGCACCAGCAGCGCCATCGGCCACAACGGTGGCCCGGCGCTCGACGAACCTGCCCCCAACGATAACCAAACACAGGTGAGCGATGACATCGACACAGACCCCGAAACCGAAACCGGGTGAGCGTGAGCGCCGCTCGCTGGTGCTGCCAGTCGAAACACGCGCCGATGGCGAGCGCATGACGGTGGCCGGCTATGCCGCCAATTTTGGCGATGTCACCACCATTGCCGGTGTGTTCGAAGAGTGCATTGCGCCTGGCGCCTTTGCACGGTCTCTGCGATCCGACGATATCAGGGCCTTCTATGATCATGACACGGCGCATGTGCTGGGGCGCAACCGGGCCGGAACGCTGCGGCTATCCGAAGACGCCAAGGGCCTGGCCGTCGAAATCGACCTGCCGGACACCACGGTCGGGCGCGACGTCCGCACCCTCATTGCCCGGGGCGATGTTTCGGGCATGTCCTTTGGCTTTGAGGCCATTGGCGAGGAATGGGATTTTTCCCGCGCCATGCCGCGCCGGACCCTGACCGACCTCAACCTGTTTGAAGTCTCCATCGTCTCCATCCCGGCCTATGCCGGCACCTCCATTGCTTTGCGGTCGCTGGAAAGCGCCCGTGGAACAGAAACCCGTTCTCATCACCTCCGATCTCATGGGCTGGTTACGCGCCTGCGCATGAAAATCGGCCTCGACCTGACGCGGCGGGCTTAACCCCGCGTCCCAACTTTCCCCCAACATCAGGAGCATGAACATGTCGCAGAAACTTAAAGAATTGCGCGAAAAGCAGGCGCGTCTTGTCAGCGAAGCCCGCGAACGGCTGGAGGCGATCACGCCTGACACGGACGAGGTGCGCTCGAAAGAACTGGAAAGCGCCCATGACAAGGCGATGGCCGAATATGACCGGCTGCAGGGTATTGTCGACCGCGAGGAAAAGCTGATCGAACTGGAAAAGCGCGATGACGAGCGGCGCGCCAAAATGCGCCCGCTGCGCGACACCCAGGAAGAGCGCGGCCAGGATCTGCCGGAAGGCAACAAGGTCGAATATCGCAGCGTGTTTGCCAAAGTGGTCTGCGGCGTCAGTCCGTCCGATCTGTCGGCCGAAGAGCGCTCGGTTCTTCAGCGCGGGCTGACCACATTCGATACCCGCGATCAGGTGACATCGAGCGCCATTGCCGGTGGCTATACCGTGCCGGTGGAGCTGGAGGCGACAATCATCCAGGCGATGAAGGCCTGGGGGCCGCTCTATGATGAAAACATCTGCACGGTCATCTCCACCGCCAAGGGCAACGAGATGCTGGTGCCGACCGTCGACGATACCGACAATGAGGCCGATCCGCTGGCCGAAGCCGCCGATCTCCTGGAAGATGGCAGCGGCGATGTCGAGTTCGGGCAAAAGGTGCTGAACGCATATGTCTATGCCACGCCCTTCATCAAGTGGTCTTTCGAACTGGACGCGGATTCGCTGTTCAGCATGGAAAGCCTGCTTGGCGGCATGATCGGCGAGCGCCTCGGCCGGATCGGCAATCGCAAGCTGACGGTTGGCACCGGCCAAAACCAGCCGAACGGCGTGGTCAATGCGGCCGGTCTCGGCGTCACCACGGCGGCCAAGGATGCCTTCACCTTCGACAATATCCTGGAGCTGGAGCATTCCGTCGATCCCGCTTATCGCGGCTCTCCGAAGTGCCGCTACATGTTCCATGACAAGTTCCTGCTGGCGACCCGCAAGCTGAAGGACGGCAACGGCAACTATCTCTGGCAGCAGGGCGATGTGCAGAAGGGCACGCCTGCCAGCTTCAACGGCCGGCCCTATTCGATCAACCAGCATATGGACGAGGTGACGGCTGACAAGCGGATCGCGCTGTTTGGCGACTTCTCCAAATATTATGTGCGCAAGGTCGGTTCGCCCGTGGTTGGCGTTCTGCGCGAACGATTCTGGCCGAAGGTCGGCATTGCCGGCCTGATCCGCTTCGACGGCGAACTTGGCGATGCCAACGCCATCAAGGCGATGAAGACCGCCGCCTGATTGGCGCCAGGCAACGGCCGGCGCACTGAGCGCCGGCCTGTTTCCAGATGGAGAGGATCCCATGAAAATCAAAATGCTGACCGGCGTTGCCGGAACCGACTTTGTGCTGAACAGGGGCGATGTGACGGATCGTTACGAGATCCCGGAAGCGCGCCGGTTGATCGAAGCGGGCCTTGCCGAGCTTGTGGTCGACCCTGAGGGGGACGAGCTTGGCAAACTGCGTGCTGAACTGATGATGTTGCGCAATCGTCATGCCGTGACGGTTGCGGCGCTGGCAGCGGCAACCAGGCCCGTGCCGGGCGGTCGCGCATGAGCTGGTCTGCCGCGACAGTCACTGTGAGCGCGGCCGATCTGCCGGTCACGGTCGCGACCGTCAAAGAGCGCTGCGGCATCGATACCGCGCATGATGACGCGATCCTGCAAATGATGATCGAAGAAGTCGTCGCTGTGGTCGAGCAGACCTGCAATCTGTCGGTTTCCCAGAAAACCCTGGTGGCGCAATGCGATGGCTGGGCTGATCTGGAACGCCTGCCGGATGGGCCGGTGAAGCCGGGAAGCAAACCCATCATCACCTACACATTGCCGGATGGCGAGGAAGCCGTGCTCGATCCCGCGACCTATCGGCTCAAATCCGATGGGCTGAATGCCAGGCTGGTTCCGCTCACATCCTGGCCGCAGGCGCATCGCGGCGCACCCGTCACCATCACCTATGAGGTCGGCTTTGCCGAACTGCCGTTTGATCTTCGCCTCGGCATCATCATGCGCGTGGCTGAGATTTACGGCAGCCCGGAAAGCCGGGTGGCGGATGCGGTCACCGACTTCGACCGGTTGCTGGTCAATTGGCGGCGGGGTGCGTGATGCGGGTCCGGTTCCTTGAGGATTATGACTTCAAGCCCACCCGCGCCACGACCATCGCTTACTGCGCCGGCATGGAAATGACGGTGGTAAAGCGCTGCGGCGAGCAGGCCGTGGCCGCAGGCAAGGCGATGGAGCTGCCCAGGCCGCCGCGCCAGACTGAGGGAGGGGCCGATGGCGAGCAAGAGATCGACGGGTAATCTGAAGCGCTGGATTGTCTTCGAACAGCGCGAAGAGATTGACCGGGGCGATGGCGTCACGGTCGCGTCCTGGGTTGAGCGCTACAGATGCCGGGCCGGCTATGTCCATCTTCGCGGTGGCGAGACCGTGATGGCGGATCGGCTGCAAGGCGAGCATTCGCAGCTTATCTTTGTCCGTGATTGTGTCGAAGCGCGGGAAGCCGAAACCGACTGGCGTATTCGCGATCTCGACACGGGGCGCCTCTTCGATATCCGCGACGTGACTGCCGGCGAATGGACTGACAACGACCGGCGCTGGATCGACTTTCTCTGCCAGAGCGGCGGAGTGGCCGGATGAGCAAGCTTCTTAATCTCGCCAAGCTCGACCGGAAACTGAAGCGTTTGCCTGACATGGCCAAAGCCGAGATCAAGGCCGGCATGGAAGCGGCGGCCGACAGCATCGTCGCCATGATGAAGAACCTCGTTGCCGTGGAAGACGGCGCGCTGCGCGATAGCATCGGCTGGACTTGGGGCAAGGTGCCGAAAGGGGCGGGGATTGTTGCTGAGGTCAAATCCCAGATGGGCAATGATCTCTCCATTACCATCTATGCCGGCAGCACCGAAGCCTATTATGCCCGCTGGGTGGAATATGGCACGGCCCCTCATAAGAATGGCGGCAAGTTCGCCGGATCGGAAAACCCCGGCACCAACGCGCGGCCATTCTTCTATGTCTCCTGGCGCGCCAGCAGAAAGTCGGCAAAAAGGGCGGTGCGCAAGGCAGTCCGCACGGCGGCGAAGAAGGTGGCGGCCTCATGAGCGAGGATGCAGCCCATGAATTGCAGGTGGCCATTGTCGCCTGCCTGAAAGCCGATGCCGATGTGACGGCCTTGATTGCCGGTCGCGTCTATGACCGGGTGCCTCAAGGCGTAACCCTGCCATATGTGTCCTTCGGTACCACGCAGGAACTGCCTGAAGATGCCGATGGCCTCGACCTCTCCGACCTGTCTATCCAGATTAGCGTCTGGTCAGACGATCCGGGTTTTGCCGAAGGACGGCGGATCGCAAAGGCGGTCATCAAAGCGCTGTCTGGCGATACGCTCACCCTCAACGACAACGCGCTCACCTATCTCGACCTAGATAGCCGGCGCGATCTGCGCGACCCGGACGGATTGACCACGCATATTGCGCTGGGTTTCCGCGCCGCTATCGAAAACCACTGACATTCCCCAACATAAGGAGGCCATCATGGCACAAGCAACCACCATGCGGGGCGGGAAAATCCGTGTTCTGCTCGGAAATTCCGCCACTCCAACAGTCTATTCCGCGCCTTGCGGCTTTACCCAGCGGTCAGTGTCGCTCGACAAGGGTCTGGAGGAAAGCTCTATCCCTGATTGCGATGATCCCGATACCGTCGACTGGGTCGGCCGGGACGCATCGTCGCTGTCCATGTCTATCTCAGGCGAGGGCGTGTTGGCGCAAGAAAGTGTCGAGACCTGGCTGGATGCCTGGGAAGACATCGACAGCATTCCGGTCAAAGTCGAATGGGAGTTCCCGGCCAAGACGATCACCTGGACAGGCCGCATGCATGTCGAGAAGTTCGAAGGTGCTGGCGACAATGGTAAGCGTGCCACGGCCAGCATCTCGATGCAGAGCGACGGCAAGATGACCCGCGTGGTCAACCCGAAATGAGGAATGCCGAACTGATGCTGACTTGGGCCGATGGTGATTACACCTTCCGCCTCGGCTGGGGTGAGCTGGAAGGATTGCAAGAGGCCTGCGATGCCGGGCCTTACGTGATCCTCGACCGGCTCCAGACCAGCACCTGGCGCGTGGGCGATATCGCCCATGTGATCCGCTTCGGCCTGATCGGCGGCGGCAAGTCGCCGGTTGAGGCGCTCTCCCTGGTGCGCAAATGGGTCGAGGCGCGCCCGCCTGCCGAAAACCTGCTGTTTGCCCAGGCGATCCTAACCGCCGGCATCGTCGGCGCCCCGGATGAAAAGCCGGGGGAGGCCGACGCGGCAAATCCAAAGGGGGCAATGCCCTCGACGACCTTCCCAACGGAAAGTTGAGATTTGCCGCCATCTACGGCAATGGCGCGGCCATGGGCTTTGCCCCGCAATCAGTCCGCGCCATGTCCATGTTCCAGTTCTTCGCGGCGGTCGATGGCTGGATGAAGGCCAATGTGCCGGAAGACGAGAATGCGCTGTCTGAGACGGAGCGAGATGCGTTGTGGGAGTTTGTTAGTAAGTGATGTTATCCGGTCGCCCACCTAGAGAGGTGGGATAACCTGCTAGAAATATCGATCAAAGGTCTCCGGCTTCTGACCGGTTCGCTGGTAGAATTCAAACTCCGTTTCATAATCCGTTACCCAAAGACACCTGCCATCTGTATCGGATTTTTGATCGCTCTTTAAATCAAGAACGTTGTTTCTCTGTCGCCCCTCGATCACGTAATTCTCAAAATACCATTCGGCATTTGCGATTTCCTTGGTCGGCCCCTTGTTGAACTGCTCTTCATAACGGAACGAACCATTCCAGAAATACCCATCAAAATGGTGGAAATAGTCGTTCAAGAGATGCCGTTTCGCATCGCCGAGGAAGTCGCCATGATGGGCCCATCCAAGTTTCGCCTTGAATATTAGACCACTGAGATCGGACATTGGCTCGATCAGCCAACGATGGTGGGTGTATCCGGAGAGCATATCGGATGAGGTCTCTTTAGAAAGTTCTCGGAATTTGGACGGCGCTTCGATGTATCCGGCTTTACCGCAGCGTATCATCTGCGAACATACGTAAAGTGGATCTCGAATATCTTCCAGCGTATGGCCGATGGTGATGAAGTCAAAAGACTTGTCCGGTATTTTTTCCCAGAAAGCTGATGAGCAAAAATCAGCGATAATCCAGTCGTCTTTAGTAAAGTGCTCCTCTGCGTCCGCCATAACACGCTTTCGACGCTCGTAAGGCAAAAGATCAACGACAACGTTCGCTCTGGGGAACACTCTCTCTGCCCCTCCGAGATCGAGAACCTTATCTCCATCCTTGATGCGAGACATTATTACTTCAAAATCCAGATACATTCCAGTTAGCCCCACAACTTCTGATACAGCGTGGCGTAACGTAAGCACCTAAGAGACGCAGTCAATTATATCTTGCGAGTTTTCCAAAATTTTCCGTAAATAGAGCTAAGCCCAAGGCTAATCTCTTTATCTGGGCCACGTGAGCCCAATCCCTTGCGGTCTGTTCAATATGGGTTAAGCCATTTCGGCTGCAATAGCGTAACCGCGACACATTTCAATCGCGAGCATAACCTTCGGAGTGACTATGAGAGAACTTCAAGAATCGATCACAGGGTTGATTAAAGAACTCAGAAATTCGCGCGATATCGAGCGCAACTGGGCCAAATTATCGGGAATCGTAGAACTGCAACAAGATCGGATCATCAGCGAATTCTCTATGCGGTGGCTGTGTTCGATTTGCGATACGTATGCCGATTTTGCGCCGGAACCAGCAAGGCACGACGCCCTCAAGATTTCGATGTTCATCAATATGGTCAGACTAGCGGAAACAGCAAAGTTTATTCGTGGCCCAATTTCTACAGAACTGCTTGCCCAAACTCAGAACGACCTTCGTCCACTATATGATGAACTGAATACGTTCAGCATCGATCGGCAAGACGTTTTTTTAAATCTTTCCAAACGCATGGCTCGCCAGTTGAGGGAAGACTCGTTGATGTGGAAAATCTGGCGGGAGGTCTTGGCTCGGTTCAAGCGCCATAGCAGCGTCATCGCGGAATTCCAAAGCCTCTCCGCTATGCCTGAACGATATTTTCCGGTTGATCCCCTCTCGATGAAAGACAATTACGGCATTGCCTGACAATTTCTAAAGGAATTTAAGCGGCAGGTCATTTCGCTCGACATAGGACAATGTCGCGTGGCTCGCGCCCTGCTCTTCCCCGCTATTGCGACTGAAGCCTGGATCTGGACGGCCGAAACTATTGACTGTGTGCTGGGTAACAACTCCAATCCAGCTCCAGTATTTGGCAGACAAATTGCCAGGAATCCGGCCCATAAAGAAAAGAATTATAGAGGTTCACGGCACACTCCGATCCCGTTTAAGGGACTTTATCTCTGCGTAGCGCCATCCTCAATGATGTTGTCGGTATTTCCAATGGCATGTCGTTTCCCTCGCGCTGAGCCAACTCCATCTCCACCAAGATTCAGAGGCACCCATGGCAACCGACCTGGAAAAGCTCGTCGTGCAGCTTTCGGCCGACATCAAAGGCTATCAGCGTGAGATGCAGAAGGCGGCTGGTGTTACCAACGCCCAAGCCCGAGCTATCGAGAACCGCCTGAAGCAAATGGATGGTCGGTTCTCTGCTCTCGGCACATCGATGGCACGCGGTCTTGTTGTGCCGCTGGCCGGGATCTCGGCAGCGATGACGGTGGATTCGGTCATGCATTATGCCGATGCCTGGACGAGCGCGAAGAATAGCCTGGCCGTGGCCGGCGTTGTCGGCGTCAGTCAGGTCGCGGTTTTGGACCAGATCTATAACTCTGCCCAGCGCAATGCCGCACCGATCGGTGCCATGGCCGATCTGTTCGGCAAGGCGGCGCAAGCGGGCGATGCGCTGGGGGCGTCTCAGAGCGATTTGATCAAGTTCACTGATGGCGTGGGTACGGCGCTGAAAATCGCAGGCAAGTCGTCGGCTGAAGCGCAAGGGGCGTTGACTCAACTCGGTCAACTTCTCGGGTCCGCCCGGGTCTATGCTGAAGAGTTCAACTCGGTCAACGAAGGGGCAAGGCCAATCCTGATCGCCGTTGCCAATGGCCTCGACGCGGCGGGCGGATCGGTCAGCAAGCTCAAGGAGTTGGTCAATGATGGCAAAGTGTCCAACCAGGACTTTTTCCAGTCGTTCCTGAAGGGCCTACCGACCATCCAAGGCATGGCCGCCAATGCGACCCAAACCATCGAACAGGGCGTAACGAAAGTGAACAACGCCTTCACCCGCTATATCGGACAGACCGATGAAAGCCTCGGCGCATCTCAGCGCCTGGTCGCGGGTTTGAATGCCCTGGCTAACGATTTCGACCACACGGCCGATGTCGTGCTGAAACTGGCATCAGTCATTGCGGCGGCGCTGGTTGGCCGGTCCATTGCTCTCATGGTTGCCAATCTCGGCCTGGCGACGGCGGCGGTTGGTCGGCTGATCGCTGCACTTCGGGCGGCTTCGTCCATGGCCGGCATTGCCACGGCCATCAGCGGCATTGGGGCTGCGGCCGGTCCGCTCGGCCTGATCATTGGCGGCACGGTGGTCGGGGCGCTGGCGTTGTTCTCGTCCTCTTCGGCTGAAGCAAGCCAAGCCGCAAAGACCTATGCCCAGGCGCTCGCCACGGTGCAGGAAAGCGCCAAGGCGACCGCGACCAGTGTCGAGGGGGCTGCCAATTCGATCAGCGAGCGCACACGCAACGTGCTGTCGGGTGGTGTCGAAGAGGGCAAAGCTCAGATCGATGCGGCCAAGACCGCCGTCGTCGATCTCTTCACCCAGATCATCGACAATGCCCCGCGCCGGCTGATTACCG
>Ga0308163_10002340_pt1 | contig 17567 bp, 19 predicted proteins | sample PhyTR1_FD_201037 | JGI IMG/M metagenome (GOLD analysis project Ga0308163, IMG submission 201037) | Phyllosphere microbial communities from UC Gill Tract Community Farm, Albany, California, United States - DLSLT.R1 | ecosystem: Host-associated > Plants > Phyllosphere > Unclassified | place: USA...
GCGATGAAGAACGGCTGCAACTGTATGCCAGGGAAGTGAAGACGCGCTCCATCAGCCGCACCAAAGTTCACTGACAACACCCTGCCCTCAACAAAAGCCCCGGCAATCACCGGGGCTCTTTCGTTACGTCAACTTCAACGCTCGGTGTGACTTCGCGCCCGCGCCGAGCGTTGTTTGTAACCCGGCAACGATGCGGCGTAAGCCAGTGCTTCTTCTCTGCTACCAAACGACGCAAGCCGGTCGCCCTGGGTACAAACCCGCCATGGGCCATTGTTCACGCTGAGTACGTCGTAGCCGTTCATGTGCATCTTGTTCAGTACAGGAATGCTCATGGGCACCTCCTTTTCTGCCAACGATTGATTCAGCCATACCTTTTTACCTTACACCCTGCTTGCAACGGTGTGCCGACCGGGTGTCGCGACAGCGATGCGCCAAGGCGCTGGCACTTTCTGTTCGATCCGACGCTCAAAACCCAACGGAACCTTTAATCCGCGGGCCGGCTCGGATATTGCAGTTTTATTTCATTTTCATGACAAGCGGCAAACAGGTAACAGATGAAAGTACGCGCCACCGTCATTTGCGAACTGGATCGACACGTCCTCCTGGTGCGCAAACCCAGATGTCGCTGGACACTGCCCGGCGGCAAGGTCGAGCCCGGAGAAAGCAAAGTCGGAGCAGCAACGCGCGAGTTGCAGGAAGAAACCGCACTGGATGCCGAGCAGATGCTGTACCTGATGGAGTTGCACAGCGGCCGCACCCAGCATCATGTCTACGAGGCCTCAGTGCTGGATCTTGAGCAGTTGCGCCCGCAAAACGAGATCATCGAATGCATCTGGCATCCGCTGGATGCCGTGCATAATCTGCCCACCAGCGACGCGACGTTACGCATCGTGCAGGCGTTTCAGCGGCGCTTGTGAGGTTTCAACCGGCGAATGCCCGACGTCCGGCGCTGATCTCGGCGCGCAATTCGCCAATGAAGTTGGAAATGTCGCGGATCGTCACCAGATGTTCCGGTGACACACCATTAAGCAACAGTTCGACTCGCCCGGACTCTGGCTCGTACACCTTGATCCGCAACAGTCCCTGCTCCACTTGTGTGCATTCGCATTCAAGCGACGGAAAGCCGGATTCGACTATCCGGCAAATGTCGGCAATGGCTAGCATGGGCGCACGCCTCGCAGGCGATCAGTCGGTCGATCCGTTGAGCATAGATGAGCCCCCCGCGCCCTGCCGCCTGGCAACTGCCAACCCGATCACATTTGCGGTGCAGCCTTAATGAGCATCGCGATCCCAGATCCAGTTCCAGATCCCCGGCAACTGCACCGGCTCCGAACTTTGCTCAACCGTGCGCGCCAACGCCGCTTTCTGCAGCGCCGCGTGATCATCGTAAAACGGCTTGTCCGCCAGCCTCACACCCGTGGCAGCAGCACTGTCGAGCAGGATCTGCAGGTATTCGCGGGTATGCCGCGCGGTATAGCGGTTGAGGTCGTGAAAGGTCACCACCACCGGAATCACCCCGTCCACGGTGGGAAATTCGCCGAGGGCAATCCGTTCGCGCACCTCCGATAGCTGGCGCAACATGTTCGCCCGACGTCGGGGGCTGGCATTGAAGCCCCAGATCTTGCCGTCGTTGGCGCTCAAATCGGTCAACAAGACATGCAGACCATGCTGCTGATAGGCGGCGAAGGTGCGCTTGTCGTAATTCCAGAACGGCGGGCGCAGCAGGATCGGCGCAGCCCCGGTGATTGCGGCGATGTCGGCCGTGCCGTTGGTCAACGACTGCTCCAGTTCCTGCGGGTCGAGCAAGCGATGATTGGTGTGCCAATGGGTGGCGGTGTGGAATCCCAGGATGTGCCCTTCAGCATGTTCGCGCCGCATGATGCCGCGACCAATTTCACTGTTGCCGGCCCGGGGAGCGCGGGTCTGGACGAAGAACACCGCTTTGATGTCCGGTTGCACCGGGTTGACCTTGAGGCTGTCGAGCACCGTCGCTGACGGGTTCCAGAAGCTTGAGGCGCTGGGACCGTCATCGTAGGTCAGCAGAAACCGCACCGGCGCCTGGGCCTTGAGGCGGGTTTCGGTTTGTGCGGTCAGTTCGACGGGGGCCGCGATGCAACCGGCCAGACCTAGCGCGATGGCCGCTGCACACAGAAGGTTGAACGCGTATTTCATGTTTTGCCTTGCACCTGACCGTTGCGGCCCTGTTGTCGTCCGGCAAAAACTCCCTCGCCCTGATCCATCCCTGCGCCCGGCTATTCGAGCCAGGTTTGGATAGGGTACACAGGCTTTGGTTCCGGCGCTTGCTCAGTCAGCCAGTACCTGTTGAAACGAGGTATCGATGATCCCGGCGGTGGCCAGCGGCGCCGGCAATGCCTTGACCTTGAACAGGAAGTCCGCGGTGCTTTGCAAGTCGGTTGCAGCCTGTTGATCCACCGGCCCAACGGTCATGTGCGCCTGGCGCAACCAGTGCCGCGACACCTGCTGATCGAGGTTGGCCTTCTTCGCCCACAGATCAGCGTACTCATCGGTATGGCTGTCGACCCAGGCGCGGGCCTGCTTCAAACGCCCGAGAAAATCGGCAATCGCTTCACGTTTGCGGTCGATTGACGGCGCGGACGCGGCAATGGCGCTGAGGCCCGGCATCAGGTTTTTCGCGGTGAGAATCGGGCGCGCACCGGAAAACACGATTTGCTGGGAGATGTACGGTTCCCAAACCGGGAAAGCATCGATGCTGCCCTGTGGCAACGCAGCCGCCGCGTCGATCGGCATCAACTTGACGAAGTCGACGTAGTTTTCCGGCAGACCGCCCTGCTCCAGGGCGCGCAAGGTCAATTGCTGACTCCAGGCGCCAGGCCAATAAGCGACCTTTTTGCCCTTCAGATCAGCAATGGTTTTCACCGGTGAATCTTTCGGCACCAGCAACGCAATGGTGTCCGGGTTTTGCCGTGACACACCGATCAGTTTCACCGGGGCCTGTTTGGCGGCGAGAAACAGAAAACCCGAATCCCCGAGAAAGCCCAGATCCAGCGAGCCGGTCTGTAATGCCTCGGCCAATGGTGCAGCGGCCTGAAAATGCTTCCAGTCGACGCTGTAAGGCGCGTCTTTCAATACACCGGAGGCTTCTATCGAGGCGCGGATGTTGTAGTAGTTCTGATCACCGACATGCAGGACCAAAGGCTCAGCGGCGTAGGAGAACGGTGCGGCGAACAGTCCGGCAATCAATGTGGTGCGGAGGAAACGGGAGAGCTTCATGGCGGGTCCTGCGATGGGATTTTGCATAGACCATAACGCTCTTGATTATTCATTTTTAAATTCGATTAATGCATAAGCTCAGCACCCTGAATGCTCACTGTTCGCTGCGCAACAGTCCCTTGGCACACTGCTGTTCCGGCAACAGTTGCCCACCGTGAAATCTGGTCAATCTCCCGTAAACACGGGCTTCGGCGCACATGGCACAGAGCCTGCAATATTCCACTCATGCAGGACGCAGCTGATAAAAATATCTTTTTTGACATAAAAAACAGTGCCTTTGCCGGAGCGCCCCATGACATCGTTCTTACCGTTTTCCCGTCTCAAAACGCTGCTGATCGCCAGCGCCATGGCGCTGAGCCTGCAACCGCTGGCCCACGCCGCCGAGGCGGCGCCCGCCGAGGTTCATCTGGATTACGCCTATTACTCCCCTGTGAGTCTGGTCCTCAAGCATTTCGGCTTCCTCGAAAAAGCCCTGCCGCAGACCAAAGTCAGTTGGGTGCTCAGCCAGGGCAGTAACCGTTCGCTGGAATACCTGAACAGCGGCGGCGTCGATTTCGCCTCCAGCGCCAGCCTCGCCGCCGTGCTGAGCCGCGCCAATGGCAGCCCGATCAAATCCGTCTACGTCTACAGCCGCGCCGAATGGACGGCATTGGTGGTACGCAAGGATTCGCCCTATCAAAGCGTCGCCGATCTCAAAGGCAAGAAAATCGCCGCCACCAAAGGCACCGATCCTTACCTGTTCACCCTGCGCAGCCTGCAACAGGCCGGGTTGAAGAAAGACGATGTGGAGCTGGTGCACCTGCAGCACCCGGATGGCCGCACCGCGCTGGAAAAAGGTGACGTCGACGCCTGGGCCGGCCTCGATCCGCACATGGCCGCCAGTGAAGTACAGGCCGGTTCGCGCTTGCTGTATCGCAACCCGGCGTTCAACAGTTATGGCGTGGTCAGCGTCACAGAGCCGTACGCCAAGCAACATCCGCAAACCATCGACACCGTGATCAAGGCCTACGAGCAGGCCCGGCAATGGGCTCTGAAAAATCCTGACGAATTCGCCGCGCTGCTCGCCAAAGAGTCCGGTCTGCCGCTGGACGTGGCCAGGCTGCAACTGTCGCGCACCGACCTGAGCAGCCCGCAACTGACCGCCAACGACGTGCAGGCATCCAAGGCTGCGGCACCGATTCTGGTCTCCGAGGAATTGGTGCGGCGTGGGGTGAATGTCGATCAAGTCATTGATCAGTTGCTCGACAGCGGCGTGCAGCAAGCCGTCGCCCGCCAGTAATTCACCAGACTCACCGCAAACCCGCGCCAGACGCGGACTCGCGGTGAGCGGAGCCCGCGTATGACCACTCGCAGTAACGAACTGCCCGCACCTCGCAGCTTGTCGAGGCCGCGCCCTTCTCCCCTCAACCCAGCGTGGCAGCGGCGCCTGAAAGGCCTGGCTCTGCCGCTGCTGATCGTGGTCGCCCTCGAGTTCATTGTGCGTATCGGCTGGCTGCCGGCGTACCAAATGCCGGCCCCCAGTGAAATCGCCCTGACCCTCACCGACCTCGCCGAAGGCGCCTTGTGGAAACACATCGGCGCCAGCCTGATCCGCGTGTTGCTCGGATTTGCGATTGGCGCCAGCCTGGCCCTGATGTTTGCCGCCTGGGTCGGCCTGAGCCGCGAAGCCGAGGCGTATCTGGAACCGACGTTCGCCGCCCTGCGCTCCATTCCGAGCCTGGCCTGGGTGCCGTTGTTGCTGCTGTGGCTGGGCATCGATGAAACGTCGAAAATAGTGTTGATCGCCATCGGCGCGTTCTTTCCGGTGTACGTCAACGTGGTCGCGGCGATTCGCAACATCGATCGCAAACTGGTGGAGGTCGGGCACATTTATGGCTTCAGCCGCTGGCAACTGGTGCGACGGATTCTCTTGCCCGCCGCCCTGCCCGGCCTGTTCACCGGGCTGCGCAGCGGCATGAGCCTGGCGTGGATGTTTCTGGTGGCCGCCGAGCTGATCGCCGCCACCAAGGGCCTGGGCTATCTGCTCAGCGACGGTCGCGAAACCTCACGGCCGGACATCGTGCTGGCGGCAATCATCGTGCTCGCCTTGCTCGGCAAACTCAGCGACGGTGTGCTCGCGATGCTGGAACGTCGCTGGCTGGCCTGGCGCGACACGTTCACCGGTCAGGAGGCGAAGGGCTGATTGGGCACCGCCAACTAAGCTGAAAGCGTCCAACCGGAGATTCGGCTCATGTGCGGAAGACTTTCGCAGTACCGTGGCATTCACGACTTCGTCGCGGTGCTGAGCATTCCCGATGCGCTGATCAATCACGTCGGCGACGCGCCGCTGACCCACTACAACGCCGCGCCGACCACTGCACTCGCCGTCCTGCATCAGCACGATCAACAGCTCTACGCCGACAACCTGCGCTGGGGCTGGCGCCCGCACTGGGCCAAGGACCGCGCCGCACCGATCAACGCCCGCGTAGAGAAAGTCGCCCATGGTTCGTTCTTCCGGGCCATTTGGCGCCATCGGCTGATCGTGCCGATCGACAACTGGTTCGAATGGGTCGATACCGCAGATAACACCCGACAGCCGTGGCTGATCCGCCGTGCCGATCACGGGCCGTTTTTCTGCGCAGCCATCGGCCAGTTTCCGACACCCGGCACGCCGACTCGGGAGGACGATGGTTTCGTGATTATCACCGCCAACAGCGTCGGTGGTTTGCTCGACATCCATGATCGGCGACCGGTGGTTTTTGCAGCAGAGCTGGCGCGCGAATGGCTCGACAGTGCCACGCCGCCGGAGCGTGCGGAGCAGATGCTACTGTTCGAAGGGGAAACCAGCGATGCCTTCGCCTGGCACAAGGTCGACAAGGCCGTTGGCAATTCACGCAACCAAGGCGCTAGCCTGATTGAGGCAATCACCTAAAAATGCCCCGCCCTCAAGCGTTCCACCTGTAGGAGCTGCCGAAGGCTGCGATCTTTGCGTTTGAACGGGAAAAGATCGCAGCCTTCGGCAGCACCTACAGGTGACGCAAGATCTTTACAGAAGCTGTTTCATTGTTGAAACAGCCTGAAAAAAACAGTCGTTTGAGCGAACTAACCGCTTGTCTGACATTTCAACCGTCATACATACATTTAGATGCACTACGGATAGCATGCGCGCCGCATTTCCAGTTGGCATACCGTTGACCAAAGAGTCAACAAACCAGGAATCCCCTACAACTTTACAAGCCTTGCAGAGAACTAAGTTGCGCGACGATTTTGCAATCAAACAGGCCAACGGCCTGGAGTGTATCTATCTGTCGATGACAGAACGCTTTCAACTCGACTGTTTTATCGGCCACTACATCAAGACCCGAAACCTGCGTTCAGTGCCGGACATCGAACGCACCCTGCGCACCACCCTCGAAAACTATCCCGGCCACCCACCGGTGATGGTCAACGAGCTCAACGCGTGGATCGACAGGACCTTGGGCTACCGGGCATCACACCCGGACTTCCCGAAGCTGGAAGACCTCTGAAAACAACGAAAAAGCCCCGCAATCGCGGGGCTTTTTTGCAAGAGGGCTTCAGAACTTCACATCGGGCCCGGTGAGCTCCTTGTCATCGTCGTGTTTCCACGTCTGTTCCTTGCGCTTCTCACGCTCGATCTCTTCTTCAGTCGGCTCATCGGTGTCTTCGTCTTCATCTTCGTCCGGACGCTCTTGCTCGGTCGTCATGTCCACCTCGCCTGCATAACAAGAAACCTGAATCCTTAAAGCGTAGAACAATTTCACCGCTGCAACTTACAACCACCAGCGCAGCAAAAAGAAAACCGCCATGCTCAATAGCATGCTGAGCAATGTATTGCGGGTGTACAGCACCAGCCCGATCGCCACCAGCGAACTAAGCAGATACGGATTATCCCATTGCAGATTCAATTGCTTGTCGGGCATGAACACGATGGGCCCGCAGATCGCCGTCAACATCCCCGGCACGGCAAACCCGAGAAACTGCCGTGCATTGCTGCTCAAACGCACCGGCAGACGCGGTTCGAGAAACACGTAACGGTTGAGGAACACCAGAATCCCCATGCCAAAAATCACTGCCCAGATCATCAAGTGCGCTCCCGATACAGCTTGTTGCAGACAAAGCCTGCGGTCATTCCGGCCAGCCCCGACAGCACCAGTGCCGAGCCCCACTGCCAATAGCTGAACAGCACCGAGCAGAACAACGACACCGCCACACACACCACAGTCGGCACGTTGCGCACCACCGGTGTGATCAGCGCGATAAACGTCGCGGCAATCGAGAAATCCAGGCCCAGATGCTCAAGCCCCGGAATGCTGCTGCCCAATACAATGCCGGCCAGAGTGAAGAGGTTCCAGGCGATGTAGAACGTCAGGCCGACACCCAATGCGTACCAGCGATTGAACTGCTGACGGTCATGCTGGCTGGTCAGGGCGAAGAGTTCATCGGTGAGCAGAAAACCCAGACCGATGCGCCAGCGCCCGGGCAACGGCGAAATCACCGAACGCATGCTCATCCCGTACAGCAAGTGCTGCGAGGTCAGCAGCAACGTGGTCAGCAGAATCGAGAAAACCCCGGCACCGCCCTTGAGCATGCCGATCGCCACCAGTTGCGCAGCCCCCGCGAACACGATGCTCGACAAGCCTTGCCCCTGCAGCGGCGTGAGATTGGCTTCGATCGCCATGGAGCCGGCCAGCAGCCCCCACGGCGCCGTCGCCAGCGATAACGGCATGATGGCCGCAGCGCCGCGAAGAAACGCACTGCGCGGCATAAGTGAGTCAGACATAACGCTCTTTAACCGAGGAAACGGTCGCAGACTGTGCCAGTAAATGCCCGTTCGCGGCTTGAACAATCTTGCGCACTTGCACTAAATCGCAGCGCCCTGGCGCCGCTGTCGGCGTACCATGGAGCCCTTCACAATCGCGTCAGGGAGACGACATGCTGTACCGAATCGCAGCCGACGGGCTGGTGCTGTTTCATTTGTCATTCATTCTGTTCGTGCTGTTCGGCGGGCTGCTGGTGCTCAAGTGGCCGCGCGTGCTGTGGCTGCATTTGCCGGCCGCCGCGTGGGGCGTGGCGGTCGAGGTGTTGCACCTGACCTGTCCGCTGACCTACTGGGAAAACCTGATGCGCCACGCCGCCGGGCAGACCGAATACGCCGGCGGCTTCATCGAGCACTACATCTGGCCGATCATCTACCCCGCCGGACTGACGCCGCAGATCCAGCTGGCACTGGGCAGCGTGGTGCTGGTGATCAACTTGCTGGTCTATGGGCGCCTGATCCGCTCGTGGAAACTGCGCCGCGCCAGCCGCATCCCGTTTTAACGCGCAGCCGGTTTCAAGGCTTGCAACCAGGCCGGGTCCAGGCGCTTCTGGTCGATATCCAGACCCAGCGCCTGCATCCGCTCCTTGTGCGCTTCAACTTCCCGGTGCAATTGCGCATGATCACTGGAGTTGCCATCGAGTTCATGCATCTGGGTCAGCCCCAGATGATAGAAACGCAGCACGTTCATCGCCGTCGGATCGCTCTGCTCCACCGCCGCTGTCACCTGATGCATCACGTTGGTCACGCTCATCAGGCTGCGCTTGAGCCGCCAGCTATAGACCGCCGGCGCCATCCACGCCTGATGCCAGAACTGCCCGCGCATCAGCGCCGCCGTCAGCAGAAACGCCACGAATACCCCGCCGACGTTGAAGCGCAGATTATCGCCACCGGGTTCGCCGAACAACGCGACCGCCGTCGTGGAAAACACCATCGCCAGCACCAGGAACAGCACGGCAATGATCAGCGTGCTGCGGCGGGTCTGCTGGCGAAACGTTGCTGCGTCCATCGGCTGAATCTCGAACATCGGGCATGACTTCCTTGAGCGATAAAAAGGGCAACGGAAAAAACTCGCTGCGCATTATCGCCTCTCTCCGCGATTTAGCTATGCTGGGAGCCCTTTTCATCTTTTCAGCGTCCAACGGGGACATGGCGGTATAGCGCAGATCGTGCCATCTTCATTCATGGATACACACTATTCGGATGCCATTTGCCAGCTATTGGAATGACATCGTTTTAAGGATCATTGCATGACCCAACGACACGTAATCAACGCCTCGGTCAGCCCGAAAGGCAGCCTGGAAACCCTTTCTCAACGTGAAGTCCAGCAACTGAGCGAAGCCGGATCCGGCAGCACCTACACCCTCTTCCGCCAGTGCGCCCTGGCCATCCTCAATACCGGCGCCCATGTCGACAACGCGAAAACCATTCTGGAAGCCTACAAGGACTTCGAAATCCGCATTCACCAGCAGGATCGCGGCGTGCGCCTCGAACTGCTGAACGCCCCGGCCGACGCCTTCGTCGACGGTGAAATGATCGCCAGCACCCGCGAGATGCTGTTCAGCGCCCTGCGCGACATCGTCTATACCGAAAACGAACTCGACAGCCAACGCATCGACCTCAGCACTTCGCAAGGCATCAGCGACTACGTGTTCCACCTGCTGCGCAACGCGCGCACCCTGCGTCCGGGCGTGGAGCCGAAAATCGTCGTGTGCTGGGGCGGTCACTCGATCAACACCGAAGAATACAAATACACCAAAAAGGTCGGCCACGAACTGGGCCTGCGCAGCCTCGACATCTGCACCGGTTGCGGTCCCGGCGTGATGAAAGGCCCGATGAAGGGCGCGACCATCGCCCACGCCAAACAACGCATTCACGGCGGGCGCTACCTGGGTCTGACCGAGCCGGGCATCATCGCCGCCGAAGCGCCGAACCCGATCGTCAATGAGCTGGTGATTCTGCCGGACATCGAGAAGCGTCTGGAAGCGTTCGTGCGTGTCGGCCACGGCATCATCATCTTCCCGGGCGGCGCCGGTACCGCCGAAGAGTTCCTGTACCTGCTGGGCATCCTGATGCACCCGGACAACGAAGGCCTGCCGTTCCCGGTGATCCTGACCGGGCCGAAACATGCCGCGCCGTATCTGGAACAACTCGATGCGTTCGTCACCGCCACCCTCGGCGATGCCGCGAAGCAGCACTATCAGATCATCATCGACGACCCGGCCGAAGTCGCCCGGCAGATGACCGCCGGCCTCAAGGCGGTGAAGCAGTTCCGTCGCGAGCGCAACGACGCGTTCCACTTCAACTGGCTGCTGAAGATCGACGAAAGCTTCCAGCGTCCGTTCGATCCGACCCACGAGAACATGGCCAATCTCAAGCTGCACCGCGACCAGCCAGCCCACGAACTGGCAGCCAATCTGCGCCGCGCGTTCTCCGGGATCGTGGCCGGCAACGTCAAGGACAAGGGCATCCGCCTGATCGAAGAACACGGGCCGTATCAGATCCGCGGTGACGCGGTGATCATGCAACCGCTCGATGCGCTGCTCAAAGCCTTCGTCGCCCAACACCGGATGAAACTGCCGGGCGGCGCGGCGTATGTGCCGTGCTATCGCGTGGTGGCCTGATTTTTCAGCCCCCTCCCACAGTTGTTTTGTGTGATGCCCACCATTGCGCAAACACCTGCACTCCCTGTGGGAGCGGGCTTGCTCGCGAAAGCGGCAGGTCTGCCAGCCTCATCTTTGAATGACCCACCGCATTCAGGAGCAAGCTCCCTTCCACCGTTGTTTTGCATGAACCCGGCATTACCGATCAGTCTTGTTTTCTGACACAAAAGCCCCCCAGATTCCCCGGGACAGCCACACCTCGCGCGTACTAAGCTACGCGTTTGCTTTTTCAGGGACGATTCATGAAACGGATTGCCGCGTGCCTGCTGTCGTGCCTGGCCCTGGCGGCCAATGCGGCAGACCTGCAACTGCTCACCGACAACCACCCACCCCTGCATTTTCAGCAAGGCGATCAACTGGTGGGTTACGGCGTGGAGGTGGTGCGCGCGCTGGCCGAACAGACCGGCGACCGGATCAGCCTGCAACAAGTGCCGTTACTGCGCGCCCTGCGCACCGCCAGCGAAACCCCGAACACCGGGGTATTCACCGTCCTGCGGACCGACGAGCGCGATGAGCGCTACCAATGGGTCGGGCCGCTGATCGAAGTCGAAACCGCCCTCTACGGACACGCCTACAGCCAACCGCCGGTACGCTCACTGCAGGAGGCCGATCAGGCGGGGCGCATCAGCGTGCCGCGCAAATGGCTGATCTACAGCTACCTGCAACAGCAAAACCTGAAGAACCTCGACGGCGTCGAAACCCCTGAACAGATGATGCGTCTGTTCAGCCTGGGCCGGACCGACTTCGTGGTCTCCGACACCCTGTCCACCGCCGCACTCGCCCGCACCCAGGGCATGGAACCAGGGCGCTTGCAGTATCAGATCCCGCTGATGCATCAGGACACTTACATTGCCTTCTCGCTGCAGACCGATCCACAGCAGGTCGCACGCTGGCAACAGGCACTGGAAACCTTGCGCACCGATGGCCGCCTGGAGCAGATCCGCCAGCGCTGGCTGATGAATAACTTGCCCAGATAACTGAGCTGTACCGTTCAACTGTAGGAGTGAGCCTGCTCGCGATGGCGGTGGATCAGACGCACCAATGTTGAATGTGCCGACGCCATCGCGAGCAGGCTCACTCCTACAAGGTGCTGTGTCTGTCGAAATATCCGGTCAATGGAGGACGCAACGGCCTTCAACCCACCAACCGCGCCGCCAACGCCTTGGCCTGCAACGCCACATCCGTCACCGCCGTGCTCTCCCACCACATTCCGCGAAGCGGTGGCCCCATGGCGAACAATCGGCTGCCGGCCTGCCCTTGCGCGTCCAGCACCGCTCCGTCCACCGCCGCCGCAATCCCCAGCGCCAAGGGCCCCGGCCTTACCAGTCCGCGCGCCAGCAACTGCTGCGGCAGCGGTCGTGCGACGCGGCGCCAGTCGTACTCGATGCCACTGGAATTGATCAGCGCCGCCCCCTGCACCACACAGGTCTGGGCTTCACCACGGCGGCGAATTCGAATACTCACGCCATCGCCCGTCGCAGGCTCAAGCCCCTTGAACGACGCTGCTTGAATTCGCAATCGTCCCTCGCTGTGCAAGCGTTCAACCAACGCCGCACTCAACGGCGGCGAGCGGTGATGATGACTCTCCCACCACGGCCGCACATGGCGTACGAATTGTCGCCGCTGCACATCAGTCGCCTGACTCCAGAGCCGTCCGATATGTGCCCGCACCGTGTCCAGCGGCGCCTGCCAGTCGATGCCCTGGGCGATGGCGTCACGGCAATGCTTGCGCAATTCACGCAGCAATTGGCGGGGCGTGCGAATACGTTGGTCATCAGCGAGAAAATCTACCCAGGCCGGCGGTTGCCGCCGCACATGCGGCAACAGTCCATGACGGGAAAACACTTCGATCGGCCCGCGATGCCCGGCCTGTTCCAGTGAGACCACCGCATCGACCATGGTCAACCCGGAGCCGATGATCAGCACGGTTGATCGCGGATCCAGCTGGCGCATGGCCGCGACATCCCAAGGATCGAGCGCAGCGGCATTGAGGCCACTGGAGTCTTTCTGCGGCGTGCGTGCGGCAGGGAACATGCCGGTGCCGAGCACGGCATAGGCAGCGCTTATGCGCCGACCATCATTCAAGGTCAGTTGCACCGAATCGGCTGCGGCTTGCAGATCGACGACCTCGGCACACACGTGCTCGACCGTCGAACCGTGCCGCGCACCGATGATCCGCGCCTCCGCCAGACGCTGTTGCACATACACGCCAAACAGCCCGCGCGGCGGGAACAGCTCACTGACCGGCACATCCTGCTCGGCAGACTCCGGCCAGCCACCGGCGGCAATGTGCGCGGTCAGCCATTGAGTCAGATCATCGGGGTTGTCCGGGTCGACACTCATGCGCGCCGCATTGCCGTTGAGCGTATGGCCCAGTTCGACCGCGCTGTAGGCCTCGCCGCGGCCGAGTTCGGCGCGCGGTTCGATGATCAGGATCTTGCGCTGCCCAGGCAGTCGCAACAATTGCACGGCCAGCATCGTGCCGCTGAGGCCACCGCCGATGATCAGGATGTCTGCGCTCTGACTCATTCAAATCACCACATTGCGCACAAACCGCGTCGGCTCTTCGCCATCATTGCGATAGCCGTGCGGCTGGTTGCTGGCAAACATGAAAAACTCGCCGGTGGCGATCTGCTGCCGTTGCTCACCGAGCATCAGGGTCAGGCAGCCCTCGAATACGTAAATCTGCTCGCTCCAGCCATCGGCATCCGGTTGCGACGGATAAACCTCGCCCGGTTGCAGACACCATTCCCACTGTTCGACCTCACGGGTGGCCGTGGCTTTGGACAGCAGCACCGCTTTGCTGCCGGGAATGGCGCCGGCCCACGCCACTTCGTTGATGCGGCTCGGGTCGCGGGCGTCGGGCGCCTGGATCAGATCACTGAAGGCCACGTCGAGGGCTTCAGCGACGCGGTCGAGAGTGGTCAGGCTGACATTCTTTTCCCCGGCCTCGATCGCCACCAGCATGCGCCGACTGACGCCGGACTTTTCGGCCAGCGCGGTCTGGCTCATGTCGGCAGCGTGGCGCAGGCGCCGAACGTTCTGGCTGACGTGTTGCAGGACGGACGCCCGCTGGCTGGAATCTTTGTGCACTATATTGCTCACTCGGTGGGGTTGGGCAGTATACTGCGCAACGTTGGACGCATTGTGCGTCCTGCCTTTTATAGTGCGCAAGTTCATGACGTCAGCAAACGGTTCCTCCACGCCTCTGCACTTCTCCCGCTTCAGCAAGGCCGAGTGCGTGCTGGTGCTGATCACCATGGTCTGGGGCGGAACGTTCCTGCTGGTGCAACACGCCATGACCGTCAGCGGCCCGATGTTCTTCGTCGGCCTGCGCTTTGCCGCGGCGGCCTGCATCGTCGCGCTGTTCTCCTGGCGTCACTTGCGCGAACTGACCCTGTTCGAACTCAAGGCTGGCGCCTTCATCGGCGTGGCGATCATGCTCGGTTACGGCTTGCAGACGGTTGGCCTGCAGACGATCCCGAGCAGTCAGTCGGCCTTCATCACCGCGCTGTACGTGCCCTTTGTGCCGTTGCTGCAATGGCTGGTGCTGGGCCGGCGCCCGGGGTTGATGCCGAGCATCGGCATCATGCTGGCGTTTACCGGTTTGATGCTGTTGTCCGGGCCGTCCGGGGCTTCGCTGAATTTCAGTCCCGGTGAAATTGCCACGCTGATCAGTGCCATCGCAATTGCCGCCGAGATCATTCTGATCAGCACCTATGCCGGCCAGGTCGACGTGCGCCGGGTGACCGTGGTGCAACTGGCGGTGACGTCGGTGTTGTCGTTCCTGCTGGTGGTCCCGACCGGCGAAGCGATTCCGGATTTTTCCTGGACATTGCTGGTGACGGCGCTGGGCCTGGGCGCGGCGAGTGCGGCGATTCAGGTCGCGATGAACTGGGCACAGAAAAGTGTTTCGCCGACCCGGGCGACCTTGATCTATGCCGGTGAGCCGGTATGGGCCGGGATTGTCGGGCGTATTGCCGGGGAGCGGTTGCCGGCGATTGCCTTGGTTGGAGCGGGATTGATTGTGGCGGCGGTGATTGTCAGCGAGTTGAAGACCAAGGGTAAGGTTGTCGAAGTCGACGCTGAGCTGGAACGGGAAACCCAAGGTTAATCCGCAATATCTTGAGTGCCTGAACCATAGCTATCGCGAGCAGGCTCACTCCTACAATTGAAATGCGTTCCCCCTGTAGGAGTGAGCCTGCTCGCGATGAGGCCATCCCAAGCAACATCCATCTACCTGAAACAATGCCAAACAGAAATATCCAGACTACTTTGTAGGATTCTGAGACATCCTGGCGTTTGGTGATCGGGGAACTGGCACGTATGATGCTTCACAAACTTCCGCAGATTAGAAGCCTATGTCCCTGATAGTTCTACTGCTTCTGCCATTCATTGGCAGCTGTCTGGCAGCGGTGCTGCCACACAACGCGCGTAATACCGAATCCCTGTTGGCAGGTCTGGTCGCTCTGATCGGCACCGTGCAGGTCGCGCTGTTGTATCCGCAAATCGCCGATGGCGGGGTGATCCGCGAAGAATTCATGTGGCTGCCCAGCCTGGGGTTGAACTTCGTCCTGCGCATGGATGGCTTCGCCTGGCTGTTCTCGATGCTGGTCCTCGGCATCGGCACCCTGGTTTCTTTATATGCCCGTTACTACATGTCGCCGGACGACCCGGTGCCGCGTTTCTTCGCCTTTTTCCTGGCGTTCATGGGCGCGATGCTCGGCCTGGTGATCTCCGGCAACCTGATCCAGATCGTGTTCTTCTGGGAGCTGACCAGTCTCTTCTCGTTCCTGTTGATCGGCTACTGGCACCACCGCGCCGATGCCCGGCGTGGCGCCTACATGGCGCTGATGGTCACCGGGGCCGGTGGATTGTGCCTGCTGGCGGGGGTCATGATCCTCGGCCATGTCGTCGGCAGCTATGACCTGGACAAGGTCCTGGCCGCCGGCGATCAGATTCGCACACATGCCCTCTACCCTATTCTGCTTCCCCTCATCCTCATCGGCGCCCTCAGCAAAAGCGCCCAGTTCCCCTTCCACTTCTGGCTACCGCACGCCATGGCGGCGCCCACCCCGGTTTCGGCTTACCTGCACTCGGCGACCATGGTCAAGGCCGGGGTGTTCCTGCTGGCGCGTCTGTGGCCGTCGCTGTCCGGCAGTGAAGAATGGTTCTACATCGTCAGCGGCGCCGGCGCGTGTACGTTGTTGCTTGGCGCGTATTGCGCGATGTTCCAGAACGACCTCAAGGGCCTGCTGGCCTACTCGACCATCAGCCATCTGGGCCTGATCACCCTGCTGCTGGGCCTGAACAGTCCGCTGGCGGCAGTCGCGGCGGTGTTCCACATCCTCAACCACGCGACCTTCAAGGCTTCGCTGTTCATGGCCGCCGGCATCATCGACCACGAGAGCGGCACCCGCGATATCCGCAAGCTCAGCGGCCTGATCAAACTGATTCCGTTTACCGCGACGCTGGCGATGGTGGCCAGTGCGTCGATGGCCGGCGTGCCGTTGCTCAACGGTTTCCTGTCGAAAGAAATGTTCTTCGCCGAAACCGTGTTCATCAACGCCACGGCGTGGGTCGAAGCGGCGCTGCCGATTGTCGCGACCATCGCAGGGACCTTCAGCGTCGCCTACTCGCTGCGCTTCACCGTCGATGTGTTCTTCGGCCCGACGGCCACCGACCTGCCGCACACCCCGCACGAGCCGCCGCGCTGGATGCGCGCGCCGGTGGAGCTGCTGGTGTTCACCTGCCTGGTCGTCGGGATCTTCCCGGCGCAAGTGGTCGGCCCGCTGCTTGCGGCCGCCGCGCTGCCGGTGGTGGGCGGCACGCTGCCGGAGTACAGCCTGGCGATCTGGCACGGCCTCAATGCACCGATGATCATGAGCCTGATCGCCATGTCCGGCGGCATCGTGGTGTACCTGCTGCTGCGCAACCAGCTCAAGCGTGGACGTTTCAAATACCCGCCGCTGGTGGGTCGTTTCAACGGCAAGCGTCTGTTCGAACGCAGTCTGGTGATGATGATGCGCCTGGCCCGCCGGGTAGAACGCCGACTCGGCACCCGACGCCTGCAGATGCAACTGTTCCTGATGGTATTGGCGGCGGTCCTCGCCGGCCTGATCCCGATGCTGCACAGCAGCCTGAGCTGGGGCGACCGGCCGAAGATTCCGGGCTCCATCGTGTTCGTCACCCTATGGCTGCTGGCAATTGCCTGCGCCCTCGGCGCCGCGTGGCAGGCCAAGTATCACCGTCTCGCCGCCCTGACCATGGTCAGCGTCTGCGGCCTGATGACCTGCGTGACCTTCGTCTGGTTCTCGGCGCCGGATCTGGCCCTTACGCAACTGGCGGTCGAAGTGGTGACCACGGTGCTGATCCTGCTCGGTCTGCGCTGGCTGCCACGACGCATCGAAGAAGTCTCGCCACTGCCGAGCAGCCTGCGCAAGGCGCGCATCCGCCGTCTGCGCGACTTGCTGCTGTCGATTGCCGTCGGCGCCGGCATGGCGCTGCTGTCCTACGCGATGCTGACCCGCCAGACGCCCAACGACATCTCGTCGTTCTACCTCAGCCGCGCCATGCCCGAGGGCGGTGGCAGCAACGTGGTCAACGTGATGCTGGTGGACTTCCGGGGTTTCGACACCCTCGGTGAAATCACCGTGCTGGTGGCCGTGGCCCTGACCGTATTCGCCCTGCTGCGACGCTTCCGCCCGCCGAAAGAAAGCCTGCAACTGCCGGCCCAGCAACGCCTGCTCGCGCCGGACGTGGTCACCGATCTGGTCAACCCGCGTACCGCCAGCGACACCGCGCTCGGTTTCATGATGGTGCCGGCAGTGCTGGTG
>Ga0308163_10002343_pt1 | contig 17562 bp, 18 predicted proteins | sample PhyTR1_FD_201037 | JGI IMG/M metagenome (GOLD analysis project Ga0308163, IMG submission 201037) | Phyllosphere microbial communities from UC Gill Tract Community Farm, Albany, California, United States - DLSLT.R1 | ecosystem: Host-associated > Plants > Phyllosphere > Unclassified | place: USA...
CCACTCAAAACCGCCCCGGAATGGACGCATAGCTCAGTTGGTAGAGCAGCTGACTCTTAATCAGCGGGTCCTTGGTTCGAGCCCAAGTGCGTCCACCACCTTTTCAATGACTTAGCAGGGTTTTTAGTCGGAGTTTTCCGCTGCTGGGTAACGTTGGGGGTAACGCAGCCGGAAGGCTGGTAGATTCGCACCTGAGCCGCGGATCTGGGCGTTGCGCTATTCTCGCAACTCTGCGTCTGCTCTGAGCAGCAAAGACTTCCGACAGCCGACATCTGAAGCGGCGCTGACGTCGCGCTCGGCCACCCGAATAGCGCGGTACCGTCGGCGCGTATCTCCTGGGTACCCTTCGGAACGCTGATTGTCGCACCACTCAGTAGCAACCCGGAGCGCCTTTCTACATGGCCGGCGCGCTCATCGATTGGGTCTCCACGTTAGGGGCCAAAGCCTCAATGATCCTGCAATCGGCCACGGTGTTGCGGCTGCAGGAGTCGATCAGCGCGTCCAGCTCGCCCGCGAGCGCCGTCAGGTCGGCAATCTTCCGAGTGATTGCATCTCGATGTCGGTTGGCGGTCACGTCCACGGCCATGCAGGATTGTTCACGACAATCGGCGAGCCCCATCAATTCGCGTACCTGATCGATCGAGAAACCGAGATCGCGTGCGCGGCGGATAAAGGACAGGCGCCGCAGATGCTCGCCCTCGTAAGTGCGGTAATTGCCTGCCGATCGCGCGGGCGCCGGCAGCAAGCCGATCTGCTCATAATAGCGGATCGTCTCGACCTTGGTACCCGTTGCAGCGGCCAGCTTCCCAATCGTCAATTTCTCAGACACAGCGCTTGACCCTATAGCGACTAGAGGGTGCATATAGGCTGCCTGATCGATTCTATCGAGGTTGCAAAGATGGCCTGCACGAGCTGCGCGTCCGACAAAGCGGGCACACTTAACGACCCCAAATGGCGACGCGCTCTGTGGATAGCGCTCATCATCAATGGCGGGATGTTCGCGATCGAGATTGTCGCAGGGATCACTGGCGGATCGAAGGCGCTGCAGGCCGACGCGCTCGATTTCTTCGGTGACGCCGCCAACTATGCGATCAGCTTGGGCGTCGCCGGCATGGCGATAGCCTGGCGAGCGCGAGCAGCGATGCTGAAGGGAGCCACACTTGCCCTGCTCGGGCTCTATGTCCTCCTCGCGGCAGGTTGGGGCGCGCTCCATGGCGCTGTACCCCATGCCGAGGTCATGGGCATCGTGGGAGTTGCGGCGCTGATCGCGAACGGCTTGGTTGCCTTGATGTTATACCGGTTCCGCAGCGGCGATGCGAATATGCGATCGGTATGGATCTGCTCGCGCAACGACGCGATCGGCAACATCGCCGTGGTGCTGGCTGCAGGCGGCGTCTTCGGTCTAACCAGTGCCTGGCCTGATCTTGTGGTGGCCGCGTTAATGGCAGCGCTGGGTCTGTCCGGGGGCTTTCAGATCATGCGACAGGCGCGGACAGAACTGCGATCTGGTTACACGCCAGCCCCTTCCGCTTGCAAGCAATCGTCAGATCGGGTTGGCTACCCTGTACCTCTGCCTCACACTCCTGCAGCCGCTTCAACTCAGGCCCGTCGCGAGTGAACCGACGGCGTGAGATGAATTGATCCCACCCTTGCCTGCCCGGTCCGCATAGCCGGAACGCTTAGCAGGCGCCGCTCGCTGCCGAGGCACTTCTCACAATGACGTCCCGTATTTTCATCGACGGACGTCACGCTGCCGGATGAGACAGCGTTGGTGATCAGGCAAGGCTGATGCGCTCCTGCTCTCGACGCTGCATTGCACGCTCGGGTGCGGCACGGAGCTCCCGCTCCTGCCGAAGAAATGCCGTCGTAATCCACCTCGGCGGGGAGAGCCCCGCCGAGGTGGCATTTCAGTTTCAGTCGGAAACGCTTTTGTCACGATGGCCGTCTGGATCGACATCGCCCGGAGTATGGCCGGGGTGATCATGGTGCTCGCCTGGCACGTCCCGCTGGCCACTCGTGTCGCGGTGGCCATGTTCGTCGAGATCGCCGGGCACGTGGCCCGGGTGATCGTGGTGCTCTCCTGGCACCTCTTGCTGCCCGCTTGTGTCGCGGTGACCGTGGGGGTCGAGATCACCAGGCGTATGTCCGGGATGGTCGTGATGCGAGCCAAGCTTCTCTTCGGGCATTTGCGCTCTCCTATATTATGGAGTGTTCAAACGCGCTCGGAGGGGGTTAGTGCCCGCGCGCCATCGGCGGCATATGATCGGGAGCCATGTTTAATGAAGGCTGCCTTAGTCGTGAGGCATCTCTCCCTCATCGATACCGGTCTGGCTCTGCTTCAAACCTTGCTTGGCATGCCGATGAGCAGAAAAAGACCCGCTTATCCTCGCGATCGACGTAGTGTCTCGTCATGTGAGGGTCGATGGTTGCGCCGCAGACCGGATCTACCACGTCGTTCATACCAACCGTCGCGCCACCTCCATGATGGTGGTGGCCGTGATAGCCGTAATGTCCCCCCGAGCCGGCAGCGGAGCTGCTCATCTTCTGATCGTCCTCATCGTCCATTGTTGCTTCCCGTTTAAAGTGTGCATTCGACCGCCGAACCCAATCCACGCTTCTATCGTTCCCACCTGTCGCCCGCCTTTGTTTCTAGGGCTGCCGGGGGGATTGCGGGAAAAGGGGTTCCATTCAGCGCGGCTAAGCTCTTCGTCGACACCGATGATGTAGCGGTCGCACCGGTGAAGATAGAGCGCGCACGTCACGCCGGCGGCTCTGCCGCCGACAATCGATGGGTCGTGCGATCGGCGTCATGCAGCTTGTATTGCGGGATCGCGATAGGCGAGCAGGCGCAGCGCATTAAACACGACCAGCAGCGTCGAGCCTTCATGCATCGCGACGGCCGGGCCGATCCCAAGGCCGAGGATCGTCGCGGGTACGAGCAGCGCGACGACGCCGAGGCTGACGAACACGTTCTGCCGGATGATGCCGCGGGTATGGCGGCTCAAGCCGACGGCGAACGGCAGATGGGCGAGATCGTCGGCCATCAGCGCAACGTCGGCGGTTTCCAACGCGACATCTGAGCCGGCAGCGCCCATCGCGATGCCAACCGTCGCACTCGCCATCGCCGGCGCATCGTTTACGCCGTCGCCGACCATCGCTACCTTGTCTTCGCCAGCGAGTCTCTTGATCGCTGCGACCTTGTCCTCCGGCATCAGATCGCCCCAGGCCTCGTCGAGCCCCACCTCCCGGGCGATTGCATCGGCGACCTTTTGATGATCGCCTGAGATCATAATCATCCGAGTGATACCCATGTCGCGCAGACGCTTGAGGGCGACCTTGGCTGCCTCGCGCGGCGTATCCATCAGGCCGATCGCGCCGATGTCCCGGTCGCCCTTGCGCACCACCATTGTGGTACGTCCGCTCTCGCGCAGGGTGGCAATAGCGTCGGTCGCAGCGGCGTTTAAGGTGGGGACACCCTCCACACCGAACATCTCGGCCTTGCCGATCCAAACCGATTCGCCGTCGACAGTCGCAGTGACGCCGCGCCCGGTCAGGCTCTTGAGGTCGGTCGCGGTCGGCAGCTCGCGCCCACCCAGACGTTCGCGCCCGTCTTTGACAATCGCCTGTGCCAAGGGGTGATCGCTCAAGGCTTCGACCGCAACGGCCAGCGCCAACAGATCTTCCTCGTTAGCGCCGTCAACCGGCACGATATCGGTGATGCGCGGGCGCCCCTCCGTCAGCGTCCCCGTCTTGTCGAACGCAATCGCCTTCAGCGAACCGAGGTTCTCGAGCGGCGCGCCGCCTTTCACCAGCACGCCGCCGCGTGCCGCACGCGCGACTCCGGATAGCACCGCGCTTGGGGTAGCAATCGCCAACGCGCAGGGGCTGGCGGCGACCAGCACCGCCATCGCGCGATAGAAGCTGTCGCGGAACGGCTCGTCGATCACGACCCAGGCGAACAGCAGGATGAACGAGAGAGCCAGCACCGCCGGCACGAAGATGCGCTCGAATCGGTCAGTGAACCGCTGCGTGGGGGATTTCTGCGTCTCCGCTTCGCTCACCATCTTCACGACCTTGGCGAGCGCGCTCTCGTTGGAGCGCCGGGTTACCTCGATCTCGATCGCAGCACTGCCGTTGATCGTGCCCGCGAAGGCCCGCGACGTCGCATCGACAGCATCGGGCTTCGCGCGCGCCGCCTCGACATCGGCAACGGGTTCCTTGTCAACGGGGATGCTCTCGCCGGTGACGGGAGCCTGATTGATCGCGCTCGAGCCTTTGATGACGAAGCCGTCAGCGGGCAGGCGCTCGTTCGGACGGACGATCACGACATCGCCAACCACCAGCTCCTCGACGGGCAACTCGGTGGTCTGGCCGTCGCGGCGCACCGTCGCCTTTGCCGGCGCAAGTTCGGCCAGTGCCTCAATCGCGCGCTTGGCGCGCCCCATCGCATAATGCTCGAGCGCGTGGCCGAGGCTGAACAGGAATAGCAGCAGCGCGCCTTCTGCCCAGGCTCCCAGCGCCGCAGCGCCGGCGGCGGCGACGAGCATCAGCGTGTCGATCTCGAATTTCTTGAGCTTTAAATTGTCGATCGCTTCGCGCAGCGTGAAGAAGCCGCCGAAGAGGTAGGCGCCAACATAGAAGGCGGTCGGCAGCCAGTCGGGCGCGCCCGCAACAAGCTTCTCGATGGCGAAGCCGATCGCCAGAAGCGCGCCGCATGCCAGAGCGAAGATCAGCTCGGTATAAGGCCCGAGGAAATTAGCGTGCGCGTGATCGTGACCATCACCCGGTCCGTGCTTTTCCGAGCCTTTGGCATGGCCGCGATCACCGTGATCGTGCCCGGCGTGGTCCCCGGCGCCGTGATCGTGTCCGGCATGCTTGCCGGCGTGATCGGAGCCAACCCGCTTCCCAGGCTTGACCTTGAGTTTACCCAGCGCCGCGACGATCGCCGCCTCGTCGACGCGCTCCTTGTCATATTCGACACGGACGCTGCCCGAGGCACTGGCATCAGCCTGTAGCACGCCCGGCATTCGGCACAGCGTTTCGCCGACCGTGCGGGCGCGGCGTTCATGGCTTATACCCTCGACCTGCCAGGTCGCATGGCCATATCGCCCGCTAATCTCCGCGCCCGCCGCCCGCACCATCTCGCGCACGCGAGGTAGCGGTAGCGCCTCGCCGTCGAAATGAATGCACAGCTTTGGCGGTGTATCACCATCGGCGGGGAGGACGTGCGCGCGCTCGACACCGGGCTTTGCGCTTAGCGTCGCGGCGAGGCGTCCGACACAGGCATCAGCCGCGTCGGGGACTTCCGGCAGAAGGACCGGAATGTCGAGTTCGAGCTTATCGGTCATCGCGCCGTCTCCGCGTTGGTCTTGGTTTCTGCGTGTGCGTCGCGCAGGATTTCGATGCCGCCCTTGATCGCGATCAGCGCTGTCGCGAGCCCGACCACGAGGTCCGGCCAGTTCGTCCCCAGCCAAAAGACAAGCGCGCCGGCTATCAGGATGCCGCCATTCGAGATGAAATCGTTGAAGCTGAACGTCGTCGCTGCCCGCAGATTGACGTCAGGCTGCTTGATCCGTTGAAGGAGCCGCAGACAGATATAGTTCACGACAGCGGCAACGGCCGACATGGCCATCATCGTCGGACCAATCGGCTCGCTGCCCTGGATATATCGGCGGCCGACGTCGAGAAGGATGCCGACAGCAAAAAGCAACAGCATCACGCCCGAAGCCATAGCCGCACGGGTCTTCCAGACCGGTCCGTGGCTTAGCGCCACGAGACTGAGGGCGTAGACAGCCGTGTCCGACAGGTTGTCGACACCATTGGCGATCAGGGCGCTGGAATCGCCGATCAGGCCGGTGGCGAAAAAACCGGCGGCGATCGCGGCGTTGAGCAACAGCACGATCCAGAGCGTGCGCCGTTCGTCGGAGACCTGCCCATCCGGTGAAGCCGTCATGCCATGATTTCCTCAATCAGGAGCAGTGCTAGGAAGCCGACGAAGAACATCGCGCTGATAAGCGGCGAGTCCGGCTTTTCGTGTGCTTCCACCAGCAGTTCTTCAGTGACGAGGTAGAGCAGCGCCATCAGGCCGAAGCTCAGGAACCCAGTGATCCACACCGGCGATAGCAGCGCTACCGGCTGCGCGACCAGCGCCCCGATCGGCAACAGCAGCGCCAGCGCGCAGGTCAGGCCAATTGCCTTCATCTTGCGGTAGCGGCCCGCCAGATCGTTAGTTAGGGTCAAAGCCAGGAACAGCACTTCCAGCGTGAGCGCGACGGCCAGCAGCGTGCCCGCCCTCTCGCCGGCGATGAACGCGAGACCGAGGACCAGGCCGTCGATGGCGAGATCGAGCCCGATCGCGGCGAGGAGCGCGACGGGCCCCTTAAAGCGGCTTTCTGCCCCCTTCAGCCCGAGCATCACGGCGACCCCTAGGGCCCCGCCAATCAATGTCGCGGTCGGAGAGCCGCCATGCTTTACCAGCGGCAGGATCTCCGTCGCAGCGGCGGCGAACACCACGCCGGCGGCCAGATGCTGCATGGCCGATACAAGCTTCTCGCCGGGGGTGCGCCACCCGGCGATCAGCGCACCGATCATGATCGCGATCATCGGGATGAGGGCGAATTTGAGCGCTGCCAATGTCAGCCTCCCTCTGTGCCGGGCCGATTGGTCATAAGCTCGTTTCCTTCCTGCAGAGGACCGGACGCTTGCCCGCTTCCTCAATCTTGAGTTCGTTGTCCGTGAAAGACGCGCTTATCGCATCGCCAACATATTGGAGACCCTGCGCGGGCGCAGTCAGGACGACCGGGGCCGCCCTCGCATCCGGGCGCAGTTCAAGCGTCAGCCCCTCATCCTTGAAGTCGACGAGGAGCGGCCGATTGGCATCGCATCGATACGGGTGGCGACCGGGGATTTTGCTAGCGTCCCCACTGTCGTTGGCGTGGATTTGCTCTTCGGTAGGAGGCATTTCACGAGGCTGTTCGGAACAGCCCGACGCCGCTAGCAGAGCACTTAGACAGATGATCCCGATCCGAAACGGTGTCATTTGCGCCTCCGGATTTTCTTTCCACCGTGACGAGGGGGCAAAAGCCGGGGCTTCACCCCCGGCTGCGCCGCCAATCGCCGCAGATGGCGGTCCAAACACCGATCAGATTCGACGAGACTGGCCTGAAACTTTCGATGCAGCAGCGCCGCAAATATCCGGCTGAGAAAACCGTGAAAGCGCAGGCTATGCCGCAGGCGGGTGCCCGCAGAGTCGCTTTCCAGTTCATAGGATTCTTCGAATAGCAGAAGCTTGGCGACGCCCGCTGTCCAGGCGAACGCGAGAGGCTTTTCGGCGCGGATGATGTCGGCTTGGCTCGTGAGGGTTTTCTGGAGCCCTCCGATCCGAAAGGTGTATGTCGCCTCGCCACCTTCGACAGGTTCGCCCGCGAGTTGCGTGAACGGCTTCCATTGCGAGTGCGCTGCGAAGTCCGTGAGGACGGACCAGACGCGCAGCGGTGATGCCGTGAGGGTCACGACGTTCTCGATCGCGCGCCCCCCGGCACCCTTAGTTTTCTCCATCGCCGGCGTCCGCGTCCGCGTGGAGGTCGACGACCTCCACCGCCTCCAGCGTCATCAGGCCGATGCCCTTCAGGTCGCGCAGACCGGCAATGAAACTTCGCAGTTTCACATCATCGTCAACAACCTCGATCACCACAGAGCGATCGTTCTCGAGAATGTGGCGTCGGTGGGTATGCGCCGACCGCCCTATCCCAATCATCGCCTCAATTACGGTCGCGCCGCCGAGACGGGCGTCGCGCGCCCGCTCGGCGATGAGTTCAAAGACCTTACGGTCACCGAAGTAGGCGTTCTCATCGGTGTATACCCGCAGCAGCTTCATCATAGTCATGCGGGCATCTCCTCGGGCGAAGGGGTGTGCGGTTCTTGGAGCCCGCGATCCGATCGCGACGTCGCACCAAGAATGACCTTAGCGAGCGCAGGGAGCACCAGCAGGGTCAGAATGGTGGCCGCGACCAGCCCGCCGATCACGACCGTTGCGAGGGGCTTTTGCACCTCGGCGCCAGTGCCGTGCGCGAGCGCCATCGGCACGAAGCCGATGGCCGGCACGAACCCGGTCATGATGACCGCTCGCATCTTGTCGGCCATGCCCTCGCGAATAGCCTGTGCGACCGACATCCCGGCTTCGCTGTGTTCGCGGATGGCGCTCATCACAACCAGCCCGTTGAGCACGGCCACGCCGGCAAGGCAGATGAAGCCCACCGCTGCCGACACCGAGAAGCTGATGCCCGTCAGCACGAGCGTGAAGACACCGCCCGCCAGCCCTAATGGCACCGCGAGGAACACCGCTGCTGCCCTGCCAAATCCGCCCAGTGCCATGTAGAGCAACCCGAAGATAACCAGGAAGCACAATGGTACAACGATCGACAGCCGCTTCGACGCCGCAGCCAGGTTCTCGAACTGACCTCCCCATTCGAGATAGTAGCCAGCAGGCAGCTTCACCTGTGCGATCTTTGCCTGCGCCTCCTGAACAAACGAACCAGCATCGCGCCCGCCGAGGTTTACCTGGACCACCACGCGGCGCTTGCCATTCTCGCGGCTGATCTGGTTCAGGCCCTCCGTCAGCCGAATTTGCGCGACTTGCGCGAGCGGCACCTGTGCACGCGGCCGTCCTTCGACTTCCGGGAGCAGTACCGGCAGCGATCGGATGTCATCGAGGTTCGAACGCGTCGCTTCTGGCACGCGCACCGTGACATCAAAACGTCGATCGCCCTCGTACACAAGCCCCGATTCACGACCGCCGAGCCCTGCAGCAACCGTATCCGCAACGTCGCGAACGGTCAGGCCAAGACGTGCAATCGCAGCGCGATCTAGCCTCACGTCGAGTGCCGGGGCGCCGCCGACCTGCTCGGCCTTGACGCTGGCCGCGCCAGGTATCGTCTGGAGCACCCGAACCATCTCATTGGCCGTCTGCGACATCTTGTCGAGGTCGTCGCCGTAGAGCTTGATCGCAACATCGCCGCGAACACCCGCGATCAATTCGTTGAAGCGGAGCTGGATCGGCTGACTGACCTCATAAAGATTGCCGAGCAGCCCGCCGGTCGCCTTTTCGATCTTGGCGACGACATCGGCTTTGGTTGTGCCTTCGGCCCATTGATCCTGCGGTTTCAGAATGACGAAGCCGTCCGACACGTTGGGCGGCATCGGGTCGGTGGCAACTTCCGCAGTGCCTGTCTTGGAAAACATCAGAGCGACTTCGGGGATTTTAGTTACTGCCTCCTCGACCTTGCGTTCCATCAACAGCGATTGCTCGAGGCTGACGGAGGGCACGCGCGTAGAGGCGAAGGCGAGGTTCTTTTCATCAAGCTGCGGAATAAATTCCGAGCCGAGCAGCCCGAACGCTGGAATCGCCGCCAGGAAGAAGACCAATCCCCCGAGGATGAATGGCCACGGGCGCTTGATCGCCTGGTCAAGCAGCGGCAGGTAACGCTCCTTGGACTTGCGGATCAGCCACACGTCTTTTTCCGCGACCTTGCCGCGGATCATTATCGCAACCAGAGCCGGGACGAGCGTAATTGCCAGCAGGAATGCGGCCACCAGCGCGAGCATGATCGTGATCGCCATCGGCGAGAACGTCTTGCCTTCGGTGCCCGTAAACGTGAGCAGCGGCGCAAAAGCGAGCAGGATGATCGCCTGACCGAAGACGGTCGGTTTGATCATCTCCTGTGCAGCTCGCATCGTCTCTTCCAACCGCTCCCGAAGCGAGAGCAACCGACCTTCATGTTCCTGTCGATGCGCCAGTCTGGCGAGGCAGTTCTCGATGATGATGACGGCACCGTCGACGATCAGACCAAAGTCGAGGGCCCCGAGGCTCATCAGGTTGCCGGGCACGTTGAACGCGTTCATTCCCATTGCCATCATCAGGAATGAGAACGGGATCACCAGCACCGCAATCACCGCGGCACGCCAATTGCCGAGCAGCAGGAACAGCGCGACCGCAACGAGGATCGCGCCTTCGGTCAGGTTGCGCTGGACCGTGGCAACCGTCGCGCCGACCAGCTCAGCGCGGTTTAACACTACCTTGACCTGGATGCCCGGCGGCAGCGTTTTCGCAACCTGATCGAGCTTTTCCGAGGCCTCAGTGGCAACGACCCGGCTGTTCTGGCCAATCAGCATCAGCACCGTGCCGATAACCGCTTCCTGGCCGTTCATGCTCCCGGCACCAGTCCGCAAGTCGCCGCCAACGCGAACATTGGCAATTTGGCCGATCGTGATCGGCGTCCCGCCCCTTGTCGCGGCTACAGCGTTGCGGATCTCGTCGACCGTCCGCACGCGGGAGTCGACGCGAACGAGATAGGCTTCGCCGCCCCGATTGTAGTAGTTAGCCCCGACCGCGAGATTGGCGTTCTCGAGAGCCTCACCGAGTTCGCTGTACGAGATGCCGAAACTGCCGAGCTTGGTGGGGTCGGGTTCGACCACGAAGGTCTTGGCGAAGCCGCCGATGGAGTCGACGCCGGCGACGCCGCCTACGGACCGAAGCTGGGGGCCAATGATCCAATCCTGAACCGTTCGCAGGTAGCTCGCCTTGGCCACCGCATCGGTCAGGCGCTCGCCTTCAGGCGTCAAGTAGCTGCCGTCAGGCTGCCAGCCGGGTTGGCCGGCGACTTTCTTTGCACCTTTGCCGTCCGGATTGACGTAGCCGACCGTGTACATGACGATCTCGCCAAGGCCGGTCGTGACTGGGCCGACCTGCGGCTGCACGCCATCCGGAAGGTTCTCGGCTGCTTGGCGGAGACGCTCGCCCACCTGTTGGCGGGCGAAATAGAGGTCGGTGCTGTCAGTAAAAATCGCACTGACCTGACTGAAGCCGTTCCGCGAGATCGAACGCGTGGTTTCAAGACCCGGAATACCCGCAAGCGCGACTTCGACCGGATAGGTGACAAGCTTTTCGATTTCGACCGGCGATAGGCGCGGGTCGACTGTGTTGATCTGAACCTGATTGGTGGTGATATCGGGCACCGCGTCGATCGGCAGCTTGGTAAGCTGCCAGATGCCGAGGCCACCGATGACGAGGAATAAAGCGAGCACCGTCCAGCGAAGGCGGACGGAGAGCGCCATGAGGTTGGCGATCATGGTCTATTCTTCCTCGCCCGCGCCCTTGCCGAGTTCGGCTTTGAGCAGGAATGCGTTCTTGGTTGCGACCTGGCTGCCCGCGGGCAGCCCTCTGACGATTTCGACACGGCCGTTGCTGCGCTGACCGATCGTCACGGTCTGGGCACGGAAGCCTTGCGTGGTGCGAACGAACACGATGTCGCGCCCCTCAAGCGTCTGCACCGCCTCCTCTGCCACTACGATGGCGTCTGAAATGTCGCCGCGGCTTGGCAGCAGCCGCACGCGGACCGCGAGCCCCGGCTGAAGCGAGCCTGCGACGTCTAGCACCGCAGTCGCCGAACGGGTCTCGCTCGCGAGGCCCGGCGTGACCGCACGCACGCGAGCGTCGATGGTTCGACCATCGGGCAACTCAATGATCGCCCGATCGCCCGGCGAGAGCCGTTGGGCATCGGTCGGGCCTACTGCGGCCTCGATCTGTACCTTGGATGCATCGGCGACGCGCATCAGCTCGGTTTCGGGCTGTACGAACGCGCCCAAGCTGATGCTCTCGGCGGTGACGCGGCCTGAGATCGGGCTCGACACAGCAACACCACGGCCATCGCTCGTGACCCGGGCAGCACTGGCTGCAACGCTCGCTCGCCGCGCCTCGGCGGCAGCAGAAGCGGCTTCGGCCTGGGCCTGTTCCAGATCAACCCGTGCCGACACCTTTTGCCGGTACAGGTAGCTTTCACGCGCTAGCGCCTTCTGCGCGAGCGTGGACTTCGCGGCCGCGACGGTACGATCGGCTGCGAATTGCGCAGCATCCCGGCTCTCGACGATCGCCAGCGTCTCGCCAGCACGCACGGGGTCACCAAGGCGCTTCATAAGCCGGGTAACGGCGCCAGCGGCTCGCGCAGTCACGATCGCCTCACCTTGCGGCGACGCGCTCACTGTCGCTTGCGCAACGATTTCGGCACCAAGCCCGCCCGGCTGAATGGTCTCGGTCGAAATTCCGGCTTGTTGGATCGCTTGCGCGGTCATTGTGACGGAGTCCGGCACCTTCTCTTCCGGTTCAGCCGCGGTGGTATTCTTCGCAGGCGTCTCCGTTCCTGCAGGTTGGTCGGTGCTGCAACGCGCTACGGCAAAACCGCCGAGCGCGGCCACCAGGGCGATGGCGGCAGCGCCGCCCAGCAGGCGCCGCTTCTGGTTAGCGTCCTGATCGGTCATCGATTGTCTCCGGGATTGACAGGGGCCGGCGTCGTGAGCCGATCGAGCCGAGCCTGCGCGTCATGGTACGCAGCGAGAGCGTCGACGTAGGTCTGGCGGGTCTGGGATAAGGTACGTTCGGCATCGAGAAGCGCGATCTGGTCGAACTTGCCTTGGCTCCAGCCGATGCGTGCAATGCGGGCGGCTTCCTGCGCCGCCGCGAGGCCGGGCCCGCCTGCTGCGCGTGCGGTGGCCGCGGCGTTCGCAACCTCAGTTTGCGCGCTGGCGATCTGCTGACGGGTGTCGACTACCACGAGGCTCCGCAGCGCGAGGGCCTGCGTCTGCTCGGCGCGCGACTGAGCGACGAAAGCGTTACCGTTATTGAATAGTGGGATCGGTATCGAGATACCAACCACCGCCGCAGTGTCGTTTGTCGCCTCGAGGCGGCGTGCGAAGGTGCTGACGGTGAGGTCAGGTATTCGCAGTGAGCGAGCAACACGTACTTGCGCGTCGGCCGTGCGAACATCCGCCTGCGCAGCGGCGAGCGTCAGCGTACCCTCGATGTCGACCGGGCGGGCTGGGCCATAGCCATCGATACGCTCGAACCAGGCACGGTCGAGCGGCCCTGTTACCGGCGACCCAAGCAGTGTCTCCAGGTTTGTACGCGCAGCCTGTGCCAGGCGGGCGGCGCTTTCGGCCGCGACCTGCGCGTTGATGCGCAACACGTCTGCTCGCTGCTGTTCGATTGGACTGACATCGCCGACCTGAACCCGGTCGCTGGCGATTCGGAACGCGTTGGCGGCGATCCCAGCTTGTTCGCTCAAGACCTCGGAACGACGCTCAGCCGCGGCGGCTTCGACATAGAGCTGCGTGATCCGCAGGCGGAGATCGGCTCGCGCGATTTCTGCTTGTATCTGAGCGCGGGTCAGCCGCGCGGTTGCAAGCGCGACACGTGCAGGCCGCTTGCCGCCCAGCTCCAGCGGGAGTGCGACACCAACCGTCGTTTCCGAGCTTCTCAACCCCTTATAGGCGCCAGTGCCGACGAGGTTTTCGACCTGGGCCTGCACCTCTGGATTGGGTCGCAGCCCAGCGACGCGTCGTGCCGCCGTGGCGGCTTCGACGCCGGCCGTGGCAGCACCGACTGAAGGCAGAGCAGCTCGCGCACCATTACCCGAAATCGGCGCAGATCCGCTACTGGTTGCTGTGGAGGACGTGCTGCCAGCCGGCGGTACGCCGGCGGCGTCAAGCGCCGCATCAAGCGAAAATGCGGGTGATGCCTGTGCCGGAGTAGTCGCCGCCGGGATTCCAGGCGACGGCGCTGTTTGCGCCCCGGCCGCATTGGCGAGGGACGCCGCGACCATGATGGCCGCGATGGTGCGATGCATTAATGGTGACTCCTGACGAACCGTATTCGCCCCGCACGGCAGTAGCCGGCGGGGTCAGCGGATCGTCAGGCTTGGGGTGGCCTCAGCGCCGGGTCGGCGGTCGAGAGCGGCCGCATTGAGTGGCTCGCGAAAACGGGGGCGAGCCGAAGGTCGCGCGTCACCGCATTATTGGTGGTCTTCACCGGCGCCGCGACGTGGTCACCGTGGCAACCGCCGTGATGGTGTGGATACCCCTTATCACCATCGGAGGGCACTTGATCGGCGTCGCCAGGCGCATGGCCCAAGGCAACTTCGTCCAGATCCGTCCCATGGGTCGAAACGCTCACATCCGGCCGCTCCAGCACATGTGCCGTCGCCGTCGTTCCAAGGGAGAAGACGAGCATCAGACAAGCGAGGATGGTTAGCAGGCGTGACACCCGACGACCGTTAGCAGCAACACGAACGATGGGACAGTCCTTCGTGGCGCTCGATTGTCATTTTTACCGAGATGTTGAACCTCATGTTATATCGTCATGAGCGGATCGCAAACCCGCACTTAACTTGACAGCCTCTACAACACTGCGAGCATCTAGTCGAAGTTCGGCACGGACGAAGAAGCGAGGCACGAAAAATACGATGTCGCTTATTAGTGAAGTTTTTGCCGGCTCTATAGGCTTGGTCCTGCGTCAGATGCCGTTGCGCTGACTACTCGACGCGGTGCCCGGTGGACTGAAGAGGACGACGCCGAGCTGCGCCAGCGCATCGCGGCGAAGCAGACTATCGCTCAAATCGCGCGCGGGCTTGGGCGTACAATGGATGCAATCCGCGGCCGGGCAGCGACCTTGAGAATTACGCTTCGCTCCTCCCAGCGGCCATGGCGGGATGGGGTGACATCCCGGCGCCGGCCCGTTGAATGAATGATGCAAGGGACGATCGGCTGGCCGGCGTATCCTCTTTAGGGCGAGCGCCAACACGGAGAATGACCGATGCACCAGATAGACCCGGCAATGAAGGCGTGCATGGACGCCTGCCACGAATGCCATATCACCTGCCTTCACATGGCCATGAACCACTGTCTTGAGGCGGGCGGGAGACACGCGGAGCCCCATCACATGAAGATCATGGCCGACTGCGCGCAAATTTGCGCGGTCGCGATCGACTTCATGGCGCGCGTTTCCGAGCACCACCCGCATATTTGCCGCGAGTGCGCCGAGATATGCCGGGTCTGTGCGGCGAGCTGCAAAGGGCTCGACGGCATGGAGGATTGCGTCGCCGCCTGCGAGCGGTGCGCCGAAGAATGCGAGAAGATGGCCGCCTAAGCAACGAGGCGGGCGGCGTTCGGCCGCCCGCCCCTCACATCGCCGGAGCGGGCGGTTGGAGTGTCCCCAGCCATGCGACGAGCGCCAGGATCGTCACTGCGCAGCTCGTCTCGACCGCGAGGCTGCGCCGCAGGGCGCGCAGCGCGCCATGATGATCGGCCGCGGTGATCGAGCGCTCGAACGCTGGCGTGAGGCGAAAGCGGTTAAGCGACGCGAGCGCGAGCATCGCGCCGAAGAGCGCGAGCTTGGCGATCAAAAGCTGGCCGTAGCGTGTAGTCGGGAGGTCCGGCAAATTGGCGAGGCCGACCAGCAGCCACGCGTTGACGAGACCTGTGACGACGATCGTGCCGACCAGGATCGTGCCGACCAGGCCGAACCCGTGCAGTGCGCGGTGCGTCAGAGTCAGATGGGCGGCGTCGACGCGGCCGACCGGCCGGGCGACCAGAAGCACGAGCCCGAGTAGGGCTCCGGCCCAGGCTCCGCCCGCAAGCAGGTGAAGAATGTCGGCGCCCAGATGCACCCAGCCAACAGCGCCCTCGTCCATCGCGCCGTGTCCTGTCCAAGCAAGCGTGGCGAGCGCCACGGCCGCAGCGAACGTCACCAAGCCGAGCAAAGCCGCGCGATCGGTTGCCACGAGGGCCGCGACCGACGCCACCACGAGCGCAGCTATGCGCGCTTCCCACGCGGTGCCCGTTGCGGACCCGGAGAGGAGCATCCCGATCGCCTCCTGATCGACCGGCCAGGGCGGTGCCCCGGCCATCGCCGCCGCGAGCAGTGCGAGGGCGATCCCGGAGAACAGGAGGCCGAGCAGGCCGCTTCCGACGAGCCAGGGGCGCAAGGCGAGCGCATTGGCGCGCTCGCCGGCTTTGAGGCCGTAGAGACTAAAGGCCGACAAGCCGAACAACCCGCTCAGCGTTGCATAAAGCGCGACGCGAACCGCGATCAGCGGCCAGTCGGTCTCCACCCTTACTTGACCGCGAAGGCGAAGTTTCCGGCTACCCGGTGGGTGTCAACCGAGACCACATGCCAAGCGACGCTGTAGCGCCCCGCGGCGAGCGGCGCCTTGGGCGTGACGACGAGCGTGCGGCCATCATCGGCGACCCCGGCCGCAGCCGCGACCTTCATGGGCGCGTGCGCGGTGCCGCCATGCGCGGTCATCATCAGGTCCGCGCCCGAGAACTTCGGCATCAGCTTCTCGCTGAACCGCAGCGCGAGGCGCGCGGGCTTGGCGACAGTCGCGTTCGGCGCCGGTGAGGCGGACAGCAGCTTAGGATGAGCCTGGGCGGCGCTGGCGAGCCCGAGGATGGCAAGGGCGGCAGGGATTAGGGCGCGACGCATGCGGTTACTCCGTGATGTTCTGTCCATTCTACGCGGCACGGTCGCGCACCCCTCACGCGACCGATGAGGGATGATGGGCAGCGCTGCGTAACCAGTGTTAGAGGGGCGGAGTGGAAAACATGGATGATCTGGACAGAGCGTTGGTGAGGTTGGCGGGAGCACCTGTTCCGGCTGCGCTGGACGACGTCGAAGCACGTGTTCTCGCGCGCATCGGCACACGGCCGGTCGTGCGACAGGCCGGGCTCGGCATCGGTGCGGTGACGGTCGCGGCATTGGCGATCGGCATGATCGGCGCCGAGCTGCCCGCGACCGCGAGCCCCGCGGTGTCGCTCGCACCGCTCGGCGGGGCCTCGCCGCTCGCACCCTCGACTTTGCTGATCGGCGAGCCGTGACCTCGACCAAGCGCGTCCTGCTGTGTGTCGTACTCGCCTTTCTCGCGGCGATCGGGGGCGTGTTCGTTGGACGTGCGCTGTTGCCCCAGCCCAAGCAGCCGGGCGCCGCGCTGCACGAGGTCCTGCACCACAAGCTCGCGCTCGATGCCGATCAGCAGGCAAAGCTGAAGGTTCTGGAGGACCGGTTCGCGGTGCAACGGCGCGCTCTCGAGCTGGAGTTGCGCGCGACCAATGCTCGGCTCGCCGAGGCGATCGAGGCCGAGCACGGCAACGGCCCGCGGGTCACGGCCGCGGTCGATCAGAGCCATGCCGCGATGGGCGAGCTGCAGAAGGCCACGTTGGCGCATATCTTTGCCATGCGGCAGCTTCTGCGCACCGATCAGACCTCTCAATTCGATGCTGCGGTGGTGAAGGCGCTCACCGACGGCCAGGGGTGAGCCTCGATTGGACCACGCTGTCCGATGGCGAGCTGGCGACGCTCAGCATTGCCGGTCGGCAGGCCGCTTTTGCCGAAATCGTGCGACGCTACCAACAGCCGGTGTTCCGGCTCGCGCGGGCATGCGTCGGCGAACCCGACGAAGCGCTTGATCTGGTGCAGGAGACGTTCGTCGCCGCACACCAGGCCCTCCCGCGCTACGACGGGCAGCGCGCCATGAGAGCGTGGCTTTCGACGATCGCGATCAACAAATGTCGTGACTGGGCGCGAAAGCGCACGGTGCGCCGGTTCTTCTCCTTCGCGGCCCCCATCGATCATCGGGCTGAAGCTGTGGTGGACGATCAGGTGGCAATCGACGACGGCGCAGCCGACCGCCAGGAGTTGGACCGGGTAACAGATGCCATTTCCGCTCTGCCCATGAA
>Ga0308163_10002345_pt1 | contig 17550 bp, 17 predicted proteins | sample PhyTR1_FD_201037 | JGI IMG/M metagenome (GOLD analysis project Ga0308163, IMG submission 201037) | Phyllosphere microbial communities from UC Gill Tract Community Farm, Albany, California, United States - DLSLT.R1 | ecosystem: Host-associated > Plants > Phyllosphere > Unclassified | place: USA...
GAGTTCAACGGGCATCGCAAGCCCGAGTTCGCGGGCGATACGGGCCGCCAGTGTGGCGGGATCCACCAACTCCGCCATCCGTGCCCAGTGGTTGCGTTCGCCGACATAGTCGGAGCGGCCGCGGCACCTGCGGAGCAGGATCTCACCTCGGCCGAAGCCGCCGATCGAGACCTGCACATAGAGCGCATCGGCGTGCAGGATGACCTCGCCGGAGACCGCCGGCCCGCCAGCGCAGACCCGTATCTCGTAAGTGCCGCTGCCGAGTTGGAGCGCTTCCGCAAGCCGCCGGAGCGCGCGGCGTGCTTCCGTATGAAAGGTCCGCTTGGCGTCTGCATCATGGTCGACGCCGCGAGCGGCAAGCACGGTCAGCAGGGGTGTGCGGGCGATCTCGGCCACCGCCTCACCACACAGCGATCGCAGCGCAGATCGTTCGGGCATCTTGGCGCGTCCGACGGCCCCGAGATGCTGCGCGAGCAGCACGACGGCAGGATCGGTTTCGAACGGTTTGCCTGCGTTGCGGCAGTCCTTGGCGGCGGCCTGGATGGCGTGCAGGCAGGCAGCGATGGTGTCGAGGCCACTCGGATCGAGCGCCTGCGCAAAGCGATAACCGACATCGTAGGTCATGGTGTGTCTCCGATGGGAAGGGTTGCGTCCGGAGTGCGGATGCGTGCCGCTGCTCTCGGCGACAGGATCAGGCGGCCAGGAGGGCATCCGGCGCGTGCTCGACGCGAGCGAAGCCGAGCAGGAAGGCAGAGGCCTCTTCGGCCTTGGCGGCGGCGGTCAGGATCGCCCGATTGTCGGCCTTCAGCACCTTGAGCCAGGAGGCGAGGTAGCTCGCATGGTCATCGAGGTGATCGACGGGCAGGCCGAGTTCGGCGCCGACCATGGCGGAGGAAAGCTCGGCGATCAGCTCTTCCACGGCATAGGCATCGCTGCCGAACCGGTTGCTGAGGGAGCGCCCGAGCCGGCTCTGGTGTCCTGTCCAGTGCGCCAGCTCATGGGCGAGCGTGGACCGGTAAAGGTCACGTGACCGGAACGCGGCAGGCTCGGGCATCGTGATCTGGTCGGCACTCGGCAAATAATAGGCTTCTCCGCCGCCGTGACGGATCGAGGCGGGGATCGCGCCGAAGAAGGCGTCGAGCGCATGGTCGCGCGCGGTTGGCTCGGGCAGCGGGATGGGCTCCGGCGTGAAGCGTTCGGGCAGGCCGTCGATCTGGTCGACATTGAAGACGGTGAAGCTCTTGAGGATCCGACGAGCTTCGTCCTCGCGCTCGCCTGTAGCGGCATCTTCGACCTCCTTGCTGTAACTCTTGTAGAAGATGGCACAGGTGCCACGTTCGCCTTTGCGGACCTGACCTCCGAGCAGTTGCGACTGATGGTAGGTCATCCAGGTCGGTGAAATGAAGCCGCGTGCCTGGGCGGCCATCCACAGCCAGATGACGTTCGCGCCGCGGTAGGGCGTTCCGCAGACTCGCAGCGGCCGCGATACGGGGCCACCGTTCCAAGGCTGGCGCCACGGCCTGACGCCAGCCTCCAGGCGCTCGATGATGGCGTTGGTGATCGTTTCGGCGGGGCTGACGGGCACGGTGGAAGAACGTGTGGGGCGCATCGCGCATCTCCTCTCGGATAAGAGCCGGATCGGCTCGCCCCCGGCGACAGCCGTCTCCCCTCTCTCACCGGCCCCAAGACAAAGGGACGACCTCCAGTAGAGGCCGCCCCCGCGCCGTCGTCATTCAGGCTGCTTCGCGGTCTACCGCGTCGTCCTCCCAGTCGCCGGCGTCCGCGTCGCTCATCGACGTGCCGTCCAGAGCAGGTGTGCTCTCCGGCGCTGTCTCGGCAGCCTGAGCCGGTGTGAAGCGCATCGCCGTCGGCAGCCACCCACGCGCCAAGTGCTTCGTGCCGACCTCACCGATGAAGTCGCCAGCGCAGATCTTCTCGCACGCGGCGGCGAGGTCCGACTTCTTGGCGTTGCCATACCGCGCGGCGAGCGCCGGCCCGTCGATCTCGGCAAGCGCGTCGAACATGACGGGCTTGGTGACCTTGTCGAAGAAGTTGGCGGCTGTCGGCCGCCACCATACCGCGACGTCGATGCCGAGCAGCTGCCCCAGATGATCGTGGAAGTCACAGCCGCTCGCGCCGGCACCGAGCACGCTCGCCTCGAGTGTGGAAGCGACAGCGTGTCCGAGCCACGCGGCGCGCTCATCTGCGCCAAGCGCCCGGAAGGCATCGAAGCGGGCGCTCGCTGTCTCCGACGTCGTCCAGCTGCGGTCGAGGGCTTGCTCGGCCTCGATCCTCGCGAGCGTTGCCGCGGCCTCCGGCGCCTTGAAGCCGATCACAGGATCCTGAGGCGCCCGGGCGCTGAGCGACGAGCCGTACCGCTCCACCCCATGACCAGGCTTGCGATCGACCATCAGGAAGATCGCCAGGTCGAGGGCGAAGTCCGGGTCGGCGGCGACATGGACGGCGAGGATGTCGCGGCGCTGGATCGCGAGTTCGTCGGTCAGCCGCTGTGACAGCCCCACTGAGCGGGCGGGCGAGGCTGGCCCTTCGTCGCCGATGTCACTCTCCGTCACTGTCTCCGGTTCTTGGACCGGTTCGACATAGAGCGTCTGATGGAGGCGCGGGGCGCCGTCCGAGCCCAGCACGAGGAAGGCACCCACCGTGGGTCGCAGCTCCTCAGGCAGGACGGGAGGCCTATTGGTGAGCGACTCGATTGCCCTTTCGATGCTTTCGAGCGCGGTCTCGGCGACGGCGCGCTCCTCCTCGCTACTGTTCTCGTCCTCGATCAGCGCCATCTTGTCCGCAGCGTCCGCCTCCAGGGTTGCGATCTGGTCCTGCTCGGCTGCGGAGAGCGTTGGCGGCGCGAGATCGACGCGCTGCAGGCCCTCGGTCTGCTGCCAGTCGACGTAGCGATCCAGCGTCGGGCGGACCCAGGCGTATCCCGTTTCCGCCGCGACGGCGGCGGCGGCTGCTTCCATCATCTCGCTGGCGAGGCGCTCGAGGATGGCGATGTCCAGCCAGCGCGTGGTGCTGTCGTCGGCGAACAGGTCGCGATCGATCCGCCCACCCGCGGCGAGATACGCATCTTCCCCGACGAGGCGTGCGCGCGGATCAGCGCCGGAGACCGTCGCCTGCGTCATCATGCGCCGGATGCTGTCCGGATGTGCACCGCCATAGCCGCGGCTCATCTGGTCGAACACATGGGCCTGACGCTCGCGATCCGGGGTGGAGGCGTAGGCCTTGGCGATATCGAGTGTGATCTCGCCATCGGCGAGCGCCTGGAAGACGACGGGGGCGAGGCTCGCGAGCCGCAGCCGGCCTTCCACGAACCGCACGGTGACACCGAAACGGCGGGCAACGCCCTCTACATCAGAGCCTTGCTCGATGAAGTGCTGGAAGGCGAGACACTCGTCGGCTGGGTTCAGGGCGAGCTTCTGGAAGTTTTCGGCCAGGCTCGCTTCCGCAACGGCACTACCGAGGTCGTCGAGCACAAGGCAGGGAACGGCGAAGTTGGTGTCGAGCTTGCCTTCCTGGGCCAGAGCCTTGAGCGCATTGTGCCGCCGTCCGCCGGCCTCGACGGCGTAGGTGCCCCTCGGCTTCTTGTTGGCGGTCACGATCAGGTTCTGGAGCAGCCCACGCGCCTCGATATCGGCACGGAGCTGGGCATCGGCAGCGGCATCGCTGCGGCGGCGGACGTTGCGCTTGGACGGCACGAGCTTGCCGAGCGCTATGGTCTGAATCATAGTCGATCTCCTTGGTAACGAGCCTCGGGCGCGCCTGCGCCGGCTCGCGTCCTCGACGCCTCCTTTCCTCTGTGCGTTGTGCGGGGAGTGGTCCGCCGTCAGGCGATCAGGCGGGTCAGACGCTCATCGACCGACGTCGCGAACGGATTGACCACGACGGTTCCGCGCCACGAGAAACCGTCGCTCATGTCCTCGGACAGGAGGAGCGTGCAGCCGGCTTCGGCGGCGGCGTTCACGATCAGCGAGTCCCAGAACTGCAGCTTGTGGGTTGTGGCCAGGTCGAGCGCCGACAGGAAAGCCGAGGCGTTGCTGTCCGCGGTTCCGAAAGCCTGCGCCATGCGCAGCACCGCGTCGCGCGCCTCGTCGCGTGATGCACCCGAGCGGGTTAGCACGACATAGAGCTCACCCAGGACCTGGACCGGCACGACGAGGGCGGCACGACCGCGCAGCTGCTTCAGGAGCATGCGGCTGGCGTCGATCTTCACTGCATCATCGGCATGCCGGTCAACGCCCGCGACATAGGCCAGCACGTTGGTGTCGAAGGCGACGCGGGTCACTCGTACAGATCGTCGCGGCGCCACGCGTCCGCCCGTCGGCGCGGCAGAGTGGCGACGAAGTCGAGCAGCGCATCGAGCGCGGGGCCCTGCCGGTCGAGACCATCGACCGGCGTGACCTTTGCGACCGGGCGGCCACGCGATGTGACGACGAAGGTTTCGCCGTCCTGCACGTCGCGCAGCATCTCGGAGAAATGCTGGTTGGCGTCGCTGGCGCTGATCGCACGTTCCATGGCCGGACCTTTCTAGTGGTAACGTCTAAATAGATGATGAGCGAGGCGCTGTCGAGCCGAACCCATGATCTCGACTATCTGCTCAATGCGGTCAAAATCTTCGGTGCCTTTGGAGCCGGTACGAACAGCCGGGTCTGGTACCGGATGATCTCGACGACACAGCCGAGCGCCTTCAGCTCGGGCAGGCGCGCCGGATCAAACCCTGTGAGCTCAAGCCGCTGCGACCCGCCGACGAGCGCCCGCTTAGCGTGCAGCTTGCCACCGTTGCCTACGGGGACAGTTCGCCCATTCTCGAGCACCGCCCTGACGAGATCGTCCGGCGCGACCACGGGCGCATCGAAGCCGAACCGACGGCCAAGCTCCGCCAGCGCCAGCGCGGGGATCTGCCTCCCGAGCAACGATTGTCCTGTCTCGTCGACGACCCGCACCACCTGGGCGAGTTCATCGGGCAGGGCGTCCCAGATCGGCAGGAGCAGACCGGTGACCAGGTGCATGGTCTCCGTCGACGTGGACGCGATCAGTTCGTCTACCTCGGCGGTCCAGGCAGACGCGAACCTGTCAGCTGTGGCGATGGTCCAACGTGTGTCGGCGAACGCGTCACGATCGAGACGTTGGCGGCGCAAGGGACGAACGATCTCGTAGCGCGGGCACAGCGTGCCGTCCTCGCTGAGCACGCTCCGGCCATCCAGCCGCAAGGCGCTGCGGCCGGACTGTTCGTTTATGAGGAAGCGAGCGTCCTTGCGCCGGGCAAGATCCATCACGTCGTCCAGCGAAAAGGGACGTGGGCGACGTTCCAGGCTTACCGTGAGCAGATGCGTGGTCGAACCGCTGATGGCATCGGTCCGGATCACGCGATCCTGCTCGACGCGCAACCGCTCGACCGCCAGCGTCTCGACACCGAGGTCGAGCGTTCCCGCCTTGCGAGCTGCGTCCACGCGCGCCTCGACGAGGCCGAGATACTCGTCGAAGATCGCGTTCTGGAGCGCGATGGGAAAGGCGAGGAGGCGGTTCAGCCATCGCTGAATGGGCGGCAGGTCGTCACGCAATCCACCGTCCTCGGCCGCGAGGCGGAGCCCCGAACGATCCTCGAAGTCACCCAGTGTCGTCGACTGAAGCTTGCCGGCGTAGAGCAGGCGGTACCACGCGATCAGCGCATCTTTGGCATAGTCGCTCTCGAGATTGTCCGTAGGATCGAACAGGTTCTGGCCACCGGTCTGCCGTTGTCCCCGAGTGAGCGCACCCAATGTGTCGAGGCGGCGAGCGATCGTCGAGATGAAGCGGCGTTCGCCGCGCACATCGGTCGTGACGGGCCGGAACAGGGGCGCCGATGCCTGTGCCGAGCGGTGGGTACGGCCGAGGCCCTGGATGGCCGCGTCGGCGCGCCAGCCGGGCTCGAGCAGATAATGGATGCGGCGCGCCTGGTTCTTGGCGCGCAGGCAAGCGTGGTAGCTGCGTCCCGTTCCACCGGCGTCACTGAAGACGAGCAGTCTCTTTGTGCCGTCCATGAAGGCCTGGGACTCAGCGAGGTTGGACTTGGGCGTGCGGCGTTCGAGGCGCTGTGCGCTGTTGGCATCCACGACGAGGCGGCGGGTGCGCCCGGTCACCTCGGCGACCTGGGAGGTGCCGAACCGCTCGATGATCGCGTCGAGCGCCGTGGCGATCGCCGGGAGGGCGCAGAGTTGCTCGACCAGAGCATCGCGCGCGGCCAGTGCGGCCTGACTGTGCACGGGACGACCGTCTTCGTCGGTCATCGGCTCGGAGCGAACCGTGCCGTCCGCATCGGTGAAGACGCGCATCTGGCGGGTAGGAAAGGCGCCGAGCAGGTAGTCGACGACATATTCGCGAGGGGAGAGGTCGATCTCGAGCGCTTCGCGCTCAGCCGGATCGAGCTCGGCCAATCGCCGCGCGAGCATCGCCTCGGACGTGGAGACCAGCTGCACCACAACGGCGTCGCCGCGGCCGAGGTCGGCTTCGATGGCAGGCAAGAGGCTCGGCAGCTTGGCGGACAGGAGCAACTGCGCGAAGAAGCGCTGCTTGACGCTCTCGAACCGCGACAGCGCAGCCGATTTGGCATTCGGGTTCAACGTCGAGCCGGAGACGGTATCAACGACCCGGGTTTGCTCGAGCGCGGCATTCAGGTTGCGATGGATGATCGCCCAGGCCTCGGCATAGGCGTCGTAGACCTGGATCTGCTCGGGGGTGAGCTTGTGCTCCAGCAGGTCATATTCGACCCCGGCGAAGGACAGCGCACGCGCCGTGTAGACCCCAAGCGCCTTTAGGTCGCGGGCGACCAGCTCCATTGCCGCGATGCCGCCCTTGCGGACGCCGGTGATGAATGACTCGCGGTCCGCGAAGGCCGTCCCCGGTCCCCAGAGCCCGAGGCGTGTCGCATAGCTGAGGTTGGCGATGTCCGAGGCGCCCGTGGCCGAGACGTAGAGGGCGCGAGCGCGGGGGAGATGGTTCTGCAGCCGTAGGCCCGCTACGCCCTGCTCCGATCCTTTGACCCGGCCGCGTGAGCCTTCGCCACCCGCCGCGTTCGCGAGCGCGTGCGCTTCGTCGAACGCGATGACACCGTCGAACGCCGCGCCTGCCCAGTCGAGGATCTGGCGAAGGCGGGTCGCGTCCTCGCGACCAGACCGCAGCGTCGGATAAGTCACGAAGAGGATGCCCGCATCGAGCGCGATCGGGGTACTCAGCTTCCATTGCGAGAGGGGCTGGACGTCGAGTGCCATGCCGCCGAGCGCGCTCCAGTCGCGCCGTGCGTCCTCCAGCAGGGCTTCGTTCTTGCTGAGCCAGAGGTGGCGACGCCGTCCCCGCTGCCACTGATCGAGAATGATCCCGGCAATCTGACGCCCCTTTCCGGCGCCGGTGCCATCGCCGAGAAAGAAGCCCGCGGCATACGCAGCTCCGTCATCGGAGACTTCGAGCAAGCTACCCTCCTGGGCCGTATTGAAGCGACCCGGTAGGTCACGCTCGAAGGCCGCGCCGGCGTAGATGAGCGTTTCCAGCTGTGCCGCGGAAAGGAGTCCGTCGGTGATCACCTTAGCGGGGAGCAAAGGCGCGTAGACCGGTCGGGGAGCGGCGATCGAACCCATCGCCAGCGACTCAACGAGCGGGGTAGGGTGATCCCGCGCATCAGGAAGGCTGAGCCGGCTGGGCCGCCATGGCAGGTAGATGCCGGCCGGGTTGCCCGTCGGGCTCGGTTCATCAAGCGCAATGACCCGCAGTGGCTGGGCCCCGGCATCCTGGTGCTCCGGCTTCGGGAGGGTGGGCGCGCGTGATGCGCCACGGACCTCGCGGAAGAGCGACAGGCGCGGGGAGCGGGACGGCGAGGGCGGAGGTGGGGAGGCCGGCGGGGTTGCGCGGGGAGGAAGGCGATCAACGAGTTCAAGGGCGCCAGCAAGGTCCTCGATATCGCTCACCATCGGCAAGCCGCCGCCAGCGAACCGGTCCCAGACGAGCAGCCGTACAGCAATGCCGGTGCCGTGCTTGGCATAGAGGCCACGCCTGAGCGTCAGGTCCATTCGGCAAGTCCATGGCGAGCCAAGCACATCGCGGCTGGACCAAGTCGGCATCAGCGCCACGATCCGTCCGCCGTGGGGAAGTCGTTTTGCGGCACCAAGCAGGTGGCGGTCGGCTGCGCGCCGATCTTCGCGTCGTCCTTCAGAACGGGCGAAGGGAGGGTTCATGATGACGACGCTAGGGTGTTGGTCCGGCGGCAGCAGGTCGTCGATCAGCTCCCCGTCATAGCCCGTCACCTGAGCGTCGCCGAACGCCTCCCGCAGGCACAGCCGGCGTACCGAGTCGATCTCGTTCAGGATGAGCCGCGCGCCTGCACGCGCGGCCGGCCAGGCGAGCATCCCCGTTCCGGCGGACGGTTCTAGCAGCGTGTCCGCCGAGGTAAGCGCGGCGGCCCGCCCCAGGAGCCAAGCGATCGGGGCAGGCGTCGAGAATTGCTGGAAGGCGAGCTGCTCTTCGGTCCGGATGCTCTGCGTCGGCAGTCGATCGACCAGTGCCGCGAGGGCGGCGAGCGTGCCGAGGTTGTTGTCGTGCTCGCTCCACGCGGACGAGGTGAGAAGAAGGATCTGCGCCAGCTCCAGCGCGTCATAGGCGTGGCGTATCGACCGATGGTCGCGCGTGCTCGCCTGCGAGCAGGCAGACTGGAGCAGCTGCCGCAGGAGGCGCTGATCGATCGGCTCGCCGGCTTGCAGATGGGCAACGAGGGCATGAGCGAGCTTGATCACCGGCTCGGTGACCGGCGCGCGTGACAGAGCAAGTGCGGTCATCAGGGATCTCCCGCCTGGCCGGCTTCATTGCCGGTACCAAGGCACCCACGGCCCCGCTGCCTTTCCTCTCTCCGATGCGTCAGCGCTGCAGAACGTCGTTCCAGTCGTCGCCCGAACGGGGAGGGTAGTGCACCTCGACCACGCGCCGGCTCAAATGTTCGCGCGCCAGCTTCTCGGCCCGCTTTCCACCTGCATCATGATCGAGGAACAGGACGATTTCCTCGACGCTGGGCGGGAGCTCGATGCGGGAGAAGCGCTCGGTACCGAGGGTTGCCCAGCAGGGCAGGTCGAACAACGAGGTGGCCGAGAGTGCCGTCTCGATGCCTTCGGCAAGCCCGAGGCGGCGGGCAGCCGGCACAAGACGAACAAGGCCGGAGCCAAGCCGACCCAGCGCGGCACGCCGGGGTTCACGACGGGTCAGCCGTCTGCCGTCGCGAGACAGGAATGATCGATGGACGGCGATGAGGCCCGTTGCATCGGTAACGGATGCGATCATCGCGGGCGAGAAGCGGGTGAACGGCTTCGGACCGAGTGGTGTGCGGGGATGAAAGCGAAGGGCAGGGGTCGGCTTGATGCCTCGGCCGGCAAGGTAAAGCTCCGCAGAAGAGCCGGCCGCCACACGTGCCTCCGACCAGAGTTGCTGGGCAGCTCGGCGGCTGAGATCGTCAGGCGGATCGTGGCGCTCGGCGGGAGACCAGCTCGCCGTTCCGGGAAGTCGCAAGGCGTGCAGCGCCTGGAGAACCGCTCCGTTGTCGCAACCCGCGAAGCAGTGAAACAGCAGGCGCTTCCGGCCCGGCCTGACGCTGAGTGACGGCGTCCGGTCGCCATGCGCGGGACAGCGGCACATGCCGCCGCTGGGTCCCCATCGTCCGCCGAGCGACTCGACGATGGCGCGTCCGCTGTCGGCTGCGCCTGCAAAGTGATGGTCATGGTAGCTCATCGGCGTCTCGCATCTTCGTGTGCAGGCCCCGGCCGCCGCCTCCTCTCCAAGGGCTGCTTCGCTGCTTTCCTACAGCAACATGTTCGTACTATGTTCCGATTCGAGGAGGAAGGAAAGAGCCATGCGAGGACACGATGATCCGATTCCTTTCTCCCAGCGTGAGCGGGTTCACGCTCTTCTTGGTCAGCTCGCCGGCGCTCGCCGAGAAGGTTCCTCCCCCGGCCGAGGCGCCAGTCGAGAACAGCGTCGACGAGGGAATATTTGCACCACTGGCGTTCAAGCTCGTCGAGCACAGGACGGTCGGGCCCGCGCCCTTGCTTCCCCTCCGCCAAAGCCGCTTCGCTATCGCACGCACAACCTCGCGCGCCCCGTCGACGAACCAGGCCCGCACCCATGTGCTGGCGTTCATTCGGGCGGCCGAGATGCGCCACGCACTGCCGCTTGGGCTGCTCGAGGCTCTGGTCGAGGTCGAGTCGGCGTTCCAGGCCGGTGCGATCAGCCGAGCCGGAGCAATGGGGCTGTCGCAGCTGATGCCGTCGACAGCGCGCGCGCTCGGCGTCCTCGATCCGTTTGACGCGCGCGCCAATGTCGATGGCGGTGCCCGGCACCTGCGGGCGATGCTCGACCGCTTCGGGTCGATCAAGCTTGCGCTTGCGGCCTATAATGCAGGTCCAGGTGCGGTCCTGCGCTCGCGCGGCGTGCCGGCCAATAACGAGACGCCGGCCTATGTCGCTAAGGTCCTTGCTGCCTGGTCGTTCGGTGGCGCCCGATGATCCGGGCAGGCATCCGGTCACCTGGCGCCGTGGGCGACAAGGTAGGCGGTCACCTTGCCGTGAACCTTTCGCCTAGGACGCCTTCCTGCGCGCAGGTCGAACACGAAGCGCGGGTCGTGCAGGACGATACGGCCGAAGCGGGTTGGGCTCAGGCCCGCGTGGATGAGGTATTCCTCCACTTTCTGCAGCAGTTCGTTCTCCATCGACACCGACTCGCTTTACATCGTTCCCGTTATGTTCCATTCTCTATCCGGTTTTGTCTAGGATGATTCCTATGATGCTCGCGCAAATTGAAGATCCCCGCACAGCGCTCCAGCGTTTGATCGACGAGCGCAAGGAAGACTATGCGGGCCTGTCGCGCATGCTTCGGCGCAACGATGCGTACATTCAGCAGTACATCAAGCGCGGAACGCCCAAGCGGTTGCACGAGGAGGACCGGCGCGTTCTCGCGGCTTACTTTGGCGTCAAGGAGGCCGTTCTTGGGGGGCCGCAGGAGTGGGAACAGCCGGCCTTGCAGCAGGTGCCCGTGCTCGACGTCTATGCGTCGGCCGGACATGGCGCTGCCGATTTCGGTGAGGCGCGGCGCACGACGATCGGCTTCGATCCGCGTTGGCTGCGCGATCGCACGAAGGGGTCTGCCGATGGTCTCTCGGTTATCCAGGTGAAGGGCGACTCAATGGCTCCGACGCTTGCCGATGGCGACGATGTGCTCGTCGACCGGAAGGACGGCGTCGGGCGACTTCGGGACGGCATCTACGTGCTGCGGCTCGACGACAGCCTGATGGTCAAACGGCTCGCCCGCAATCCATCGGGCCGAGGCATTTCGATCAGGAGCGACAATCCGGATTATCCGAGCTGGCAGAACATCGAGCTTGGCCGAATCGACATCGTTGGTCGGGTGCTATGGTTCGGCCGCACCCTGAGCTGATCGCGGTGGACTGAGACATGGCTATGAAGCAACTCAGCCTGCATGTCGTCGGCGCGAACCATCCGAATGCCGATGGCAGCAATCGCCGGTTCGAGATCCTACTCTGTGTGCCGGGTGAGCCGATCGAGCTCGTGCCCGAACCCAAGAACCCCGCCGATCCGAGCGCCATTGCGGTCGTCAGCGCCCGTCATATTCAGATCGGCTACCTGACGGCCGATCGCGCGCCGTGGATCGGCAGCATGCTACGCAATGGCCGCGAGCTTCAGGCAGTGTTCCAGGAGGCGACACAGCCTGGAGCAGCGATCAGGATCGGGTTCGACGGAGAATTGCCCGTCCTGCCCCGGTGCGACCGGAAGCGGCACGCCGAAGTCACGACCGAAGAGGTTGATTTCTGGCCCGACGAACTACCGCCGGACGATTGATCATGCCGAGAAGGAAGCTCGACCGCAGCACTCAGCCAAACGTCGCCAGCGCAGACCCAAACTCCGCGCGTTTCCGATCGATGGCTGGTGAGCCGCGTGATCGCCGGGCGCGAAAGCAACCAGCGATCGAGACCGTGCCGGACCATGGTGACCAGCAGGAAGCCTGGGCGATTGCGGCCGAATTGATCACTGATCTGGGCGCGCATGACGCAGTCGCATGGGCTGACAATTATATGCGGGACCTGCATCGGAAACGGGATTGGCGGGGAATGCGACGATGGGGAATCGTCGGGTCTGCTCTGGACGAGCTGGTAAGCGCCAACGTGCATTAGGGGCGGATCGGACATGCCCCGGGTCCGGGGGTCCGACGCTATGCGAATCGATACTTCGCCCGCGATGATGCTATGCTGCCGTCGAGGTTCCGTAAGCAGCGATCGGAGGATCGGCGGTCATGGATTCAGAAACACTCAGAGCCGCCGCGAGACTGGCGCGGGCGCGAAGCACCCCGCCGCGGTCGGTCGATCATCGGGACGGGCTTGAGCGCCTGGGCGCTCGCCGCGCCTTGGAGCAGCTCGCGAGGGACCTCGAGATCACAGCGGATCATGAGGAACGGCAGCAACGGAAGAGTCGCTGACCGTCGGGCTCGCATCGCCTCACGTCGTCAGGTCGTGGACATGTAGCGCCGGCCGGCGGACAGGTCGTCTTCAACCGGGATCCTCCGCAGGTGGTGGATCACTCAGGAGGTCGCGGGCTCTCTTCCCGAGCTTTGAGGCAGTCGCTCAATGTTGTCAGGCGCGACCAGTGACCGCGATCAACGGATCACTTGCACGGCCATCGGCGAGGACGTCCGCGGTGATGTGGCGGAACCCTGCGCGCTCCAGGTAGAGCCGGACCAGCGCGGCGTGTCCGTTGATGTCGAGCGACCGCCAGATGGCGACTGCCTTTGTCGGGAAACACCGGTTCGAGAAGCTGACGATGAAGGGGGCTTCCCGCACCAGCACCCTGCGCACTTCGGTGAATACGGCGACGGGCTGCTGGAGGTATTGAGCACCGACACAGCAGAGGGCACCCTCGAAGGATCGATCCTCCAGCGGCAGCGTGGCGTCGCGATTCAGATCCTGCACGAACCAGCGATCCAGCCGCGGATTGGCGGCGAGCTCTTCGGCGTTCATGCCATGTCCGACGACAGGGGCGTAGGTCAGGTCGAGCGGCAGGTGGCTGACCCAACTCGACATGAGGTCGAGTACCGGCTTGTCCTCGGGCAGCAGCCCTCGATAGTGCGCGGTCAGCGACGCCACCGCCCCCTCGTCAATGTGCGTGACCAGCCGCGGAGGGGCATAGAAAGCGAGATCATCGCCGGTATCCTGCTTCGTGAAGGCGCCAGCGGGCAGCTCGGGGAGCGGGTTCATTACGGCGCGCGGTCCTGCTCTCTCAGCCAGTCTGCATAGGGTGTGTTGGCGACCATGTGCCGATTGAGGTCAGGCGTCCCATCCTGCCACCATACGGGCCCGCGCTCGCCCAGCGCCACCTTGGCTTGGTCGACCTGCGCGCGGGCCTCGGCAAGGCGTGCCTTGTCGTCCGCGCGCAGCGCAATCCCTACGGCGCGTCTCGCCGCCATGAGTTCGCCGACCAAGGCTGCGCGCTGAGGCTCTGGCAGCGACGGGTTTGATCGTCGCCACAGGCGCCCGCGGACGACGAAGTAGCGTCCATCGGGTGTGACCGGATAGTCCTTTGCGGTCACGCTACCGTATCGTTTGAGGTTGTCGACGGGATCAGGCGAGGCGAGCTTTCGCCCGGCTCGTGGGACGAAACTCCGCCAAGGAGTGCGGTGAGTGTCGTCGGCTGAAAGCCACGGGCATCTACGCCGACGTCGAACTGGCGCGGCAACGGCTTCAACTTGCCATGACTGTGCCCATGCAGGTTGATCGAGCGGCGATGCTGCCCGTTCCAGCTCCTGAATGGGTAGTGGCAGAGCACCAGCAAAACGCCGTCCAGCGTAAGTTCTGCATAATCCTGAACGCTCGCCCAGCCTGCGGCATCGCCGGTTGCGGGATCGTCATTGTTGCCCCGGACGAGGTGCTTGATGCCGTTGAGCCCAGCCAGAAAGGCCGCGACGTCTGCCGAACGGCGTGCGACGTCACCGAGGTGCCAAACCTCGTCGTCAGGGCCGACGATCTCGTTCCAGGCGGCAACGATCGCCTCGTCCATTGCCGCCACACTGGGGAACGGTCGGCGGTGGATGTTGATCGTGCGATGATCACCGAAGTGCGTGTCGGCGGTGAAGAAGATAGTCATCGCGGAAGGCTCAGAGCATCTCGAGCGGGCGACGCGTGCGGGGGCGCGGGAACGCTGCATCGAGTGTTGCAAGATCATCGTCCGAAAGGATGAGATCGGCCGCCGCGCGATTGACCCGCACATGACCAATCGAACCTGCCTTCGGAATGGCGATGACGCCGTCGTGGCGCATCGCCCAGGCGAGCGCCACCTGCGCCGACGTCGCGCCGATGTTGCTCGCGATCGTAGCAAGGGCGCGGTCGGCGAGGAGCCGTCCCTGTTCGACCGGGCTGTACGCCATGGCCGGAATGCCGTGATCGGAGAGCCAAGGCAGCAGGTCGTGTTCCGCTCCCCGGCGCGTGAGATTGTAGAGGATCTGATCGGTCGCGCAGGCACCTCCACCCGCCGCGACAAGCTCTTCCATGTCGCCGGTGTCGAGATTGCTGACGCCCCAGTGGCGGACCTTGCCCTCCGCTTTCAGCGCCTCCATCGCCTCGACCGTCTCAGCGAGTGGCACCGAGCCGCGCCAATGAAGCAGGTATAGATCGAGCCGATCGGTGCCGAGCCGCCTCAAGCTCGCCTCACACGCGCTGGCCAGCCGATTGCGCGAGGCATTCTGCGGATAGGCCTTGCTGACGAGGAACAGCCGGTCGCGCACGCCGCCGAGCGCTTCGCCGATCAGGGATTCCGCCGCACCATCTCCATAAATCTCGGCGGTATCGATCAGCGTCATGCCGCACTCGACGCCCGCACGAAGCGCCGCGATCTCGCTCGAACGGCGCTCGCGGCGCTCGCCCATCATCCAGGTGCCCTGGCCAAGCGCCGGCACCTTCTCGCCGCCGGGTAGCGTCACGGTCTTCATCATCGCCTCGCACATAGGAATGCTGAGCAACCAACGTTGCAGCCGTCATTCGGGCGCATCGGCGGCGGCTGGAATGTCGTCTGCCATCTCCCATCTAGGATGCATCGGATTAGGATGGGTGAGCACAATGGCGGGCGGGTGGACGCGCGACGGCGCTATCCAGGATTAGATCGACGACACGGTGACCGACGCCGTCCTGTTCGCGCGATCACGCCTTCTCGGAGGCGAGAGTGAAACGCACTGCCAGGAGTGCGGCGAGGAGATCCCCGACGCCCGCCGCCAGGCATTGGCGGGCGTCCGGACGTATGTGCAGTGCCAGTCGCAGCGCGACAGCCGGCCTGTTCGGTCCGCATTTAACCGGCGCGGCAGCAAGGACAGCCAGCTGCGCTGAGGTCGTCGCGCAGAACCGCCGTGCCCTATGACACTGACTTCGGCTTCCGCGCCTTGGGCTTTGGAAGGGGCAGCTCGGCTATTGTGCATCGCACAATTTCTGCAAGCCAATCGCTGTCATCCCATCGGTCCGGATCGACCAGCAGGCAGGGCTTCGCACCGGGATAGGGCGGCGCTTCCTCGAGCTCCGCCGCCAGCGTCCGTCCGCCGACGGTCGGCTTGATGAAGAGCTGGCCGTCGCAGATCATCCCGAACATCTTGCCGTCGCAGTATAGGCCGTACTCACCGAACATCGGCTTGGCCGAGACGTCGCCTGCCGCGGACAGCTGGTCGACGAGGAACGCGACGGTGTTTTTGTCGGAGGTCATCAGGCCACCATCTATGCCGCAACCGGCGCATCAAGGGAGAGTCGCGTTCGAAGATCGTCTTCGGTCACGATCTCAATCGCCGAGCCACTTTGCCGCAATTCCTCCGCACGGCGGTACGGGGCGCTGGCATGAGCAAGCCTTCCGAACGGCTGATCCCTGCTGATGACGAGCATCGTGGAGGTTGTGCCGACCGATGCGACGACGCGCGCGCCCATTTCGGCAAGCCAGTGCCCAAGGGAGGCGTCGCGCGGCGCGCCGAGGATTGCGACGCGGTGCCCCTTCAGCGGTCCAGCCGCAGCCGCTTTCGGTGCCGCGCCGCCGCGTGGGTTCGTGGGCTTCAACCATCCTGCCAGGTCGATGCCGGTGTGATCGATCGCTTTCACGATCACCATTCCTGCAGCGCGTGCGTCGCTCAGGGCGTCGTGATGCTTGTGTCGAACACCAAGGTAGCGGGTGAGCACGTTCAGCCGGTGGCTGGCAAGTTCGGGCCAGGCGCGTTTCGCGACGCGCACGCTGTCGAGCCACGTTGTCTCGATCATCTCGCGCCGATGAGCACGACATGCCGCTTCAAGCGCGCCTTTGTCGAAAAACGAGTGTGCCACGGTCGTGCGACCGGAGAGGTGTCCATCGACGGTTGCGTGGATGTGCCCGAAGGTGGGCTGCCCAAGGACATGATCGCAGCTGATGCCGTGGATACGCGTGTTGAAGGGCGAGAACTCGTCGCAAGGGTCGACGAGTGTCTCGTAGGCGAAGACCTCGGAGCCATTGCGGAAGCCTACGATGCCGATCTGGCAGATGCTGCTGACGCGCGAACACGCGGTCTCAACATCGACGACGACAAAGTCGATCGCGGACGCGACACCGCACGGGACCGCGGCGAAGTCTGCTTTCAAGGGTGCCACGATGTTCATCACGCGGAACATACCATGTCCGGCGTATTTCGACAGCTGCATCCATTACGGAAACGGGCCGCGAGCGGCGCCTAGTCGACGTAGCGCCCGGCGAGCCGCAGCTGCCGGATAGGCCCATTGAACGCCGCCGTCGTCCCCAGCGCGCGTCCAATCTCATTCTCTTGAGCGGCCGAATCCCAGAACAGCTCCAATGGCCACCGCTCTGCGCAATGGGGCAGGAGACAACGCAGCGCGAGCCGCACCTCGACGACGTCCACCCGTGTCTCGCCCGACCGCGCCATCGCGGCGCGCAGGATGTGGACGGAAAGCGAGATGATCACGCGCTGATGACGCGGCAACTCAGCCATCGCTCAACGGAAGTCGCGCGTCCTGACGCGCAGCACGTCTTCGGGATCCCTCCGCACCGCGTGCGGCGGCCAATAGCTGTCGCGAGGGCCCTTGGTTTCCAGCCTTTCTCGCCGCCGTCGACCTAGACCATCAGTGGGCGAAACCCGTGCCTCGGTGTGTGATCCCCCGATAGTGGGGTTTGTGATCCCACGAAGTAAGGGTGGGTGAAACCCCGACCCCAGCTGGGCCTTTATCCGGACTTGCCGCGTCAACTATCCCCAGCTCGGACGGGTGGACGGCATCGACCGTGGCCGTCCGAAGCCTGTTCGGCCGGTCGCGGGTGTGTGAAACCCCGATAATAGAGCCTAGGGAGCGGCCAAGTGTGGGTAAGGTCCCATGCGGTGGTTGAAGGAAGACCGGACCAGGTGCTACACATCTGACATGACGGCCGCGGAGGCACCACGGACATTCGAGACGGCTTGGGTCTCGAAAGCGGCGCGCAAGGCACTGATCGCCGTCCATAAGATATGCGATGCGAT
>Ga0308163_10002346_pt1 | contig 17534 bp, 16 predicted proteins | sample PhyTR1_FD_201037 | JGI IMG/M metagenome (GOLD analysis project Ga0308163, IMG submission 201037) | Phyllosphere microbial communities from UC Gill Tract Community Farm, Albany, California, United States - DLSLT.R1 | ecosystem: Host-associated > Plants > Phyllosphere > Unclassified | place: USA...
ATCTGGCCGCGGTCGCGCACCAGGATGCGTTCGAGCCGGCCGGGGGCGCGCCGGGCGGCCTGGTCGAGGGAGGCGCCCAGCACGTCCGGCGCCGGGCCGGGCGCCTCCACCAGGCGCGCCACGGCGGCATCGAAGCGCGCCCGCGTAAAGGGTTTGAGCAGGTAGTCGACCGCATTCAGCTCGAAGGCCGTCACCGCGTAGTGGTCGTAGGCGGTGGTGAAGACGATGGCCGGCGTCCATGTGAGGCGTCGCAGGACTTCCAGCCCGGTCAGTTCCGGCATCTGGATGTCCATGAAGACCACGTCCGGGCGGATCTGTTCGATCTGGGCCAGCGCGCTGGCGCCGTCGGCGGCTTCGCCGGCCAGGCGCAGGCCGGGGTGGGCATACACGGCGTCGCGCAGCACGTCGCGCGCCAGCGGTTCGTCCTCGGCAATGAACACGGTACGGGCAGTCAAGGGTGTCTCCTTCAGGCGGATTCGAGCGGGATCGACATGGTGACGGCAAAGCCCGCACCCGGGACGGTATCGATATCCAGGGCGGCGCGCGCGCCGTATGCGAGCTGCAGGCGGCGGTCGACGGTGCGGATGCCCAGGCCGGTCGAGCGGCGCACGACTTCGGGCTCGGCGCCCGGGCCGTCGTCGCCCACCGTCAGCACCAGGGCGCCGGCCTGGCGGTCCAGGCGGCTGCGGATCAGCAGGCGCCCGGGCCGGCTGTGCGGGTTGAACGCATGCTTGATGCTGTTCTCGACCAGCGGCTGCAGCGACAGCGCCGGCAGCGCATGGTGCGCCGCCGCTTCGTCGAGTTCCCAGTCGACCCGCAGGCGCGGACCGAGGCGCAGGCTTTCCAGCTCGAGATAGTCGCGCACGAAGGCCAGCTCGTCGTCGAGCGTGACGCGGTCCTGGCCGGATTTTTCGGTGTCGAGCACGTAGCGCAGCATGTCCGAGAACTGGAACAGCGCGGCTTCGGCGGCGCCCGGGTCCTTGCGCGTCAGGGCAATGATGGAATGCAGGGTATTGAACAGGAAGTGCGGATTGAGCTTGCTGCGCAGGGCGTTCAGCTCGGCCGTGAGCAGCAGCGCCTGCGCCTGCTGCATGGCCGCGGCCTGGCGCCGCCGGGCGGCATTGTTGCGCACCATGTGGAACAGGGCGGCGATCACGCCATAGCTCATCGTCGCGTACAGCACCGGCCACAGATACCAGTCGAGCGGCTGGCGGAAGCCGAACACCAGCCACATCAGCGCATACGACAGCAGCGCATACGCCAGGGCGCAGCCGAGGTGGACGAGGAAGATCGCCCAGGACGCCAAACGGCGCCGCTCCAGCCAGCCGCTCAGCGGCCACAGCAGTGCGAGGAACAGCGCCTGGGGGCTGCTGGTGGCGACCATCTTGACGACCGGCAGCCAGGAGAAGCGGCCGTGGCGCAGCGCGTCGAACTGCAGGGCTACGCCGAGCAGGATCAGGTAGGCGATCCAGCCGCAGGCGTACACCGTCCACATGCGGGCGGTCGGGATGGCGTCCTCGTCGGATGTCATGTTTGCTTCCATTTTGGAAAGTATGCCGTAGAAACCCGGCTGTGCATCGACAATGACGCCAACTGCGGAAAGCGGGCGTCGAAATGCCGGCAAGCGGCGCCGGACGGCGTCCAATGCGGGCGCGGCGCCGCCCGGGGCGGTGCTATAGTGGGCCGCACCGGAGCGATGCGGGGAGCATGATGAGCGCGGCAGCAGGCGATTCGATGCGCGATTTCCTGCGCGACCATAACATCCACGAAGTCGAATGCGTGATTGCCGACATGACCGGCATCGCCCGCGGCAAGATCCTGCCGAAAGACCTGTTTCTCGCGGGCGAGCACATGCGCCTGCCCAAGAGCGTGCTCTTGAACACGGTCCACGGCGAACAGCCGAACAACGCGCCCTATGTCGGCTCGACCGATCCTGACATGATCTGCGTGCCGGACCCGTCGACCATGCGCGTCGTGCCCTGGGCCACCGAGCGGGTGGCGCTGGTGATCCACGATTGCCAGGATTTCGACGGCAGCCCGGTCGAGCTGGCGCCGCGCGCCGTGTTGCGCCGCGTGCTCGGCCGCTATGCCGGGCGTGGCTGGACGCCGGTAGTGGCGCCCGAGATGGAGTTCTACCTGGTCGCGCGTACCACCGATCCGCACCAGCCCCTGGTCCCGCCGACGGGCCGCAGCGGCGTCACAGAGCAGGGGCGGCAATCGTATTCGATCGATGCGGTGAACAACTTCGATCCCTTCTTCCTCGAACTCTCGGGCTTCTGCAAGCAGCACGAGCTGGGCGTCGAGACCCTGATCCACGAGGCCGGCGCCGGACAGATGGAAATCAATTTCGCCCACGGCGATGCGCTCGAACTGGCCGACCGCGTGTTCCTGTTCAAGCGCGCCGTGCGCGAGACCGCATTACGCCACGGCATCTTCGCCACCTTCATGGCCAAGCCGATGGAGACCGAGCCGGGCAGCGCCATGCACGTACACCAGAGCATCGTCGACCGCGCCGGCGGCGGCAATATCTTTTCCGACGCGGACGGCGGGGAGAGCGCGCTGTTCCGCCACTTCATCGGCGGGCTGGAACGCTACGTGCCGCCGGCGATGCTGCTGTTCGCGCCGCACGTAAACTCCTTCCGGCGCCTGTCGCGCTTCCAGTCGGCGCCGACCAACGTCCATTGGGGCTACGATAACCGCACCTGCGGGATCCGCATCCCGAATTCCAGTCCCTCCAGCCGCCGCGTGGAAAACCGCGTGCCTGGCGTCGACGTGAATCCCTACCTGGCGATGGCGGCGACGCTGGCCTGCGGCTACCTCGGCATGGTGGAGGGTATCGAACCGGCCGAGCCGACTGCAGACAGCGCCGAACACGTCCACGGCGACCTGCCACGCAACCTCGAAGACGCGATCCAGCAACTGCGCAACTGCACGGCACTGGCCGAGATGCTGGGCCCGCGCTTCGTCCAGGCCTTCTGCGAAGTCAAGGAACTCGAATTCGCCACCTTCTCGCGCGTGATCAGTTCGTGGGAGCGCGAGCACCTGATGCTGCTCGTCTGACCCCTAAATTCGGGGTCAGTAATTCGGGGTCAGAGCACTTTTTCCAGCAGATTCGGGGTCAGAGCACTTTTTGAATCAATTGCTCAGTAGTGGCGCAGGGCTGTCGGCAGCCTTGTCTTACCAGTCAGCGTGTAATCGGATTATGGTTTAAGCAATTGCTCAATAATGTGCTCTGACCCCGAATTATTGGAAAAATGTGCTCTGACCCCGAATTTTGGGGTTTGCAGGTTTTTGCGTGAACTTGCATGTTTGTGCGTAAACCCGTAAAGTGGATGGCGAACTCAAGGAGAAACCATGCAACTTGCGGAAGAACGCCGGCAATTGATCGTGGAAACGGTCGACCGGCAGGGGAAGGTCCTGGCCGCCGAACTGGCGCAGCGTTTCCACACCTCTGAAGACACCATTCGGCGCGACCTGCGCGAACTCGATGGCGCCGGCCTGCTGCGCCGCGTACATGGCGGGGCGATGCGCCGCACGCGCGCCGAGCCGAGCTTCGGCCAGCGCGCCGATGACGATGCCGCGCGCAAGGGCGTGCTGGCGCGGGCGCTTGTGGAATGCGTGCAGCCTGGCGACACGGTGCTGGTCGATGCCGGCACCACCAATCTCGCCTTCGTGCGCCTGCTCGAGGACGGCCACGCCGCCGCCATCATCACCAACAGCCCGCGCATCGCGCTCGAACTGGGCCATATGCGCGCCACCCGCGTGGTGCTGCTGGGCGGCGTGTATGCCGGCCATGCCGGCGCGGCGCTGGGAGCGCATACGGTGGCCGAGATCCGGCGCCTGCGTGTGAACCTGGCGGTGGTGGGCGCCTGCAGCGTCGAGGCCGACCGCGGCATGGGCGCCAGCGACGCCGAGGAAGCCGAGGTCAAGGCGGCGATGCTGGCCGCGGCCAGCCGGCGCGTGGTGGCGGTGCTGAACGAGCGCCTGGAAGCGCCGGCGCCCTTCCTGATCGCGCCGCTGTCCGAGCTCGACCAGCTGGTGCTGGAAGCCGATGTGGCGCCCGACGTGCTGGAGCGCCTGCGCCAGGCCGAACCGGCGCCCGATATCCGCCTGGCAGGAAGGAGCGCGGCATGACGACGATGCATGAAGGCGCGGCCCTCGCACGCCCGCCCGCGCGGGTCGAGGCGGCGCGCTGGGCGATCTCCCTGGTCTTCCTGCTGAACGGCGCCGGCATCGGCATGTGGGCCGCCCACGTGCCGGTGGTGCAGGCGCGCGCCGGCATCGCCACCGGCACGCTCGGCTTCCTGCTGCTGACCATCGCCGGCGGCGCCATCGCCGCGATGCCGCTGTCGGGCTGGCTGTCCGGGCGCTGGGGCACGCGCGCCGTGGTGCTGGCCAGCGGCTTCATGTTCGCGCTGACCAGCATCTTCCTGATGAACGTCGCCGACCCGACCCTGCTGTTCGTGACTGCTTTCGCCTTCGGCGCCAGCAACGGCTTGCTGGACGTGTCGATGAACACCAATGCCAGCGAGGTCGAGACGGCGCGCGGCATCCCGACCATGTCCTCCTTCCACGGCTTTTATAGCCTGGGCGGCTTGATCGGCGCGGCCCTCGGCGGCGTCGTGATCGCCGCCGGCCTGGGCGATGGCCGCGGCGCGCTGGCGGCCGGCGTCCTCATCGCCATCGTGGTGGCGCTGTGCGCGCGCTACATCCTGGCGGCGCCGCCGTCGGCGCACGGCAGCCACTTCGCCGTGCCGCGCGGCCCGGCACTGTTCCTGGGCCTCCTGGCGCTGCTGTGCTTCGCGGTGGAGGGCGCGCTGGTCGACTGGAGCGCGCTGCTGCTGGCCGAACGCACCGGCGCCGCGCCGGCCAGCGCGGCACTGGGCTACTCGGCGTTCTCGGTGACCATGGCCGCCTGCCGCTTCGCCGGCGACCGCCTGGTGCTGCGCTTCGGCGCCACGCGCATCATGGCGATGGGCGGCCTGGGCATGTGCGCCGGCCTGCTGCTGGCGGTGCTGAGCACCCACTTCCTGTTGTCGGCGCTGGGCTTCGCGCTGATCGGCCTGGCTGCGGCGAACGTGGTGCCGGTGATCTTTTCGGCCGCGGCGCGGGTGCCGGGGATGTCGGCCGGCGGCGGGCTGGCGGCGGTGGCGACGCTGGGGTATGCGGGGCTGCTGCTGGCGCCGCCGCTATTGGGGTCGATTGCGGCGCATAGCAATATTGCGGTGGCGCTGGGGGTGTTGTCCCTGTCGGGGATCGTGATTGCGCTGAATGCGGGGATCGTGAAGCGCAAGGGGTAGGGGGACGGCCGTGCCGTCCGCGCTAGGTATATTCTTGCATCACGGTGTAGGCGTCGCTCCCCGGCCGCGACTCGACCAAGGCATAGCGGTCGACTTCCCACACGATCTCCGGCCCTTCCTGCGGCACCGCCGCCCCCGCCGCGCGCCTGGCCATGGTCACATGCGGCCGATACCTGCGCTGCTCCGGCTGCAGCCCCAGTCCGGGCATGACCCCCGCCAGCCGCGCATGCAGGTCCAGCAAACCCTGCGGTTCTTCATGCGGCGACAGCACGGCGATGCCGTTGTGCCACAGCTCGGCGTGGCCGAAACGCAGTGTGAAAGGGGTGAAGGGCAGGGCGAAGCCGTCGGCAAGCGCCGGCAGGCGCTCGGCAGCGACGTTGCCGATGAAGTGCAGCGTCAGGTGCAGCTTGGCCGTGTGTACCGGCGTGGCGCCGCGCGGCCAGGTCCAGGCCTCGCGCCGGGCGCGCAGCTGCGCGCGCACGGCATCGTCGGGCCAGAGCGCCAGGAACAGGCGCACCGCAGGGGCAGAAGAGGAAGGGGGCTGGGTGTCCATGCCCCTATCGTACGCTCAGAAGCAGTGTTCCGGCGCCGGGAAGCTGCCGTCCTTCACGGCCGCGACATAGGCCTGCACCGCCGCGTCGATGCTGGTCTGGCCTTCCATGAAGTTCTTCACGAAGCGCGCCTTGCGGCCCGGGAACACGCCCAGCAGGTCGTGCATCACCAGCACCTGGCCCGAGCAGTCGGGACCGGCGCCGATGCCGATGGTCGGCACGTGCAGCGACGCGGTCACTTCCTTGCCCAGCGCGGCCGGCACGGCTTCCAGCAGCACGATGGCGGCGCCGGCTTCCTGCAGCGCCAGCGCGTCGCGCTTGAGCTGATCGGCGCCGGCATCGGTCTTGCCCTGCACCTTGTAGCCGCCCAGCTGGTGCACGAATTGCGGGGTCAGGCCGATGTGGGCGCAGACCGGGATACCGCGTTCGACCAGGAAGCGCACGGTGTCGGCCAGCCATGCACCGCCTTCGATCTTGACCATCTGGGCGCCGGCGCGCATCAGCGTGGCGCAGTTGTCGTAGGCCTGCTCGCGGCTGCCGTAGCTGCCGAAGGGCAGGTCGGCCAGCACCAGGGCGTTCTTGTTGCCGCGCTTGACGGAGGCGGTGTGGTAAGCCACGTCGGCCACCGTCACCGGCAGCGTCGAATCGTGGCCGGCGCAGACCATGCCGAGCGAGTCGCCGATCAGCAGGATCTCGACGCCGCAGCGGTCCATCAGCGAGGCGAAGCTGGCGTCGTAGCAGGTGAGCATGGCGATCTTCTCGCCGGCCGCGCGCAGCGCCAGCAGCGACGGAATGGTCACGGCCTTCTGCAGCGGCTTGGCGGGCGCGGGCGCCACGTTCGTCTGCCCCGGCGCCGCCATGTCCTTGCCACCCAAATATCCGCTCATAGTCATCCTTTAGATCAAAAAAAACACCGGGCTCGTCCCGGCTGGGGCGGGTCTTCCGCCCACGCGTCGATACGCGACGGCCGCTATTCTGCACCGTTTGGCGCAGGGCCGCTTGTCAGGACCGGAAAATGAAGTACACCGCGCCCAGCATGCACAGCGCCGCCCACACGTAGTCGAGCTTGAACGGCTGGTCCATGTAGAACACCGCGAAAGGCACGAAGACCGACAGCGTGATCACTTCCTGCAAAATCTTCAGTTGGCCGAGGTTGTACTCGGTCGCGCCGATGCGGTTGGCCGGCACCTGCAGCAGGTATTCGAACAGCGCGATGCCCCAGCTGATCAGGGCCGCCACGATCCAGGCCTTGTGCGACAGGTTCTTCAGGTGGCCGTACCAGGCGAAGGTCATGAATATGTTGGACAGCACCAGCAGGCCGGCGGTCTGGACGATGACGGGGATTTGCATTCAGGCGAGTCTTTCGATGGATTGCCCGGCCACGCCCGCCAGCAGCGACGCCAGGCTGCCCTGGCCGGGGATGCGCAGCTCGGGCGCCAGTTCGGCCAGCGGCGCCAGCACGAAGGCGCGTTCGTGCATGCGCGGATGCGGCACCAGCAGGGCCGGCGCGTCGGCGATGAGCTGGTCGCCGTACAGCAGCAGGTCGAGGTCGAGCGTGCGCGGGGCGTTGCGGTAGGGCCGTTCGCGGCCATGGGCCTGCTCGATGTCGAACAGCGCCTGCAGCAGCGCGTGCGCGGCGAGATCGGTATCGAGCGCGGCCACCGCGTTGATGTAATCGTCGCCCGAGGAATCGATGGGCGCGGTGCGGTACAGCGAGGAAGCCTGGATCAGGCGCGCGCCGGGCAGGCGCCCCAGCCGCGCGATGGCGTCGAGCACATTCGCGCGCGCGTCGCCCAGGTTGGCGCCGATGCCGACCCAGGCGATCATTCGGTGGCTGCTCCGCCGCCGTCGGCGCCGCCGCCGACCGCTTCGCCTTCGCCCTTGCGCGGACCGCGGCGGCGCGGGCGCTTCTTGGCGGCGGCCGCCGCGGCAGGCTCGCGGGTGGCGTTGACCAGGCGTTCGCGCTCGGCGATGTCGCCGCCGTAGAAGCTGGCCCACCAGTTGCCGACTTCGGCATCGAGTTCGCCCGATTCGCAGCGCAGCAGCAGGAAGTCGAAGCCGGCGCGGAAGCGCGGGTGCTCCAGCAGTTTATACGGCGCCTTGCCGTTGCGGCGTTCGAAGCGCGGCTGCATGGCCCAGATGTCGCGCATGTCGGTGGCGATGCGGCGCTGCAGGGCGAGCTTGTCGGTCTGGTTGTCGAGCACGTCGTCGGCGGCCAGGTGCAGGGCCGGGATCGGCGCTTCGCCGGCGGCGCGGTAGGCGTTCCACTTTTCCAGTACCTGGTGCCACAGCAGCGAGGCGAACAGGAAGCCCGGCGACACGCCCTTGCCGGCGCGCACGCGGCTATCGGTGGAGTCCAGCGCCAGCGTGACGAACTTCATGCCGATCGGCTGTTCCAGCACCACGTCGAGCAGGGGCAGCAGGCCGTGGTGCAGGCCGGACGAGCGCAGCTCCTTCAGGCAGGCCAGCGCGTGGCCGCTCATGAGCAGCTTCAGCATCTCGTCGAACACGCGCGCGGCCGGCACGTTGTTGATCAGGGGCGCCATGACCGGAATCGGCGCGCGCGTGGCCGGCTCGATCGTGAACTGCAGCTTGGCGGCGAAGCGCACCACGCGCAGCATGCGCACCGGATCTTCGCGGTAGCGCGCTTCCGGCTGGCCGATGATGCGCAGGATCCTGGCGCGGATGTCCTCGATGCCGCCGTGGTAGTCCAGCACCGACTGGGTGGCCGGATCGTAGTACATGGCGTTGATGGTGAAGTCGCGCCGCTCGGCATCCTCGTGCTGCGGACCGAAGCTGTTGTCGCGCAGGACGCGGCCATGTTCGTCCTTGGGCGCGTTGTCGCTGCCGCGGCCGCGGAAGGTCGTCACTTCCAGCAGGTCCTGGCCGAACATCACGTGCACGATCTGGAAGCGGCGGCCGATGATGAAGGCGCGCCGGAACAGCTTCTTCACTTCTTCCGGCGTGGCGTCGGTGGCGATGTCGAAGTCCTTCGGCTTCACGCCCAGCAGCAGGTCGCGCACGGCGCCGCCGACCACGAAGGCCTTGAAGCCGGCTTCCTGCAAGGTCTGGGTGACGCGCACGGCGTTGGACGACAGCAGCTTCGGGTCGATGCCATGCTGTTCCGGTCCGAGGATCACGGGTTCGGTGGGGTCGCGCTCGTCTTTCACGCCAAGGATTTTACGGATGAATTTTTTTATCATTGAACAGAAGCATCGAACAAATGCAGTAAGGGCCAGCCGAGGGCGTGTGCGTGTTGGCGGAGGGTGGCGCTCGGATTGGTCGCCACCGGGTGCGAGACGACCGACAGCAGCGGAATATCGTTGTGCGAATCGCTGTAGAAGTAGCTGCGCTCGAAGCCGGCGAAGGGCTGGCCGAGGCCGTCGAGCCAGCTGTGCATATGGGTCACCTTGCCGTGGCCCTGGGTCGGCGTACCGGCCAGCTTGCCGGTCGGATGACCGCGCTCGTCCAGCTCCGCACGGGCGGCGATCAGGTGCGCGACGCCGAGTTTTGCGGCGATCGGGCCGGTCAGCCAGGCGTTGGTGGCGGTGATGATCGCCACCAGGTCGCCGGCGTCGATGTGCTGCTGCAGCAGGGCCAGGGCGCGCGGGCGGATCGCCGGCGCGATCACTTCCTGCATGTACTGCGCGTGCAGTTCCTTCAGGTGTTGCGGCTCGAAGGCGGCCAGGGTGCCGAGCACGAATTCGAGGTATTCGACCGGATCGAGCTTGCCGGCCTGGTACTGGGCGAAGAAGGCGTCGTTGCGGCGCTGGTAGGCGTCGGCATCGACGACGCCATGGCGCACCAGGAAACGGCCCCATTCGTAATCGGAGTCGATCGGCAGCAGGGTGTGGTCGAGGTCAAACAGCGCGAGATTCTTCATTCTTTGTTTTCGTTTTGCGAATTGCCCTGTAATAACAAATCACGCAGCAGCGGGACCGTGACCGGGCGCTGGGTCTCGAGCGAGTACTGGTCGAGGGCATCCAGCATGGTCGACAGGGAGCGCATGTCGCGCTTGAAGTGGGACAGCAAATAGGGTAACACGCTGGCCGACAGCGTCAAACCGCGCGCCTCGGCGGCCTGGGTGAGGGCGGCGATCTTCTGGTCGTCGGACAGGCCGTGCACCTGGTAGACCAGGCCCCAGCCCATGCGCGTGCGCAGGTCTTCGCGCACCGGCAGCACCGCCGGCGGCACCGGCCCCGTACATACCATGTAGGCGCCGTGCTCGCGCACCTGGTTGAACAGGGCGAAGGCGTCGATCTGGCGCTCGGGCGAGAGCTGGTCGATGTCGTCGACCAGGTACAGGCTGGCGTCGGGCGCGTACACGAATTGCGCCGCATCGGCGCCGGCCGCGATGTAGCGCGCGCCATGGGTGGCGGCCAGTCCCTGCAGCAAATGGGTCTTGCCGGCGCCGGTCTCGCCCCACAGGTAGCAGAAATGCTCGCGCGAGGCGCGCTGCGCGAACTGGTGCAACAGGTGCGCCATCTCGGCATTCTCGCCTATCTGGAAGGTGTCGAGGCGGTACGCCGGCTCGGCGCCTAGATCGAGCACCAGCTGTTTCATCGCACGGTTCTCACGTTAAAAAAATCATGGGCTTATTGTTATGGCGGTAAAACAGCGGTGGAGCGGGCCGTTTTGATAAAATAACGGATTGACCAGTTGGCCGTCGGTTTTCGTGCCGCAAGCGTGTCGATCGGTCAACCGCCTACTATTTTACCGCCTCTGCTGCCAAATACCATGAGCCAACCATCTAATGTTTCTCTCTCCTACCGCGACGCCGGTGTCGATATCGATGCTGGCGACGCGCTGGTCGAAGCGATCAAACCATTTGCCAAGCGCACCATGCGCGAGGGCGTGCTCGGCGGCATCGGCGGTTTCGGCGCGCTGTTCGAGATCAGCAAGAAGTTCAAGGAGCCGGTCCTGGTCTCCGGCACCGACGGCGTCGGCACCAAGCTCAAGCTGGCGTTCGAACTGAACCGTCACGACACGGTCGGCATCGACCTGGTCGCCATGAGCGTCAACGACATCCTGGTGCAGGGCGCCGAGCCGCTGTTCTTCCTCGATTACTTTGCTTGCGGCAAGCTGGACGTGCCGACCGCGACCGCGGTCGTGAAGGGCATCGCCACCGGCTGCGAGCAGGCCGGCGCGGCGCTCATCGGCGGCGAGACCGCCGAGATGCCGAGCATGTACCCGGACGGCGAATACGACCTGGCCGGCTTCGCCGTCGGCGCGGTGGAAAAATCGCAGATCATCGACGGCACCAAGATCGCCCCGGGCGACGTGGTGCTGGGCCTGGCGTCCTCGGGCATCCACTCGAACGGCTATTCCCTGGTGCGCAAGATCATCGAAGTGGCCAAGCCCGACCTGGAAGCCGACTTCCACGGCAAGAAGCTGTCCGACGCGCTGATGGCGCCGACCCGCATCTATGTGAAACCGCTGCTGGCGCTGATGGCCTCGATGGAAGTGAAGGGCCTGGTGCACATCACCGGCGGCGGCCTGGTCGAGAACATCCCGCGCGTGCTGCAGGATCATCTGACGGCGGTCCTGGACAGCAAGTCCTGGACCCTGCCGCCGCTGTTCCAGTGGCTGCAGCAGCACGGCGGCGTGGCCGATTCGGAAATGCACCGCGTGTTCAACTGCGGCATCGGCATGACCGTGATCGTCTCGCAGGAAAACGCCGACGCCGCCATGGCGCAGCTGCAGGCGGCCGGCGAGACCGTGTACCGCATCGGCGCGATCCGCGCCCGCGCCGAGGGCGAAGCGCAGACCATCGTCGCCTAAGCTTCCATACCACCACGTCGCCCCTGCGCAGGTAGGGGCCCAAGTTGCACGCGTGCCGACAGCGCTGAAAACTTAGGCCCCTGCCTTCGCAGGGGCGACGGCTTTCAAGGCGACGGCTTTCGGGCGACGGTTTTCAGGTGACGGTGTACCGCATCGGCGCAATCCGCGCCCGCGCGGAAGGCGAAGCGCAGACCATCGCCGCCTAAGTCTCCATACCACCACGTCGCCCTGCGCAGGCAGGGCCCAAGTTGTACGCGTGTCGACAGCGCTGAAAACTTAGGCCCCTGCCTTCGCAGGGGCGACGGCCTTCAAGGCGACGGCCTTCAAGGCGACGGTTTTCAGGGTAACAATTTCATTCCGGCGCCCGGATATGATCCACCAGCCCCGCACTCTCGCGCGGCGGCGGCGCCGTCAGCAGGCTGACCACCACCAGTACCGCCAGCCCCGCCGGCACCCCGAACACCCCCGCCGAGATCGGCGCGATATGGAACCAGGCCGCCTCCGCGCTGCCGCCCAGGATCGGGTTCGAGTGCAGCATGTAGTACAGGCAGACCCCGAAGCCGGCGATCATGCCGGCCACCGCGCCGGCATGGTTGGCGCGCTTCCAGAATACGCCGGCCACCAGCGCCGGGAACATCGTCGAGCCGGCCAGCGAGAAGGCCGCCCCCACCAGTGACAGAATGTCCGCCGGCTTCTGCGAGGCGGCGTAGGCGGCGATGAAGGCCACCGCCAGCAGCAGCAGCTTGGAGATCGTCACGCGCTTTTGCGTCGAGGCGCCGGGATCGACGATCTTGAAGTAGATGTCGTGCGAGAGCGCGTTCGAGATCGCCAGCAGCAGGCCGTCGGCGGTCGACAGCGCCGCCGCCAGGCCGCCGGCCGCCACCAGGCCGGAGATGACGTAGGGCAGGCCGCCTATCTCGGGCGTCGCCAGGGTCAGCACGTCGCCGTCGATCGCGATCTCGGCCAGCTGCACGACGCCGTCGCCGTTGATGTCGACGATGCTGATGAGCGGGTTGGCCTTGTCCACGTTGGCCCAGTACGACACCCAGCTCGGCAGCGAGGCGAAGTCGCTGCCCACCAGCGCCGTATAGATGTCGTACTTGGCCAGCACCGCCAGCGCCGGCATGGTCAGGTAGATCAGCAGGATGAAGAACAGGGTCCAGAACACCGATACCCGCGTCTCGTGCACCGAGGGCGTGGTGTAGGAGCGCATCAGCACATGGGGCAGGGCGGCGGTGCCGAACATCAGGCAGAACACCAGCGCCAGGAAGTTGTTGCGGCGGATGCTCGATTCTTCCCGGGTGTCGCCGGGGAAGGGCTCGGCGTGCGGCTCGGGCGGGCGCGCGCGCTCCAGGTTGGCGGCGCGCCGCTCGGCCCAGATGCGCGCGGCTTCCTCGGCGCTGCGTGGATAGTCGACCAGCGCGCGTTCGGCGCTGCGGATCTCGCCCAGCGAGGCATTGCGGCTGCGCGCCGCGTCCAGGCGCCGCTGCGCTTCCACCTTGCCGGCTTCCCAGGAACGCGGCAGGCCGGCCAGGCGCGCGCCGTACTCGTCGGCGCGGGCGCGGAAGGTCGCGCGCACTTCTTCCTCGCGCGGATCGATCGCCAGCTCGGCTTCGCGCAGCGCCAGCTTGGGCAGCACCGAGCCGTAGGCCACCTGCGGCACCGGGTTGCCGGCGAATTTCATCGACAGCCACATGGTCGGGATCAGGAAGGCGACCAGGATGATGATGTACTGCGCCACCTGGGTCCAGGTGATCGCGCGCATCCCGCCCAGGAAGGAACACACCAGGATGCTGGCCAGGCCGAGGAAGATCCCGACCGAGAAATCGACGCCGGTGAAGCGCGAGGCGATCAGGCCGACGGCGTAGATCTGCGCCACCACGTAGGTGAACGAGACCACGATGGTGGCCAGCACCGCCAGCGCGCGCACGCGCTGGCCACGGCGGTTGCTGCCGTCGGCGTCGCCGTAGCGCGCCGCCAGGAAGTCGGGAATCGTGTACTGGGCGAAGCGGCGCAGATACGGCGCAATCAGCAGCGCCACCAGGCAGTAGCCGCCGGTCCAGCCCATCACGTAGGCGAGGGCGTCGAAGCCGTGCAGGTAGAGGGTGCCGGCCAGGCTGATGAAGCTGGCCGCCGAGATCCAGTCGGCGGCGGTGGCCATGCCGTTGAACAGCGCCGGCACGCGCCGCCCGGCCACGTAGTATTCCGAGACGTTCGAGGTGCGGCTGACCACCCCGATGGCGGCGTACAGCACGATGGTGGCGAACATGTACAGGTAGCCGATCCACTGGCGCGGCATGCCCTCCTTTTCCAGCAGGCCGAGCGCCGCCAGGAACAGGCCGAAGCACAGCGTGAACCACAGGTAGTAGCGCGACAGGCGCAGGAAATAGCGCCGCGTGCCGGCCTTGACGTCGGCCTTGGCCGCACCCTTCGGCGCCGCGCCGCTCATGCCTGCTCCCCGAGCTGGCGCGCGAAGTCGCGGTCGAGCGCGCGCATGCGCCAGGCGTAGGCGCCGATGATCGCCAGGTAGGTCAGCGAGGCGCCCTGGGCCGCCAGGTAGAACGACAGCGGCCAGCCGAACACCGACAGGTGCGCCAGGTCGCGCGCGAAGAACACGGTGCCGAAGCTGGTGGCCAGCCACAGCGCCAGCAGCCAGGCCACCAGGCGCCGCGCGCGTTCCCAGTGGCGCTGGCGCGCGGCGACGATGCGCTCGCGCTGCAGGTCGGCATCGGGTGCGGGGACGGCGGGGGCGGCGGAATCAGTCGGCATCGGGTTCGGGTGTGACGGGTGGCGGGAAGGTCAGCCGGAACAGGCTGCCCGGGAATTTCTTGTTGGCGCTGCGCGGGTTGTTGAAGATCTCGATGTCGGCGTCGTGCTGGCGCGCGATCTCGCGCACGATCGCCAGGCCCAGGCCGGAGCCGGACGCGCTCGAGCCGAGGATGCGGTAGAAGCGCTCGAACACGCGCGCGCGCTCGGCCGGCGCGATGCCGGGGCCGGTATCCTCGACTTCGAGCAGGGCGTGCAGGCCGCTGGTGCGCACGCGCACGGTGACACTGCCGCCGGCCGGCGTGTAGCGCAGCGCATTGTCGATCAGGTTCGACAGCAGTTCGCGCAGCATCATCGCGCTGCCGTCGATCTGCACCGGCTCGCCCTGCGCCTCGAAGCCGAGGTCGATCTCCTTGTCGAAGGAGGCCGGTACCCAGTCCTGCACCACCTCGCGCGCCAGCCGTCCCAGGTCGAGCGGCTCCAGCGCCAGGCCGGCATGCGGCTGGTTCTCGGCGCGCGCCAGCGCCAGCAGCTGGTTGACCAGGCGCGTGGCCGACTCCGAGCTGTGGGCCAGCTGTTCGAGCGAACGGTGGATCTCGTCCGGATCGACCTGGCGCAGCGCCAGCTCCGACTGCATGCGCATGCCGGCCAGCGGCGTCTTCATCTGGTGCGCGGCGTCGGCGATGAAGCGCTTCTGGGCGTCGATGGTGTCGGCCAGGCGTTCCAGCATGTCGTTGAGCGAGCCGACCAGGGGCGAGATTTCTTCCGGCACCTGGCGCGAATCGATCGGAGAAAGATCGTCCGGCGGACGCGCGCGGATGCGCTCCTGCAGCTGGGCCAGCGGCGACAGGCCGCGCGACAGGGCGAACCACACCAGCGCCAGGATCACCGGCAGGATGATGAACTGGGGCAGGATCACGCCCTTGATGATCTCGTTGGCGAGCTGGGCGCGCTTGTCGAGGGTCTCGGCCACCTGCACCAGCGCCAGGCGCGGCTCGGCCTGCGCCTCCAGCAGCGGCTGCAGCTTGACCCAGGCATAGGCCACGCGCACCGGGGTGCCGTGCAGGGTCTCGTTGCGGAAGTGGACGCGGCCGTTGCGCTCGGCGTCATCGAGCACCGGCTGGGGCAGGTCGCGGTCGCCGTCGACGAGTTCGCCGCGCGGACCGCTGACCTGGAAATACACGCTGTCGATGTCGTCGGCGCGCAGGATGTCGCGCGCGCTGCCGGGCAGGCGCGCGCTGACCCGGCCGTCGACTTCCTTGACCTGCTGGGCCAGCACGGTGACGTTGTCCTCGAGCGCATGGTCGAAGGGCTGGTTGGCGATCGACTTGGCCACCAGGTAGGTGATGGCGATGCTCATCGGCCACAGCAGCAGCAGCGGGGCCAGCATCCAGTCGAGGATCTCGCCGAACAGCGAATGCTGGATGCTTTCCTCGGCTTCGGGCTTGGGCGGGACGTACAGCGGCGCCGCCATGGCCAGTTCGGCGGGCGCGCCGGTGCCCTCGCGCGAATCGCGGCGGCGCGCCCAGCGCTTGCCGGGGAGTTTCACTTGCTGCTGTTGGCGGCGGCGGCCTCGGCCAGCTTGCGCGCGCTGTCGGCATAGCGCTCGAGGCAATAGCCAAGGCCGCGCACGGTGGCGATGCGGATGCCGCCGGTCTCGATTTTCTTGCGCAGGCGGTGCACATAGACCTCGATGGCGTTGTTCGAGACTTCTTCGCCCCATTCGCACAGGTGGTCGACCAGCTGCTCCTTGGAGACCAGGCGCCCGGTGCGCGCCAGCAGGATTTCCAGCAGGCCGAGTTCGCGCGCGGACAGTTCGAGCATCTGGTCGTTGATGGTGGCGCTGCGCCCGACCTGGTCGTACACCAGCGGGCCGTGGCGGATCACGGTCGAGCCGCCGCCCTGGCCGCGCCGCGTCAGGGCGCGCACCCGCGCCTCCAGTTCCGACAGCGCGAAGGGTTTCGGCATGTAGTCGTCGGCGCCGGCGTCGAGGCCGCCCACGCGCTGCTCGATGGAATCGGCAGCGGTGAGGATCAGCACCGGCAGCAGCGAGCCGCGCGCGCGCAGGCGCCGCAGCACGTCCAGGCCGGACAGGCGCGGCAGGCCGAGGTCGAGGATCAGGAGGTCGAATTCCTGCGTCGACAGGGCCGTGTCGGCATCCTGGCCGTTCTCGACGCGATCGATCGCATAGCCGGACTGGCGCAGGGAGCGCGTCAGGCCATCGGCCAATACGCTATCATCCTCGGCAAGTAAAATACGCATGGCAGACACCCCCGGTTTTATCGTTTGGACCCAGCTTACCCGTATATTGTGTTTGATATCTCGCAACAAGGGAACCTTTCCTTGTTGCAGCGACCGGTACGCCGGCGAAGCTCCTTCGCTAGCCGATTGATTTTGCAAGATTTTTTCCCTGCCGCACCGGTCAAACAAGTGTAAATAATCCTTGCCAAAACCACTGGGATTTTATACAGTACTACCTATTGAAATCGCGTGAGCGACCCCTATCTTGGTTCACTCTAGGACTGAATGAAAATCATGGACGACAAAAAAATTGCACTGAACGTAGCCGAGAAGGGCAAGGCGCTGGCAGCAGCCCTCGCGCAGATCGAAAAACAATTCGGCAAGGGCTCGGTCATGCGCATGGATTCCAATGCGCCGGTCGAGGAAGTACAAACCGTGTCCACCGGCTCGCTGGGCCTGGACATCGCCCTGGGCGTCGGCGGCCTGCCGCGCGGCCGTATCGTCGAAATCTACGGCCCGGAATCCTCGGGTAAAACCACGCTGACCCTGCAGACCATCGCACAGATGCAAAAGCTGGGCGGTACCTGCGCCTTCATCGACGCCGAGCACGCGCTCGACGTCGGCTATGCGCAAAAGCTGGGCATCAAGCTGGACGAACTGCTGATCTCGCAGCCGGACACCGGCGAACAGGCGCTCGAAATCACCGACGCACTGGTGCGTTCGGGCAGCGTCGACCTCGTGGTCATCGACTCGGTGGCGGCACTGACCCCGCGCGCCGAGATCGAAGGCGACATGGGTGACTCCCTGCCGGGCCTGCAAGCCCGCTTGATGTCGCAGGCACTGCGCAAGCTGACCGCATCGATCAACCGTACCAATACCCTGGTGATCTTCATTA
>Ga0308163_10002347_pt1 | contig 17517 bp, 13 predicted proteins | sample PhyTR1_FD_201037 | JGI IMG/M metagenome (GOLD analysis project Ga0308163, IMG submission 201037) | Phyllosphere microbial communities from UC Gill Tract Community Farm, Albany, California, United States - DLSLT.R1 | ecosystem: Host-associated > Plants > Phyllosphere > Unclassified | place: USA...
GGCAGTTGTATCAACAACTGGGCCGTCCGGACCTGTCGGTCAAGCGCAGTGTCTGGCTGCTGGCCGAGTTGCCTAATTACCCAAGCCCACAAGCCCTGAAACTGGCCGATGCCCATCTGCAGAACGAAGCCCCCGAGGTGCGGCTGGCGGCGATTCAAAGCATCGTGGGCCTGGTTCCCGGCGGTCAGCGCAGCCTGTTGCTCGGGCCGATGCTCGACGATGAAGACCAAAGCGTGCGCTTCGCCGCGATCAACGCCCTGCTGGGCCTGACACCGGATGAACTCGGTCTGTATTTCGCCCCGCTGCAGCAAGCGATCGATGGCTGGGAACAGGTGCTCAAAGGCCAACCGGAAAGCCCCGCGACCTACGCCCAGCTCGCCCGCCTGTATCTGCACAACGCCGAACTGAAACAGGCCCAGCAAGCGCTCGACAACACCCTGCGTCTGGAACCGGGAAACCTGCCGGCGCTGGTGATGCAGATCGATGTCCTCGACCGTCAGGGCCAGAGCGACGCCGCCCGCCAATTGCTCGCCAGACAATTGCAAAGCCAGCCCAATTCCGCCTATCTGCAGCACGCGCTGGGCCTGTGGCTGCTGCACCACGGCCAGCGTGAGTTCGCCCTGCTCGGTTTGTCCAAAGCCGTTGAACTGGAGCCTGACAACAAGGACTACCGTTACGACCTGGCGACCACTCTGCACGCCGCTGAAGAACTGGATGCCGCGCAAAAGCAATTGCAGGAAGTGGTGCAACGCCATCCCGCCGACCGCAAGGCCCGGGTGCTGCTGATCAATTACTGGAAGGAAAGCGGCCAGTTGCAGAACGTGCAGATCCTGCTGGCGCAACTGGAACAGATGAACCCTGACGACCCGGCCTTGCAGCAAGGGCTTTGAGCCGCTGCCAGTGTGATCAATGACACGTTGATATCGAAACCTCGGAACCGTCATGACACGCAGCGGTCAAGTAATCAGGTAGTGCACAACGGCTTGTACAGCCTGCTGCCTCGATTCCCCTAGTCATGAGAGGGCATTCTTTGTCTACGTCCAACGAGTTGATCAGTGCAAAAGCCGCCACCGGCATCGCCGGCCTGGATGACATCCTGGCCGGCGGTCTGTCCCGAGGTCATGTGTTTTTGCTCGAGGGTGAACCCGGCACAGGCAAAACCACCGTCGCGTTGCATTTTTTGTTGGCTGGCGCCCGCGCCGGCGAACGCTGTCTGTACATCACGCTGTCGGAAACCGAGCGTGAACTGCGTCAGGGCGCGGCCTCCCACGGCTGGGAACTGAACGAAAACATCGAAATCTTCGAGCTGACACCGCCGGAAAGTCTGCTCAACGCCGAGCATCAACAAAGCCTGCTGTACTCCTCCGACCTTGAGCTGGGCGAAGCCACCAAGCAGATTTTCGAAGTGGTCGAACGCTTCAAGCCGACCCGCGTGGTGCTCGACAGCCTGTCGGAGATTCGCCTGCTGGCGCAAAGCTCTCTGCGTTACCGTCGACAGATTCTGGCCATCAAACACTATTTCGTACGTTACGACGCCACGGTCCTGCTGCTCGACGACCTGACCACCGAGTCCCTCGACAAGACCGTGCACAGCGTCGCCCACGGGGTAATCCGCCTCGAAGAGCTGACGCCCAACTATGGCGCCGAGCGCCGACGCATCCGGGTGATCAAGTACCGCGGCCAGAAATACCGTGGTGGCTTCCACGACTTCACCATCATGGGCGACGGTGTGCATGTGTTCCCGCGTCTGGTGGCCGCCGAACATCGCAGTGACTACCCGCGCCTGCAACTGAGCAGCGGCATCCAGGAAATGGATGCACTGCTGGGCGGCGGTGTCGAAACCGGCTCCAGCACGCTGATACTCGGCCCGGCGGGGACCGGCAAATCGCTGATCTCGATGATCTTCGCCGCCGCTGCCGTGGCACGCGGCGAAAAAGCCGCCCTGTTTATCTTCGATGAAGAATTGGGCCTGCTGTTCGAACGCATGAAAAACATCGGCATCGACCTCAAGGCCCTGCAAGCCACCGGCAACCTGCTGATCGAGCAAGTGGACGCCGCCGAACTGTCCCCGGGCGAGTTCTCTCACCGGGTGCGTCGCTGCGTCGACGAAGGCAGCATCAAGACCGTGGTGATCGACAGCATCAACGGTTATCAGGCGGCGATGCCTGAAGAGAATGCGCTGGTGCTGCACATGCACGAGTTGCTGCTGTATCTGAACCGCAAAGGCGCGGCAACTTTCATGACCGTCGCCCAGCACGGTCTGGTGGGCGACATGCAGGCGCCGGTCGACATCACTTATCTGGCCGACACGGTGATTCTGTTGCGTTACTTCGAAGCTCTGGGCAAGGTTCGCCGGGCGATCTCGATCATCAAGAAGCGCACCGGCAGCCACGAATCGACGATCCGCGAATACCGCATTTCGACTCAGGGCATGACCATCGGTGAACCGCTGGAAGCCTTCCAGGGTGTGCTGCGTGGCGTACCGACCTACCTCGGCGCGAGCAACCCTCTGCTGCGGGAAGAAGGCTTGTGACGGTCGCCGTACCGCTGTCGGAACGGGCGCTGATCCTGGCGCCCATGGGTCGTGACAGCCAGGTTGCACTGATGATCCTCAATGAGGCGGGTTTTGGTGGCGTGATCGCCACTGATCTGGGGGCGTTGTGCGCCGAACTGGAGCCCGGCGCCGGCCTGCTGCTGATTGCCACCGAAGCCCTGCGCGGCCCGGAGCTGGAAACGCTGTTGCTGTACCTGGAACAACAGCCGACCTGGTCGGATCTGCCGATCGTCCTGCTGACCCACCACGGTGGCCCGGAACAAGGCCCCTCCTCGCGCCTGAGCAAATTGCTGGGCAATGTCACCTTTCTTGAGCGACCGTTTCATCCGGCGACCCTGGTCAGCCTGGTCTCCACGGCCCTGCGCGGGCGCCGACGACAGTACGACGCTCGCGACCGCCTGATCGATTTGAGTGAAAGCGAACAGCGCCTGCAATCGACTCTGGAAACCCTTGAGCAACAGGTCGAGGAGCGTACTGCGCAACTTCGGCACAACGAAGAAGCGCTGCGCCAGTCGCAGAAAATGGAAGCGGTCGGCCAGCTCACCGGCGGCATCGCCCACGACTTCAACAACATGCTGACTGGCATCATCGGCAGCCTGGAATTGCTGCGCCGCCGGCTGGCTCGCGGCCGCACCGATGACCTCGACAGTCTGATCGATCTGGGCGTGACCTCGGCCAACCGCGCTGCCGGCCTGACCCACCGTTTGCTGGCCTTCTCACGGCGGCAGTCACTGGACTCCAAAGCGGTGCAGATGAACACCCTGGTGCTGTCGATGGGCGAGTTGCTGCAACGCAGCCTCAACGAAAGCATCCAGCTGGACATGCGCCTTGACGACAAATTGTGGGTGGCCGAAGCCGACCCCAATCAACTGGAAAGCGCCCTGCTCAACCTGGCGCTCAACGCGCGCGACGCCATGCCTGACGGCGGCAAACTGGTGGTCGCGACCAGCAATCAGGTGCTTGCCCGGGAATTCACCGAGGCCTACACCAACCTCGAACCCGGCGATTACGTGATGCTCAGCGTCACCGATAACGGCAGCGGCATGCCGCAGAGCGTGATCAACCGCGCATTCGATCCGTTTTTCACCACCAAACCGATCGGTCAGGGCACCGGGCTGGGTTTGTCGATGATTTATGGCTTCAGCAAACAGTCCCGTGGTCACGTCTCGATCGACAGCGAAATCGATCAGGGCACCACGGTCAAACTGTACCTGCCGCGTTTTCGTGGCGAGGAACTCGACCATCCGGTTTCCAGTATCGAGCAAGCCCCGGATGCGCTGGATGGCGAAACGGTGCTGATCGTCGAAGACGACCCCGCCGTGCGCGTGTTGGTCAGCGCCGTGCTCAGTGAATTGGGCTATGCGTTTGTCCAGGCCAGCGATGCCGACGGCGCGGTACCGATCCTCAACTCGGCGCAGCGCATCGACCTGCTGATCAGTGACGTCGGCCTGCCGGGCATGAACGGTCGGCAACTGGCGGAAATCGGCCGGCAGTACCGCCCGGGGTTGAAGGTGTTGTTCATCACCGGTTATGCCGAACACGCCGCCGTGCGCGGCGGCTTCCTCGACTCCGGCATGCAGATGATCACCAAGCCGTTCACCTTTGATCTGCTGACGGCCAAGGTGCGCGAGATGATTCGTGCCTGACACTGGCACCTGCAATCCTGACAAACCATAGCATTGCATCAACGGCCAAATGCTCAGCATAGGCCGTTTTTTTATCGTTGGGACCTGTCAACTCTGACAGCTATCCAGCGGCATTCATTATTGCTTGAATCTCTGCGAACGGTACTGCTCGCTGTCGAAGCAAGCGTGTGCCATCTCGATGTATGGGCGCGCGCGAGGAAGGCCTGATGAACAGGAATCTAGCACTGGTATTGATGCTGAGTGTGGCGTTGGCGGGGTGTTTGTCCCCTGAGCAGACACAGGTAAAAACGCAAAGCGACATTGATGTCGCCAGTGTGAACTCCAACACCGTACGAGGCGGCCCTGAAGTCGCGGCAGCCTTGACGGCTCGCTACAACGACGTGCGAGTCAACTGCGGCTCCGAGTCCATGCCGGCGTTTCTGTGCCGAGGTATCATTCTTCGCTCAACCGTACCCTCTACCAACTACAAGGCATGGAACCCCAGCCCTCACTCGCAGACCAGCGGCGGTGTGTCTTTCTCCTATCTGAGCAAGGATGCAAAATTCACCGGCCTGGTATTCGGTCAGAAGAACGGCTACATCTTTTACCCGGTATTGAACCGGCCTGTAGGTACGCGCCAGATCGAAGTCCTCTGCGCCTTCCCTATCGACGGGGGCACCACCCTGCGCGACAAGCCAGGTTGCGGCGCCCACCCTAGCGAACCCATCGGCAGCCGTCGCTGCCAGACCGTGGGGACAACCACCGCAGAGGAATGGGTCGCGCGCTGGAACCAGTACAAGATGGCTTATTACATGTGCAGTTTCGACGTAAGAGATCAAATGGACAATCTGGCGGCTGACTCTTTCTATCAGAGTATTCGAGCGCATCAGTTAGCGAATTTCTTCGCTGGTCCTCACGACTACATTGAACTGATTCTCGCGACCTGGCCTCAGAACATTCCAAGAGAGCTGCCCATCCAGGCCTTCTTTTACCTTGAAGGCGGGTTGGCTGGTGCTCAATTCGATCAGAACGACTTCTACAACTCCACCGGGGGCACGATCATTCCGATCATCAAAATCATCCTGCCAGCCTCACCAGCCGACGACGCGGGTTTCCGTTACTTTCCGGCGGATCAAGTCAAATGATCAAGCCGATATGAGGCTTGCCCGTCCCCCCCCAAAAAAGCTGCAACACGCTGCGATCCTGAAACGATCACGGCCTGTCGCAGCTTCTTTATGTGGGGCTCTGGTATCGGCGGCTCTCAGGCCAGCAATTCCTGAATCTTTTCCTGCAACACATCCAGATCGAACGGTTTTCCAGGATCGGCGCCTTGCGCGTGATCGGGCTGCCGGTCTCGCGGATTTCCTGCGGATAGCCGCTGATGAAAATCACCTTAAGGTCCGGGTGCAGCTTGACTGCCGGTTCAGCGATCTGCACGTCGCAGATACCGCCCGGCAGTCACGAATCGACGATCCGCGAATATCGGATCTCCACTCGAGACATGACCATCGGTGAACCGCTGGAAGCCTTCCAGGGCGTATACGCCACTTCCCCCCTCCGCGTCACCTGTCAACTCTGACAGCTATTCAATCCTGCTGTTTTGGCTGACTCTCCACCCAAAAGTGCCATGTGCTTTTTCCAATGTTCTGCGCGGCACCAATATGGGAAGGAGAGATAAATGAACAAGACATACACACTGCTTCTGGTGCTGTTGCTCTCATTGGTGGGGTGCAAGAGTGATCAGCAGATTTCGTCGGCACCGCCTGAGCATGAATATGGCGTCGCAAGTACGCCTTCAAGCGTTACCCAAAACGGTGCGCAAGTCGTTGCCGATTTGACCGCACGTTACAACGATGTCAGACCCAATTGCGGTTCAGTTTCGACGCCGGCCTTCCTTTGCCGGGGCATAGTTTTGCGGTCAACCGTCCCGTCCAAGGATTACAAGGCCTGGAACCCCAGCCCCCACTCTCAATCCAGCGGAGGCGTGTCTTTTTCGTACCTGAGCAAGGACGCCAAGTTCACGGGGCTCGTGTTTGGACAAAAAAATGGCTTCATATTTTTCCCGGTGCTGTCACGCCCCGTCGACAAACGACAAATTGAAGTGCTCTGCGCCTACCCACTTGACGGCGCTACGCAGTTGCGAATGGCACCTGGTTGTGGGGCACACCCCTATTCACCTGATCGGAGTCGGCGTTGCCAGACCATAGGCATTACCACGGCCGAAGGCTGGTTAGACAATCGTCGGGCATATACTTGGAATATGTGCAGTTTCGACGTACGAGACTCCATGAATAATCTGGCCGCGGACTCTTTTTACCAAACCATTCGCACCCATCAGTTGGGCGGATTCTTCGCCGGTCGACATGACTATATCGAACTGGTTCTGGCAACCTGGCCACAGAATATTCCAAGAGAACTGCCCATCCAGGCCTTCTTTTACCTTGAAGGCGGGCTGGCTGGTGCTCAATTCGATCAGAACGACTTCTACAACTCCACCGGGGGCATGATCATTCCGATCATCAAAATCATCCTGCCAACCTCACCGGCCGGCGACGCGAGTTTCCGTTACTTACAGGCGGATCAAGTCAAATGATCAAGCCGATATGAGGCTTGTCTACCCAAAACAGAAAAAAGCTGCAACACGCTGCGATCCTGAAACGATCACGGCCTGTCGCAGCTTCTTTATGTGGGGCCCTGGTATCGGCGGCTCTCAGGCCAGCAATTCCTGAATCTTTTCCTGCAACACATCCAGATCGAACGGTTTTTCCAGGATCGGCGCCTTGCGCGTGATCGGGCTGCCGGTCTCGCGGATTTCCTGCGGATAGCCGCTGATGAAAATCACCTTAAGGTCCGGGCGCAGCTTGACTGCCGGCTCAGCAATCTGCACGCCGGAGATGCCGCCCGGCAGACGAAAATCAGTGATCAACATGTCCAGATGCGGCTTGCTCGCGAGAATCTCGAACGCCTGCTCGCCGTTTTCGGCCTGCAACACACGGTACCCCTGCCCCGACAGGTAATCTGTCAGCACCATCAAGATAACCGGTTCGTCCTCGACGACGAGTACTACATCTTGTGCATCTACGCTCATGGGAAGCCTTTGTTCGGTCAATAGCTGCTGATACGACCGTGCGGTCAATCAGAGGTTGCGTCGGATGTGCCGTTTTCCTGGATTGGCAGACAAACGCGAAACAGGGCGCCTTCGTTGATTTGACTCTCGACGACGATGGAGCCGCCATGGGCGGCGACGATCTGCTCGGAAATGAACAGACCCAGTCCGAGACCAGCCACTACCGTCTTGGCGGAGACCCGTTCGAACTGCTGAAAAATACGTTTCTGGTTCTCTTCACTGATACCGATGCCGCGATCCTGAACCTCGACCCGCGCCTCGTCGCCCTCACGGTAAACACGCACTTGAATCGGGCTGCGTCCCCCATAACGCAAGGCGTTGGTCAGCAGATTGGACACCACCTGCTCGATACGGAACTCGTCCCAGTGACCTTCCACCGGCTCTGGCGCGCTGAAGGTGACTTCGGTCTCGGCCGCTTCCATTTGCGGCGCAAAACTCTGCAGCAGGTTGCCCACCAGTTGCGTCAGGTCGAAGCGATTCGGCCGGATCGACAGCTTGCCGGTGCGAATTCGCGAAACGTCGAGCATGTCTTCGATCAGGCGGATCAGACTTTTGATCTGGCGCTCGTCACGGTCGACCATCGCGTGCATCTTGTCGAGGGTAAACGCGGCGGCGTTGTCCCGCGCCAAGTGCATCTTGCGCAACTGGGTTTCGAGTATCAGGCCATTGAGCGGTGTGCGCACTTCGTGGGCGACGATTGACATGAAGTCATCGCGCATGCGCACCGCCTGCTCCAGTTCCAGCTGAGTGCTCTGCAGTTGTTGCAGCAACGCCTCCTGTTCGCGGCGGGCCTGCTCCAGGGCTTCGACCTGTTGCTTCATGGCCTTGCTCTGGCGGTACAGGTCGACGAACACGTTGACCTTGCTCTTCACCGCGTGGATATCCAGCGGCTTGTGCAGGAAGTCCACCGCGCCGCTCTCGTAGCCCTTGAACGCGTAATTCAGTTCACGGCCGGCGGCGCTGACGAAAATGATCGGGATGTTCTTGGTTTTCTCGGTGCCGCGCATCAGCTCGGCGAGTTCGAAGCCGTTCATGCCCGGCATCTGCACGTCGAGGATGGCCATGGCGAACTCGTGTTGCAGCAGCAGCGACAGGGCTTCGTCCGCCGACAGCGCCTTATAGACCGTGCGGTCCTCGCGCTTGATCAGCGCTTCGAGGGCCAGCAGGTTCTCCGGCAGATCGTCGACGATCAGCAATTTGGCCTGGATATTACTCAGCATGCGATTCGTTCCAGCTCGACAAGCAGACGGCCGATGCCGTGAATGGGTAGGACATGGTCGGGCTGCTGAATCTTCAACGCAGCCTGAGGCATGGTGGCGACCTGTGCATCTTGTGGGTCCTGAACGATGGTCAGCCCGCCGCGCTGCTTGACTTGCGCCAGGCCGCGAGCGCCATCGTGGTTGGCGCCGGTCAGCAGCACAGCGGCCAGCGACTCGCCATAGACGTCGGCGGCCGATTCGAACAGGTAATCGATGGCCGGTCGGGAGTGGTGTACGCGGTCTTCAAGACTCAGCGACAGACTGCGATCCTGCTCTACTGACAAGTGATATCCGGGGGTCGCGAAATAAACCGTGCCGGGCACGATATCCTGCTTGTCCGTCGCCTCTTCCACCGGCAGCATCAGGCGCCGGGAGAACACCTCGGCCAACTGACTGCGGCGCTCCTCCGGCAGGTGCAACACGACAATGATCGGCAGCACGTAGCCCGGGCGCAGCGGCGCCAGCAATGTCAGCAGAGCCTCGACCCCGCCGGCCGAAGCACCGACCACGATGGCCTCGACACGAGGCAAATCCACGGCATCGTTCATAATTTGCGGTAGATCCGTTCTTGTTTGACCAACGGTTCGAACTGGTTCGCGTAGCCGGAAAAATCCAGCGTCTCTTTGCTGCCCAGCACCAGAAAGCCACGATGACACAACGATTCGTGAAACAGGCCGAACGCGCGGTCCTGAAGTTTCTTGTTGAAGTAGATCAGCACGTTGCGGCAGGAAATCAACTGGGTTTCGGAGAACACGCTGTCCGTCGCCAGACTGTGGTCGGCAAAGGTCACGTTCTCACACAGGCTCTTGTCGAAAATCGCGTAGCCGTAGGCGGCCGTGTAGTAATCGGCGAACGAGCGCTGGCCACCGGCCTGCTGATAATTGGCGGTGTAGGCCCGCACGTTTTCCATCGAGAAAATCCCCTGCTTGGCCTTGTCCAGCGAACGCGGGTTGATGTCGGTGGCGTAGATGATCGTGCGGTCGAGCAGGCCTTCTTCGCGCAGCAGGATCGCCATCGAATAAACCTCCTCACCCGTGCTGCACCCGGCGATCCAGATCTTCAACGACGGATAGGTGCGCAGCAGCGGCACCACTTCCTTGCGGATCGCCAGAAAGTGCGACGGATCGCGAAACATCTCGCTGACCGGGATCGTCAGCAACTGCAGCAACTGCATGAACGCGGTCGGATCGTGCAGCACTTTCTCCTGCAACGCCGAAATGGTCGCGCATTCGAACTGGCTCAAGGCGTGTTGCACCCGGCGCTTGATCGATGCGCCCGAGTAATCACGAAAATCGTAGCTGTACTTGAGGTAGATAGCCTCGATCAGCAACCGCAATTCGATTTCGCTGTTGCGCTCGGCAGAGTGACGGCTTTCCACTAAATGCGTTCCATCTTCGGTAACCACACGCGAATCAACGAGAACAGGCGATCCAGATCAATGGGCTTGGCCAGGTAATCGTTGGCGCCCGCCTGCAGGCAGCGCTCCTGATCGTCCTTCATGGCCTTGGCCGTCACCGCAATGATCGGCAGCTTGCGCCAGCGCGGATCCTTGCGGATTTCAATGGTGGCTTCAAAGCCATCCATCTCCGGCATCATTACGTCCATCAGCACCAGATCGATGTCCTCGACTTCATTCAACTTATCAATCGCCTCACGACCATTGCGGCCGATCACCACCACGGCGCCCTTGTGCTCCAGCGCGCTGGTCAGGGCGAAGATGTTGCGCACATCGTCGTCCACCAGCAGCACCTTGCGGCCTTCAAAGACCTTGTCGCGGCTGCGAGCGGTCTTGAGCATCTTCTGCCGTTCATGGGACAACTGCGATTCGACTTTGTGCAGAAAGAGTGTCACCTCGTCCAGCAGCCGTTCCGGCGAGCGCGCGCCCTTGATGATGATCGAGCGCGAATACTTGCGCAGCTCGGCTTCTTCATCGCGGGTCAGGTTGCGCCCGGTGTAGACGATGACCGGCGGGAACGAACAGATATCCTCGGTAGACATGCGCTTGAGCAGATCGTTGCCCAGCATGTCCGGCAACTTCAGGTCGATCACCATGCAGTCGTAAATCGTCGTGCGCAGCTTCTCCAGCGCCTCCTGCGCGAGGCCGACGGCGGTGATTTCGATGTCCTCGTCACCGATCAGGCGGGCAATGCTTTCACGTTGCAGATCGTCATCTTCGACCAGCAGCACGCGCTTGACCTTCTGGGTCAGCTTGGCTTCCAGACGGGCGAATACATCCTTCAGTTCTTCGCGAGTGGTCGGTTTGACCGCATAGCCGATGGCGCCCATGTGCATGGCCGCTTCGACACGATCCTCGACGGAAATCACGTGGACCGGAATGTGCCGGGTTTCGGCGTGTTCTTTCAGGCGCTGCAGCACGGTCAGCCCGGAATGATCCGGCAGGCGCATGTCGAGCAGAATCGCGTCCGGGACGAACTCGCGGGCCAGGTCGTAACCTTCGTCCGCGCCGTGGGCGACCAGGCACTGATAGCCCAACTCATGGGCCAGGTCATAGAGGATGTGGGCGAAATTCGGCTCGTCTTCCACCACCAGAATGCAGCGGGTGGCGAACGGCGCCTTGCCACGGTCGTCGGCGAAACGCGGGATGTGCACCGGGGCCATTGGCGACACGGCGATCGAGGGCGGTACAACCGGTGCCGGGGCGCTGACCGGCGGCGGAGTAAAGGTCAACGGTACAGACGGCGCCTCACCCGAATCATGGTATTGCTGCGGCAACACCAGAGTGAAGACGCTGCCCTGCCCCGGCGTGCTGCTGACGCTGATCGAGCCGCCGAGCAAGGCGGCCAGATCACGGGAAATCGACAAGCCCAGGCCGGTGCCGCCGTATTTGCGGTTGGTGGTGCCGTCGGCCTGGCGGAACGCTTCGAAGATGCTTTCCAGTTGATCGGCCGCGATACCGATGCCGGAGTCACGCACGTCAAAGGCAATGCGCTCGTCCGGCTGCCCACTGATGGTCAGGCTGACAGCGCCGTGTTCGGTGAACTTGATGGCGTTGGACAGCAAGTTCTTGATCACCTGCTCCAGACGCTGGCGGTCGGTGAACAGCATGGCCGGGGCGCCCGGTTGCAAGTCGACGCTGAATGTCAGTCGCTTGTCCGCCGCCAGTGGCTCGAACACGCTGCGCAGGCCGTCCGCCAGGCGCGCGACGCTGGTGTTTTCCGGGATCACTTCCAGCTTGCCGGCCTCGACTTTGGAAATGTCGAGAATGTCGTTGATCAGGTTCAGCAAGTCGTTGCCGGCGGAATAGATCGACTCGGCAAATTTGACCTGTTCGGCCGTCAGGTTGTCCTGAGGATTTTCCGCCAGCAACTTGGCGAGAATCAGAGAACTGTTCAACGGCGTGCGCAATTCGTGGGACATGTTGGCGAGGAATTCGGACTTGTACTTGCTCGAACGCTGCAGCTCTTCGGCGCGCTCTTCGAGTTGTACCTGGGCCTGATTGAGTTCGGTGTTCTTCAGGTCCATGGCGTCGCGCTGCTCGGCCAGTTGCTCGTTGGTCTGTTCCAGTTCGACCTGCTGGGTTTCCAGATGCGCCTGGGATTCCTTGAGAATGCGCGACTGTTCTTCCAGCTCTTCGTTGGCGGTCTTGAGTTCTTCCTGCTGCACCTGCAACTCTTCGTTGAGCTGCTGGGTTTCGGCCAGCACTTCCTGCAGGCGCTGGCGATAGCGCGCCGCTTCGATCGAGGTGCCGATATTGCCGGCAATCAGTTCGAGCAACTCGACATCGCGCCGGGTCAGCGGGCGCAGGAAGCCCAGCTCGATCACACCGTTGACCCGGTCGTCATCACTGGTCGGGACCACCAGCACGCTGTGTGGCAGGCCTTCGCCCAGGCCGGAACTGACCTTGAAATAGTCCGACGGCACCGAATCCAGACGAATCAGGCGCCCTTCCTGAGCCACTTGGCCGACAATGCCTTCACCGCTGTAGATCGACTGCCCCTGCTCTTCCTGTTCGCGGGAGAACCCGTAGGACGCCACCCGTTTCAGGCCGCCGTGCTCTTCGCGCACATACAGCGCCGCTACAGCCGAGCCCAGATACTGCGCACAGAACTGCAGGATGTTGCGCCCCAGCAGATTGAGCGTCAGTTGCCCCAGCACCTGCTCCGCCAGCTCGGTCTGACCGCTGCGCATCCACGCCTGACGCTCCAGGCGTTCGGCACTGGCTTGTTGCGCAGCGAGGGTTGCGCTGTAGCTATCCGACAGGCTGACCAGATCACGCCGACCGACATACGCCAGCAAGCCGCTGATGCCGGCAATAAACAGCAGATACAGGGAAATGCTCCAGATCGTGGTGCGGCGCACGTCTTCGTTGCGTGATGCACGCAACTGCTGCTCCATGTCGATCACGTCTTCGAATTGCTTGCGAATCTCATCGGTCAGGCGCTTGCCGCGCCCGGCCTTGACGGCAGCCTTGTAGTCACCACTGGAGCGCTGCAGATCGATCATCGATTGCGCATAGTTGCTCCACTCGGTCTGCAACGCCTGCAAACGCCGCAGACGGTCGGTCTGCACCGGGTTGTCAGCGGTCAGCTCAAGCAACGTGGTGAGCGCGACGTTGATCCGCGGCTTGGCGGTCTCGTACGGGTCGAGAAAATGCTCGTCGCCGCTGAGCAGGAAACCGCGCATGCCGGTTTCCAGGTCTACGGTGAGTTTCACCGCTTCGTTGGCGTTGTTGATCACGCGGTCGGTGTGCTCCACCCACTGGATCACCGACAGCAAATAGCTGACCAGCGAGACAAAGAACACCGCACTGATCGCACCGACGCCCAACGGCAAGCCGATGTTGCGGGTCAGGAGTTTGCGGAAGCGGCGTTCATCAACCGAGGACGGAGAGGACATGGGGCAGCCTTGTCGAACTGTTGAAACCCGGGAGTTTGCCCCAAAACCGCGACATGGATCCATTTTTCTCACAGTCTTGGCGGCAATTTCTTACATTTGCTGCGCTTGTCGATCGACCAACAGTTATCCTTGCGGCCCCGATTGCAGCTAATCTTTTTGCAGCGATCGGGGAACTTGTGGCCATGCGCCACTTACTCATGCAAGAGCCCGGCACTTTCGACCGGCCGAGACCCCGCATTCCTTTCTTGAGAGCCTTCAATATGTCCACCCTAGCGCCCACCATCCTGGTAGTTGAAGACGACGACATCGTGCGCATGCTCATCGTCGATGTGCTGGAGGAGCTGGAGTTCACTGTGCGGGAGGCTGACGGCAGCGAGCAGGCGCTAGACTTTCTCGCAGACTCGAACCAGTCGATCAATTTGATGATGACTGATGTCGGCCTGCCAGGCATGGACGGCCGTGAGCTGGCCGAGAAAGCGCGTAAACTGCGCCCGGCACTGCCCATCCTGTTTGCCAGCGGTTATGCCGAAAGCATCGACGTGCCGGCTGACATGCACGTGATCGGCAAGCCGTTTTCGATTGATCAGTTGCGCGACAAGGTCCAAGTCATACTCGGCCAGCAGCCTTGATCCGGCAGCGTCTGCAGATGTGGTCTAATTACGCCCCATTTTCAGCCGCCTGTCTTCAAGGAATACCCGTCTATGACTGCACCCCTGGCAACCAAAGTTCTGGTCATCGGCTACGTCTGGCCCGAACCCCGTTCTTCGGCGGCCAGCGGGCATGTCATGCAAATCCTCGAGACCTTTCTCGAACAAGGCTGGGACATTACCTTCAGCAGCCCGGCCGGCCCGGGCGAGCACAAGGCTGACCTGGGCGCGCTGGGCATTCGCGAAGTAGCGATCGAACTGAACAACAGCAGCTTCGATGATTTCGTCAGCGAACTGGCCCCGGATATTGTCTTGTTCGACCAGTTCATGATGGAAGAACAGTTCGGCTGGCGCGTCGAGAAACAGTGCCCGAACGCCCTGCGGGTCCTGGAAACCTCCGATCTGCAAAGCCTGCGACATGCCCGGCACCTGCGACTCAAGGAACGTCTGAAGGACGCCCCGGACGACCAGGATTTCACGCCGCTGTTCGCGCCGGCGTTGCACGAAGAATTCGAATTGATGGCTGACAGTGACATGGCCAAACGGGAAATCGCCGCGCTGTATCGTTGCGATCTGAACCTGATGATTTCCGACGTCGAAATCCAATTGCTGGTGGAGCAGTTCGGCCTGCCGCGCAACCTGTTGCATGAATGCCCGCTGATGATCGATCTGCCGCAAGGCGAGCATCGGACCTTCGAAGAACGCGCGCACTTCCTGAGCATCGGCAATTTCCGTCACGCGCCCAACTGGGACGCCGTACTCTGGATGAAAACCACGATCTGGCCGTTGATCCGCGCACGCCTGCCCCATGCGCAGCTGCACATTTATGGCGCCTACACGCCGCCCAAGGCCACCGCCCTGCACAATCCGGCGCAGGGGTTTCATGTGATGAACTGGGCCGAAGACGCCCTGCAAGTCATGTCGGACGCGCGCGTGTGTCTGGCACCGTTGCGTTTCGGCGCCGGCATCAAAGGCAAAATCGTCGATGCGATGCTGTGCGGTACACCGTCGGTCACCACACCGATCGGCGCCGAAGCGATGCACGGTGACCTGCCCTGGCCCGGCGCCGTGGCCTGCAGCGCGCAGGCACTGGCTGATCAGGCGGTGCAGTTGTATCAGGACGAAACGCTGTGGAATCAGGCTCGATTGGCCGGTCAGACATTATTGGCCGAGCGTTACCGCAAGTGCGTTCATGGACCGGCATTGATTGACAGGTTGCAACAGTGCATGAAGAACTTGAAGCCACTCAGAAAAGCCAACTTCACTGGCAGCATGTTGCGCCACCATCACCATAAAAGTACGCAATACATGTCGCAATGGATCGAGGCAAAGAACCGCAACAACACCAATACTCAAGCGTCATAAAAAACAACATATATCCAGCATTAATCCACGCCTTGCCTATTCAACTCCGCCCCCATTAAAAATAAACAACTCACCGCCACATCGGCGGCGAGTTATTTATATTCAATCAAGGAAGGCGGATATGCAAAATACGGCACTGGATAACAACTTACTCAACAACGCCCTTAATAACTGGATGAGCACTACACCCGGGATTGATAATCTCTCACTGCACCGGCTGACATTGCCCGGCACCCATAATGCCGGCTGCGACTGGAAAGCCTCTTACGCGCTGATACCCGGTGCGCACTGGGTGGCCTGTCAGCACACGTCATTTTATGACCAATTGAATAACGGTGCGCGGGCGCTGGATATCAGGCTGGTGTTCAACAGCAAGGGCGAGGGCCTTGGCAAGCTGCAAATTCAGCACAATGGTTTCCTGTCGTCGCGCACCTTGGGCAACCTGGTAACCGATGTAGAACGCTTTCTTAAGGACAACCCCGACGAGTTCATTGTGCTGGACTTTCATGAGTTGAAAGGTGGCGATCAACCTTTTGACTTCGCCTGGTTCAACAAGATGATTTTACATTTCCTGCGCGACAGACTCATTCCGGCAAAAAACCGTTATTCGAGCCTCGGACAATTAAAGGAAATCAGCCCTTCGCAGCGCGTAGTGGTTCATGCCGACTGGCATCACGACCTGGACTTTGAATGGTTCAGCGACCAGATCGAGCATGCCTGGATCGGTACACAAACGCCCAGCGCCAGCGACCTGCAAAAGTACATCGCAGAAGTGATGGCGTCCCCACCTTCGCCCTATCGTCCCTGGTCGCTGTCGGCCACCAGTTTCGCGCTGCTGGGCGGTCCGGTGGACATTCATTCCGCTCTGGATAACTGGTTCGATCCGGCTAAAAGCGACTGGCTGCTCAAGTGCAATATCGTCAATGTCGACTTCATTGAGGAATCGCGCCTGGTCTCGTTTTGCCGCACCGCAAACATGATCAAGGCCCGCAACCGCTGACTTGCGCTGCTGGGTGCCATACATTGGCTATTTTTTAGCAGATGTTGCCACCGCTGGACAGACTTCCCGCTATTCGTATGCTGTGATTCATGTTCACCCACAATTGGCGAACAATCGGATGCCGCCGCAAACGGCATCTGTCACATCAACAGCCTCGCCCCAAGGATGGGGGGAGCATGGACAGGAAGTCGCGATGAGCAGCACTGCAGTATTCGACACGCACAAATGGATGAGCCATGTACTGGATATCGAACAGCTCAAGTTGACCGATATCGTCTGGCCCGGCAGCCATAACAGCGGCATGGACAAGAAGGCGCCCAACCACAAACTGGTGCCGGGCAACTGGACCACCTGCCAGAACGGTTCATTTGCCTGGCAACTGGAAAAAGGCGCCCGGGCATTCGATTTGCGCCTGGGGTATACCGACAGCCCGGGGCGACCGAATTTTTATTTTCATCACAACGGTTACCAGTCCCATCGATTTCTCGACGAACTGGTCGAGGCACTGACGGCATTCCTTGATCAAAACCCCGACGAATTCGTTCTACTGGATTTCCACCAATTGGGCGACGGCGACAAACCGTTTGCTCACCAGCGACTGAACGACTTCATGCTGCGACGTCTCGGGTCGCAACTGATTCCGTTCTCCGACGCTGTGTGCACGGTGGGTGAGCTCAAGCGTGCCAGCGCCAGGCGCCGGATCGTGCTGGCCGCGCCTCACTCGCCTGGTCTGGACGACCAGTATTTCTGGCCGCAGATCCCGCACAAATGGACCCGTCAGGTGTTCACCGACACGGCCATGCTGGAACGGCACATCGAAACCACGCTGAAAGACGCCCCCTACGAAACCTTCATCTGGTCGCTGCCAGTCACCTGCTATTCGTTGCTGGGTGGCCCGTCGGACATCAAGCACAAGATCAATGACTGGTTCCATACCACCCGGGACTGGGTAACCCGTTGCAGCATCATCAGTACCGATTTCTTCGACCAGTCGGACATCGTTCGTTATTGCTGGGTCGCCAACAGCATGAAGGCCGTCTATGGGCGGGCGCTGCATGAATCCGGCTGAACCGGGGCTGGCAC
>Ga0308163_10002348_pt1 | contig 17510 bp, 14 predicted proteins | sample PhyTR1_FD_201037 | JGI IMG/M metagenome (GOLD analysis project Ga0308163, IMG submission 201037) | Phyllosphere microbial communities from UC Gill Tract Community Farm, Albany, California, United States - DLSLT.R1 | ecosystem: Host-associated > Plants > Phyllosphere > Unclassified | place: USA...
GCTCTTCGTCTTCTGGTCGAGGGCGGCGATAAGGCGTTGACGACGGCGGGTCTGGCGCGGGCCGCCAATTGCTCCAAGGAAAGCCTCTATAAATGGTTTGGCGATCGCGACGGCTTGTTGTCAGCGATGATTTCCTACCAAGCCAGCAAGGTCCGCACCTTCGAGCGCGCCGGCGAGCGGCTGAGCCCGCAGATGCTGGCCGATCATTTGCAGGTTTTTGCGCGCGATTTGCTCGACGTGCTCTCTGGCGAAATCTCGCTGGCGCTCAATCGGCTCGCCATCGGTCAGACCAGCCGCGACGGCTCCAAGCTTGGCCAGATGCTGCTGGAGCGCGGCCGCCGCCAGATCGACCGACGGGCGAGGGCGCTGCTCGATGCCGGCCGCCGCGATGGTCTGTTGCGCTTCGAGGACGGCGAGGACGCCTATCGTACGCTCTATGGCCTGATCGTTTCGGATCTGCATGTCCGTCTTCTGCTCGGTGAAAAGCCAGAGCCGAACAAATTCGATGCCCGCGCACAGAAGGCGGTTGCCGCCTTTCTCGTGCTGCACGGCACGGAGAAAAGCATGTCGGCGTAACCGCGCCGGCGTTTTTAAAACCCTGTCATAACCAGACAAGCCCAAACAACACGACAAGCATAGGGAAGGATTACACAATGCGCGTCTATTACGATCGTGATGCCGACTTGAACCTCATCAAGGCGAAGAAAGTCGCCATCATCGGTTACGGCTCTCAGGGCCGGGCCCATGCGCTGAACCTGAAGGACAGCGGTGCGCAGAACGTGGTCATCGCGCTGAAGGCCGGTTCGGCCACCATCGCCAAGGCCGAAGCCGATGGCTTCAAGGTCATGACCGTTGCTGAAGCTGCTGCCTGGGCCGACCTGATGATGATGGCGACCCCGGACGAACTGCAGGCCGACATTTACAAGGCTGACATCGCCGGCAACATCCGCGACGGCGCTGCCATTGCCTTCGCCCACGGCCTGAATGTCCATTTCGGCCTGATCGAGCCGAAGAACACCGTCGACGTCGTCATGATCGCGCCGAAGGGCCCTGGTCATACCGTTCGCGGCGAATACCAGAAGGGCGGCGGCGTGCCTTGCCTGGTTGCCATCCATCACAATGCTTCGGGCAATGCCCTTGAACTCGCTCTGTCCTACGCCTGCGGCGTTGGCGGCGGCCGTTCCGGCATCATCGAAACCACTTTCCAGGAAGAATGCGAAACCGACCTGTTCGGCGAGCAGGTCGTTCTCTGCGGCGGTCTGGTCGAGCTGATCCGCGCTGGTTTCGAAACCCTGGTCGAAGGCGGCTATGCGCCTGAGATGGCCTATTTCGAATGCCTGCACGAAGTGAAGCTGATCGTCGATCTGATCTATGAAGGCGGCATCGCCAACATGAACTACTCGATCTCCAACACGGCAGAGTGGGGCGAATACGTCACCGGTCCTCGCATCATCACGGCTGAAACCAAGGCTGAAATGAAGCGCGTTCTGCACGACATCCAGACCGGCAAGTTCACCTCGGATTGGATGCAGGAATACCGTGCAGGTGCTGCTCGCTTCAAGGGCATTCGCCGCATGAACGACAAGCACCAGATCGAAGAAGTCGGCGCCAAGCTGCGCGGCATGATGCCCTGGATCGCCAAGAACCAGCTGGTCGACAAGGCCCGCAACTAATCTTGCGAAGGCGGTTCGCCAATTAGGTTTCGACTAAGAATGGCGGGGATGTTTCGGCATCCCCGCCTTTTCGTTAAGAGCCGTCTCGGCCTCAATCGGCCTGCAGGGCCGCCGTCGCCGTCTCGAAAAGGTCAATTCGATCGAAATAGGTGACGCCCGTGATCGGCGGCAAATCGGCGAACGCGGTGCCGCCTAGCCAGAGCGCCACATTGGCGGGAAGAGCGGCACGGATAGTCTTGATCTGGGAGATCGCATTGCGATTGCGCTTGACCGCGCCGCTTAGGCAAACGATCGTCGAGCCAGTCTTTGTCACCGCTTCCGCCAAAGCCTCGGCCGGAAGCTGGCTGCCAAGATAGGTAGCGTGTACACCTTGATCCCGGGCAATGATCGCTGCGACCAAGGCGCCTATTTCATGCAATTCGCCCTCAACCGTTGAAAACACCATGCGGTGTGCGCCGCGCGGGGCTGGCATGAGCTTGAAGGCGCCACTCAGCAGCGCCCGGATGGCTGCCGTTACCAGATGTTCGCTGGCAATGGACATTTTGCCCTCTGCCCAGAGGCGGCCAATTTCACTCATCAATGGCAGCACGACTTCCCGACAGAATTCGACTGGGCCGAGCGTCATGAAGCGGGTGCCCAGCATCCGGTCCAAGCCATCACCATCCATCAGCTCAATCGCCGCGATGACGTCACCCAGATCTTGCAGCCTTTTCTGGCCGAGCAGTACCCTCTGCAAGTCGTCGTTCGAGAGGTGAATGATGGAGCCGATCCGCTGGCCATTGTCGACGCAGCCCTTCAGCAATTGCAGCCTGAGAAGATCCTCATGTCGATAGATGCGGCGGCCTGTTTCCGTCCGCTCCGGCACGATCGCCCCATAGCGCCGCTCCCACGCGTGCAGAACAAGCTTGGACAAGCCGGTTTCTTCGACAATTTCCCGAAGCGAATAGGTGTTCTTCATGAGTTGCACCGCGTCACATGTCACTGTCTCCAACATATACAACAATGCTTATAAGCCGGTAAATCCACTTATTGTCGATGATTGCAGCGAAAGGTAACGCTTTCATTCGAGGTTTTCTGGCCGCTATTCCTTATTGTCGTGAAACGGCGAGGAGACCGCGTCTTCACAGAAAACGGGCGTTCTCGTGCAGTTTTAGAGCTTTGGCGCTTGAGCCCCTATAAATTTAGGGAAATTTAAATTGCAACGATAACGCGTCCTTCATCTTGTTCCATCAATATACAGTAACTGCATAGTTCTTCTAATTTAGATATTTATTGTATTCATTTTTGTGCGATAATGTTGGCATCAAATGACGCTGGTCAAAGCACCGCGCCGATGGAAGTCGAGGATTGAACATGAGCATTTTCGGATTGGGAGCTGATGCCAGGTCAGAAGTCGTCGCCCTGCGCAAATCGCAGGCAGTGATAGAATTCGGCTTGGACGGAACGATCCTCGACGCCAACGAGAATTTTTGTCAGGTGATCGGCTACACGCTGGCCGAGATCAAGGGCAAGCACCATCGGATATTCGTTGACCCGAGCGAGATCGAGGGAAAGGAGTATCGGCAGTTTTGGCAAAACCTTAGCCAGGGTAAGTTCCAACGCGCTCAATATCGCCGCATCGGCAAGGGTGGCAGGGACGTCTGGATCGAAGCCTCATACAATCCCGTCATGAAGGGCGGCAAGCCCTTCAAGGTGATCAAATACGCAACAGATATCACTGCGACGAAGCTCAAGGCCATGGAAGACGATGCCAAGCTGAAGGCAGTGTCCGTGTCGATGGCCGTGATCGAATTCACGCCCGATGGCACGATCATCACCGCCAACGAAAATTTCTGCACGGCGCTGGGTTACGCACACTCCGAACTCGTGGGTCGCCATCACAGGATGTTCTGCGAGAAGGACTATAGCGCGTCGGCCGACTATACCGCTTTCTGGCGCGATCTCGCCAGCGGACGGACCATGGCCAACGAGTTCCGCCGTGTCGCCAAGGACGGCCACGATGTCTGGATCCAGGCCACGTATAATCCGGTTTTCGACGCGCATGGAAAGGTCTGCAAGATCGTAAAATTCGCCACTGATGTTTCCAACCGTATGGATGCTATCGCCCATCTCGGCGTTGCCTTGAAGGCGTTGGCTGCCGGCGACCTGACCATGACGATCGAGAGGACATTTGTCCCGACCATGGAAAAGCTTCGTGCCGATTTCAATGAGGCACTCAATCATCTGCGCAACACGATCAATGGAGTGACGATAAGCGCCCGCTCCATCGCTTCAAGCACAAACGAGATCAAAGAGGCTGCCAACGATCTGTCGCGCCGCACCGAAGTGCAGGCTGCTTCCGTTGAAGAGGCTGCGGCATCTATGGAGCAAGTCACGACCACTGTGGCCGATTCGGCGGAGCGGGCCACGGAGGTCGCCCGGCTCATGGGGGAAACTCGTGTCAATGCCGAGCAGTCAAGCGCAATCGTCAAGGATGCCGTGGTTGCCATGAACGAGATCGAACAGTCTTCTGGACAGATTTCGAGCATTCTTGGCGTGATCGACGAGATTGCTTTCCAGACCAATCTTCTTGCCCTGAATGCAGGCGTGGAAGCGGCTAGGGCCGGTGAGGCCGGCAAGGGTTTTGCGGTCGTTGCCCAGGAAGTACGCGAACTCGCCCAGCGCTCGGCGGCGTCTGCCAAGGAAATCCGACAGTTGATCAATGTCTCGGGCAAACAGGTCGGCCGCGGCGTCGACCTTGTCGGTCAGACTGGCGCAGCGCTCGATCTGATCCTCGGCCAGATCCGTTCTATCGACAGCAATGTTTTGGCGATCGTCAACGGCGGCAGGGAGCAGGCGACAGCCCTGCGTGAAATCAACAGCTCGGTCAACGTCATCGATCAGTCCACTCAGAAGAATGCGGCAATGGTCGAAGAAACAACCGCGGCGGCCTTTTCACTCGCCAAGGAAGTCGAGGATCTTTTCCATATGGTCGCTCAATTCAAGACGGAAGCCAGGACCAACGCCGCGAGCTATTCGAGAGCGGCTTGAGTTAGAGGCCTTTTACAGACCACGACAGAAGGTGCAGCGCTCGTCAGACATCAGTCGGACGAGCGCTTTTGATATTGAGGCGGGAAAACGTGAAGACGTGATGCTGCTGTCATCTTTTTGCGCAGGGCTCCCTTTACAAATGCTGGAAATCCCCGCCAATAACGGGGCTGCGGCGCCCTGACGGGACCTGCTAGATAAAGGACCCCTTGATGCTGTCTCATGCCAAGATCATGCTATCGCAGGCCGATGACGGCCTTGCGGCCTTTCCGGCAGATGGTGAGGTTTTTGATATAGATCTCCTTGATCTCAGCGTTCACCCTGGAGACCATCCGTTTCATAGCAGCAATCTGGACGCTATTCGCCGAAATTGGGCCGCCGAGTCGGCTGCCAATCCGGCACTTTACGACGGCTCCATGGTGTTGTTCTCGTCGCTGAGGATCGGTAGAGGCGAAATGGTCGGCGCCGGCCATATCGTTCCCTATTCGACATTCCTGTTCTGGCGTCGGCAGGCTGAGCCGGATGTTGGCTATCATCTGTTTGCCTTCCCGGTCGTGTTGTCGGCAGATGGCGCGATGATTGCCGTTGAAATGGGAGCTCATACGGCCAACGCAGGACGGGTCTATTGCCCGGCTGGCTCGCTCGATGGTTCCGATATCGTCGATGGCAAGGTTGATGTCGACGGTAATATGCGTCGCGAGGTGTTGGAAGAGACTGGCCTGTCGCTGGCGGATGCGGTCATTGATCCACAACTTCGAGCCTATCGTCGCGGACGGCGGGTGACGATGTTCCGGGTATTCCGCCTGCCGCTGTCCACCGAGGCAATTTTCGAGCGCGTGGCCGCGCATATGGCTGTTGACGAGGAGCAGGAGATTTCCCGCGCCGTCGCCATCCGCTCGGCCGATCGCAATGCTTACGATTACACGCCAGACATGTATCCCCTGCTCGATTGGGTTTTTCCCGGCTAAGCGACGGTTCGCCTTGCATGGCCGGCGCCGCTCGTGCAGTCTGCGCCGAAGGTAACGGCGACTGGAGGCTTGTTTGGCTCGGCACTATTGCATTTACGACGTCTTCACGGACAAAAAGCTGGGCGGCAATCCGCTTGCAGTCGTGTTCGATTGCGAAGGTCTTGATGACGACGCGTTGCAGGCAATAGCGCGGGAATTCAATTTATCGGAGACCGTCTTCGTGTTTCCGTCCGTGAATGTCGCGCATGTAGCGCGTATCCGGATCTTCACGCCTGGCCGGGAATTACCCTTTGCAGGCCATCCAACGGTGGGAACCGCCATTGCGCTGGCGGAGAAGGCGCACCAGGATCGCTCAGGGCCTATCGACCTCGTTTCCGTGATCGACGAGAAGATTGGTCCGGTGCGTTGTGCAGTGAGCCTGCGGCCGGGTGAGGTAAGCTTTGCCGAATTTGACCTGCCGAAAACCTCGACACAGATCCAACTGCCGCTCGACCGGCAGGGTATTGCCGATGCGCTGGCGCTGAAGCCCAGCCAGCTGTTCTTCGAAAATCACGTGCCGTCGATCTGGTCGGCCGGTGTGCCCTTCCTGTTGGTGCCGGTCAACAACCTGGGCGAGGTCGAGAGCATCGAGTTCGATCCGCAGCTCTGGGAGCGTGCTGCGCCCTTCTGCGACGGTGCTTTGACCTCCGCCTATGTCTATTGCCGGGGCGGCGTGCACCATGCTGCCCATTTCCACGCGCGGATGTTTTCGCCCGATATGGGGATCGCCGAGGACCCGGCGACAGGTTCGGCTGTCGCCGCACTTTCCGGTGCAATCCAGCATTTCGATGCCTTGCCTGATGGGCATCACCCCTTGCTGATCGAGCAGGGCTTAGAGATGGGCCGACCCTCTTTCATCCACCTTCACATCGATACCAAGGACGCCAAAGTTTTCCGCGCCCGCATCGGCGGCAATGCCGTGCGCATAGCCTCCGGCCAACTCGATATTTGATTTTGCTGACTTTTTCGTAGGTTAGCGGTTTTTTGCCCTTTCCTTCAATGTTTTTTTCAAAGGGCGCTGGACAAGGGCGGGGAACCCCTTTATATCCCCGCTCACGGCAGCGGCGAGGCACTTACCAAGCTCTGCAGGCGGGTGATTAGCTCAGTTGGTAGAGCAGCTGACTCTTAATCAGCGGGTCGTAGGTTCGAGCCCTACATCACCCACCATTCTTTTCCAACCGTGTTTAAGGTTGAGTTTGACAGGGTTTACCCTGGTTATTCTTCCTCAGAATATAAAAATTGTCATGAGCTTAGCTGGTGAGCGGTCTGTGCGCCGATCGCTGTGGATAATGCAGCTCTTCCAGTTTCTCGATAAGTCTATGCTGTCCTAGCAAGAAGCGGAATTTTTATACCGTCTTGCCTGTGGCAGGCGGCTCGCGAGAGCCGATTCATACGGCTTTTTCCTTTTTGCTTCCCGCCCGGGCTGAGGTTGCGCCGTATGTTGAGGGGCGTTGGGTTGCCATGAAAAGATTATCTTTAATTGCCAACCTTGCGGGCGCTGTGCGATTGAGCCTTTTAAGGAGAGGACCTGCGTGGTGCCGACCTGGTTAGGTGGCCCTCGGGTGTGGCCGGTTGAGAAGATATTATCCAACTTTGTCTGGACCGTAGCGTAAAGTGAGTGAGGGGCAGTGATCAATATCCGTGATTATGTCTGGCCAGCGCCTGATGATGGAATGCTGCTTTGGGTGCGCCGTTTTCTTGATCAAGCTGAAGCGCGATCCTGGTTGAGTAAAGCGACACTGTGTTCTGCCTTAAAGAACCGGCTCGAAATCAGGGACTGGTTCGCGCGAAAACATCTGCGTGGACGGGGCATAGAGCTTGGCGCACAGCAGGTTCCGACGAATGTGGGACAGGGCTGCCGGGTCGAATATGTCGATGTCGTTTCCAACGAGACCCTTGTCGCGCTTTATGGGCTGCCGGTGGACGAACTCGTACCGCTGGCCCATGTCATCGATGGAAACGATCTATCGGTCTACGCAGACGGCGCGTTGGATTTCGTCATTGCCAACCATGTGCTTGAGCATTTCGACGATCCGGTTGGCGGCCTGCGTGAGTGGATGCGGATTGTCAAAGACGGGGGCTATTTGTTTATCACCCTGCCGAATTTTCGTGGCAATTGCTACGATTTCGAGCGCCCTCCGGTGCGGCGGGATCATCTGGACCTCGATCACCGAGACGCAGAGGGCCGGCCAGCGCGTAATTTCCAGCACTATGTCGATATTTGCCGCACTCTTTACCAAATAACCGATCCGGTCGAACTCGACCGCCAGGCGCAGGAATGGGTCGACGCTGATCTCAGGCAGCATTACCACGTTTACGACGTTCAGTCGGTCCGCGATGTCGTGTCTCTGGCAGCCGAGGCGAGTTTATCTGGCTTGCGCTATGTCGACGGATTGCTATCGCCGGATGGATTTGAGTTTTTGATGGTCCTTGAGAAGCGCTCGTCGGGCGGCCTTCTTGGCTGGCCATCATCGATGCAACGCTTGATAGGCTCATTGCGATGCCACGCTATGTTTTGCGACCTGCATCTCGTGCGCGCTTATCTTTTACAGATGGTATCCAAGCGACGATCGTAAAGAGCGATGGAGTGGACGCTGTGGATGGCCAGACGTCTGCTCTCGGTCGTTCTTTTTTTGTTCAGTGAGAGAGTCGGAGTTTTCCCTCTTTGTTCACGTTATTTCTGAAACTTCATCCAAAAATGGCTGTGGATTCCTGTGGATAACTTTTGGTGGCCGTTTGCCGCCTATGGAGATGATTCGCCGGCTTCAGATCGCCGATGCGGGCGCAGGGTGGCGCGATTGAGGTAGCACGAAAGGTGTTGTTTGCGGGATGCGGCCTACAGTGCCGCTGAGGCCATAGACTGAGGTGATGATGTCATCGCGGATGATGGTTTGCGGTGGTCCTTCAGCGATCGCTCTGCCGCCCTTGAGGATCAGCAGGCTGTCGGCAAATTCGGCAGCCAGGTTGAGGTCGTGCAGCACCGCCATCACCATGCCGCCAGCGGCGGCAAATTCCCGCGCGATTTCCAGCACTGATATTTGATGGGTGAGATCAAGGCTGGAGGTGGGTTCGTCGAGAAACAGGGCACGCGGGCCCGCCTCGTTGACTGGTGTTGGCAGCTGCGCGAGAACTCGCGCAAATTGCACCCTCTGCTGCTCGCCTCCGGAAAGGGCCTGATAAGCGCGTGCCTCAAGTGCTGCAAGCCCGACCCTTGCAAGTGCCGTCCGAGCATCCTCGCAAGGCTTCAGACTGCCGGCTGCAATCGCGCCCATGCGCACCACTTCAAGGGCTGTGAAGGGAAAGGAGAGGCTGGTGCTTTGCGGTAGAACGGCGCGTCTTTCCGCCAACTGCCGGGGCTTTAGCCGGCTGATATCCTCGTCGCCATACAGGATATGACCGCTGTCCGGCTTGATGTCGCCGCTTATCAGCTTTAGCAGCGTCGATTTTCCAGCGCCGTTCGGGCCGATGACAACGGTGAAGCGGCCGGGCACAAGGCGTAAGCTGACCTTGTCCAGAATAGGGCGGCCCTGGCGTGTGAGGACCAAATGGTCGGCAATGATCATTGCTATTCCTCCACCAATGTCAGTCGATGAGGCCGCGCCCGCCGCGGCCAAGCAGCAGAAGCAGAAATACAGGCGCACCGATCAGCGCGGTAATGATGCCGATTGGCAATTCTGCGGGTGCTGCAACGGTGCGGGCGATGCTGTCGGCAAGCAGCAGCAGGCTTGCGCCGCCAAGTGCTGCGCCCGGCAGCAGGAAACGGTGCGACGGACCGATCGCCAGCCGCAGAAGATGCGGCACGATGATGCCGACAAAGGCAATCGAGCCGGCCACTGCCACGGATGCGCCGCAGGCGCCCGCGACAACCAGCACGCTGATGCGCTTCAGTCGTTCCACCGGGATGCCCATATGAAAGGCTGCGGCGTCGCCGAGCACCAGCGCGTCCAGTCCACGCGCGAGAAAGGGCAGCAGGGCGAGTGCTGCGAGAATAAAGGGGGCAATCGACAGCGCCTTGCCATAGGTGGCGCCACCGAGCGAGCCGAGGCTCCAGAAGGTGATGTCGCGTAGCGCGCGGTCATCGGCAAGGAAGATCAGCAATCCGGTTGCGGCCATGGTCAGCGCGCCGATGGAAATGCCGGATAGCACCAGCGCCACGGTGGATGTCTGGCCGCCGCGCGTTGCGATCCGGTAGAGCAGACCGGTATTGATCAGTGCGCCTGCAAAAGCCATCAGCGGTAGGAACTGCGCCCCGAGTGCGGTCTGCAAGGGCAGCAGCAGGGTAGGGCCAAGCACGATGGCCGCAACGGCGGCAAGGCTCGCGCCCGAGGTGACGCCGACAATGCCGGGATCGGCAAGCGGATTGCGAAACAGGCCCTGCATCATCGCGCCTGACAGACCGAGCCCGGCGCCGACCAGCAGGCCGAGCAGGGTGCGCGGCAGGCGCACCGCTTCCAGCACGATCAGATCCTGCTTGGACAGTGTCTGGTGGCCCGAGAGGAGGCTGCCGGCCAGATAGGACACCAGATCGCGGAGCCCGACGCCGGTTGGGCCACTGGTCAAAGAGATAAGGCAGGCGGCTACGAGAAGTGCGCTCAGCAAGGCCAGTGCCAAAGCGCCCTGCTGTGACCGATCTCCGCGCGCGGGCTGCTGCGCGATGTCGATGGCGATGCTCACCGGATGGCCGCCTCGGGATAAAGCCGGCTTGCCAGTTCACGGGCGGCGTCCGCCGTGCGCGGGCCAAAGCCTAGGAGATAGAGGCTGTCCATGCTCACAAAGGCCTTTTGCTTGGCCGCCGGGCTTGCAGCAAGCGCGGGCAGGGCAAAGACATCCTCGGCTTTAACAGGGGCAGCACCCTGGTCCATGGTGAGGATCACGTCAGGTGCGGCGGCAATCACTGCCTCGTCGCTCAGCGGCTTATAGCCGGTGCTATCTGCGAGCGCGTTGGTGGCGCCCGCAAGCCGGATCATTGCGTCCGCCGCAGTCTCCTTGCCAGCGGCCATGATCCGGCCATTGGCGATGGAGAGCACGAACATCACCCGCTTTCGTTCCGGCGGGAGATGGGCAAGATCGGCCTTCAGCTTTGCCAGATCGTCGTCTGCCTTTCCAGCCAGCGCGTCCGCTTCGCTGGTCTTGCCGATGGCGGCACCAATGGCACGAATGCGGGCGCCAACGGTTTCGGCAGCCGGCGGTTCGGCAATGTTGATGAGGCGGATGCCGCTTTGCGCCAGCACCGCAAGAGCGTCCGGCGGGCCGGAGCCAGCCTCCGTCAGGATGAGGTCTGGCGTCTGCGCCAGAATACCTTCAGCCGAGAGGCGGCGCATATAGCCGACATTGGGCTTCTTGGCGGCTTCGGGTGGATAAAAACTGGTCGAATCAACTGCCACGATGCGGTCGCCAGCGCCGAGATCATAGAGGATTTCGGTGACGGTGCCGCCGACAGAGACGATTCGGTGCGCTTCTGGTTGACTGTCCGCTGCCCGCACGACTGTCGAAGATAAAAGGGCGAAGCCGAAGAAGGCCAGCACCAGGCGGGGCAGGCCGGAGCGGTCGGGGCAGGTGAGGCGAGAAGAGAGTCTCATCGAAAAATCGTCCTGGATCTTGCTCGACAAGCGCGGTTGCGCGCATGGTTCAAAGCAATAACTGGTGATGGTCATGCGCCCCTTGGTACACTCTAACAGAGCAGGTGTCGGACTGGTCGCGATGGGCCGGCTTTTAACTTGACTATAATGCACAAGTTTAAATAATGGTGCAACAGGACATTGGCGGCGCGGTGCCGCAAAGGAGCAGAGCATGTATATCGCAATGAACCGCTTTCGCGTCGTTCCCGGCTTTGAAGAGGCTTTCGAGGCGCAATGGCGCGAGCGTCAGGGCCGTTTGGCGGAAGTGCCCGGTTACATCGAGTTTCACATGCTGAAGGGCCCCAAGAGCGAGGATCACACGCTGTATGCCTCCCATACCGTCTGGGAAAATCACGAGACCTTTGTCGCATGGACGAAATCGGAGCAGTTTCGCGCCGCCCATGCCAATGCCGGCAAGAGCAAGGTGCAATATCTGAGCGGTCCGCATTTCGAAGGTTTCGAGGTTATCCTTCACGAAGACAGCACCGGCACGCGCCGCTCCGAAGCGGCTTGAGCCTGCTGGAGATGAGCATGGACACCATTGATCATGCGCCATCGTCTGCGCTCGATCGGGCCAAGGCGGCCTTGGCCGCCAAGCCCGACGGCGTGGTGGAAGCGATTGCGGACGAGGCCGGTGTAACGCCCGCCGAGGTACTGGCACTCCTGCCCGCCGACGCCGTGACGCTGGCACCATCCGAGGCTTTCGAGCCGATCTGGGCGCATCTGACTGGCTGGGGCGATGTGCTGACCATCGTCCATACCAAGGACGTGGTTCTGGAAGTGGTCGGCGCCCTGCCACCCGGCTCTATCGGTCATGGCTGGTTCAATATCCACGGCGACAGCCCTGTTGGCGGCCATATCCGCATGGAGCGCTGCCGCTCCATCGCCTTCGTCGACCGCATGTTCCACGGCCGCCGCTCGCTGTCGATCTGGTTCATGAACGAGGATGGCGGGGCCATGTTCAAGATCTTCGTGCGCCGGGACGCGGAAAAGGCGCTGATTACTGAACAGGTGGCGCTGTTTGAAATACTCAGAGCGGGTTATCGCCAGCCGCGTTGATTTCTTCCCTGGGCGGGTTCATCCCGCCTTGGTGGAACCACGCCATTGTCCTTGATTGCGAGCCGGCATCAATACCGCGCTCCTGCTTCTCTATCGCCGCCCCTGCGACATCGCTCGCCTTTGCGCGCCATCTTCGGCAATCCCTAAATTTCCTGTCGAAAATCGGTTTCTCCTTCATCAGGCGGTGCTATATCGAGAGCATCATGAGTACCGATTGCGCCATTGCCTGAGCGTGACCGGCTTGTCCTTGTTCGGCTTGATCATGGATTAGCCGGAAAGGGCTGGCAGGCCTGCGCATCGGCATGTTTCGTGAGTGCGTGCCCTAGGAAAGCATAAAGCGGTTTTCCTTTGGTAAAAGCCGGAGACAGTGAGTCGGAGCGTTCGCTTTTTGCCTGAGATGGCGACGCGCTTCAGGGATAAAGGGACAGTGAGTTGAAGAGCTTGAAGAGATTTCTTGCGCTATTTTCGATGATCCTGGCGCTTGCGCTAGGGGCAGAAGGTTTCGGTCCGCACGGCTTTACCGGTCCGGCTCAGGCGCAGGACAGCCCCTTTGCCGGCGACGATCCGGTCGCTAAGGCGCCGTCGACCCTCGATCAGATCCAGAAGAAGATCGATTCGCTTGCCGATGTTCCAACAAGATCAGGAAATAACGACCGTGAGCTGATGGCTGCGAAGTCTGCGCTGGATGACATCACCGGCCAGTTGCTGGCGATGAAGGCGCAGATCGCGCCACGCCAGGACGATATTGCCGCGCGGCTCAAGGATCTCGGCGATCCACCCAAGGACGGTCAGCCGCCCGAAGCAACTGATGTGACGCAGCAGCGCAACAAGCTCAACGCGCAAAAAGGGCAGGTTGCCTCGGTCCTGAACCGGATCGACGATGTCAGCAAGGCGGCAAACGATCTTGCCATTAAGATCATCACCACGCGAAGGGAATTGTTTACCCGGCAATTACTTGCTCATACCGATGTTTCGGTTGACAGCATGGGCGCGGCCCTCATGTCGGTCGGTCCGGAAATGCGCAAATTTGTCGATCTGGTCGATGGCTGGGTCAGCTTTGCCTGGCGGTTCAAGAAGATTTCGCTGGCGTCTGCGCTGGTGTTGTCGCTGGCGCTTGCACTAGGCATCCGCTTTACCTTGCACCGCCTTCTCGGGCCTGTGATTGAGCGTGGCAAACTGGAGGAAAATCCCTCTTATATGAGCCGATTCTCCGTTGCCTTCTGGTCAACGATTATCCCCTCATTCGCCTTTGCCTTCTTCCTGATCTCGACCTTTTTCTTCCTCGACAACTTCAATGTGATGCGGCCGGATATCCAGCCGATCATCAATTCCTTCTTTGGTGTGTTCTGGCTCGTGTTCTTTGCCGCGCGCCTGGCAATTGCCGTCTTCAATCCCTGGGCGCCGAAATGGCGGCTGGTGCACGTGTCGGATCGCGGTAGCCGGCGGTTGGTTGCTGCCTTCGTGGGAATGACCACGATCAATGGTCTCGATTATGCCATGGGCAGCATAGCCCAGACGCTGGGATCGCCGATCGAACTGACGGTTCTGAAGGGAATGATGTCCTCAAGCCTGATCGGGCTGATTCTGCTGGTCGTGTCGTTCATTCGCCCCTTTTTGCCGAAGACCGAAGAGGAAGCCGAGGCCGGTCGTCCCTGGTCGAAGCGCACGGCGCTTGCCTTGAGGGTCTGTGGCGTCTGGCTGATCTTCACCGCTTTGATTGGCTATGTTGGATTGGCACGCTTCGTTGCCACACAGTTGATCCTGACCGGCGGCGTGGTCGCGACCATGTATATCGGTATCCGGTCGGGCAGGGCGGTGTCCGAGCGCGACCGGTTCGCGGAGACCATGGTCGGTCGTTTCATGCAGCGCCGTTTCAATTTCGGGCCTGTCGCCCTTGATCAGTTCGGTATCGTTGCAGGACTGCTGATCTACGGCTTCGTGTTCATCATCGGTGTGCCGCTGGTGCTGGTCTCCTGGGGTTTCCAGCCGCCTGACATCCAGACCTGGTTCTACAATCTTTTCATCCAGATCAATATCGGCGGCATCAGCATTTCCATCGTCGGGATATTTAGCGGCATCGCCATCTTCCTGATCGGTGTCGTTATTACCCGCTGGTTCGAGAAATGGCTGGATGGCAATGTCATGGCGCGCTCGCAGGTCGATGCGGGCGTGCGCAATTCGGTCAAGACCTCTGTCGGCTATTTCGGAGCAATCGTCGCAGGCTTCATGGGCCTGTCAGCGGCCGGCATCAATCTGTCGAGCCTGGCGCTCGTTGCTGGTGCTCTCTCGGTCGGTATTGGTTTCGGCCTACAGAACATCATTTCCAACTTTGTGTCCGGCTTGATCCTGCTGTTCGAGCGGCCATTCAAGGTTGGCGACTGGGTGGCAACGGGGACTAGCGAAGGCTTCGTGCGGCGTATCTCGGTCCGCGCGACGGAAATCGAGACCTTCCAGCGCCAATCGATCATCGTGCCGAATTCGCAGCTGATCAACGCTTCGGTCGGCAACTGGACCCACCGCAACAAGCTTGGTCGGATCGACATGCAGGTCAGCGCCAAGGCAATCAATGACGCGCGTCACGTCATGGCGATCCTGAGGGAAGTGGCTGGCGAGATCCCCGGCGTGTTGCGCACCCCGGAGCCTGTCGTTGTCTTCAAGAACTTTGACGGCGGCGACCTCGAATTCGAGGTGCGCGTCTTCGTTGGCGACGTGCTGAACGGGCTGTCGGTGCGCAACGAGTTGCGGCTGAGTATTTTCGAACGGTTCAAGGCCGAGCGCATCATTCTCAAGGAAGAGGCGCCGGCAACGGCAGACCCACCGGCGCCTGCGCTTGATGCCTGATTGTTACGGAGGACCGGATCTGTCGACATCCGGTCCTCATTATCTGCTGAGATGCGCTAGACCCGGCGGGTCTCGAACATGGCGACGTCGAGCATAAACGAGCCGTCGTCCTCGATCTCGAAATGCGTCCTGACGTCGGAGGCGGCACTTTGCTGCAGTTGGCGGATGGCTGCCCGCAGGCTTTCCGGCGTATTCATGCGGTCTGTCCAGACCTTGAACTCCATCCGCAGCCGGCTGGTGTGGAAGGCCTCGATGGCAAAGCCCGTCCGTCCCAGCATCTCGGTCCATTCCGCAATCGTGTAATTGCGAACGTGCGAGGTGTCGCGCAGCAGTTCGATCGCCTGGAGATGGGTATTGGCGAGTGGCAGTTGCGGTGAAACGACATCGATGAATACGGCTTGCGAGCCTGACTTTAGCACCCGGCGCGCCTGGCGCAGTCCTGCCTCGGCATCGTGCCAGTGATGCGCGGTAAAGCGACAGGCGAGGAAGTCGAACAGGCCGTCGTTGCAGGGCAGGTGTTCGACCGGTGACTGCAGTGTGGTGATATTGGCAAGGCCGCGAGCCTTGGCGGCTTCAGTGACTGCCGCCAGCATGTCGTTGGACAGGTCCACCGCGGTCACAGTCTCAAGATGCGGTGCTATCGCATAGGAGACATGGCCGCCGCCGCAGCCGAGGTCAATGCCGTGGCGTGCGCCAGCGTTGCGGGCCAGTTCGCCCAGCCGGGCCAGATCCGCGCCTGTCGCGTGAACGGCGCTTTCCACATAGGCCCCGGCTCTCGGTCCGAAATTCTGCTGCACGTTTCGGTCGTGACTGTCTTTCGTCATATCTGCTCTCATGGTTGGTGTTGGTAAGGGTTCGATCCTGCTAAACTGACAAATACGACGCGGCTCCCGACAAGATCGAAACCTTGTCGCCGCTCCCCGGGGTTTGGGGGGCGGACGTTATCGCATTCTGGCGCTCGTCTTGCGGAAAATAGGCCACTGTTTGCCGAAGATCTGACCAGAGCATGACGGAAAAATATGCTGTTACAAGAGGAGCAGTTATCCTGTTATAAATGCTGCCATGCTGGATGTTGAACAGAGACGACTGCTCGGCGAATTCGTTCGCACTCACCGTGAAAAACTGATGCCCGAGCGCATCGGCCGCCGACGCACGCCGGGGCTCAGGCGGGAGGAATTGGCTGACCGCGCCGGTATCAGCCCAACATGGTGCGCCTGGATCGAACAGGGGCGCCAGGTGCAGGCCTCTCCCCATGCGCTGGCACGGCTGGCGCGTGCGCTTGAGCTTACCAGGGCCGAACGGGCCTATCTCTTTGAGCTCGCAGCACGGCGTGATCCCGACGAGGAGGAGGGCGATGCGATCGAGGACGTGCCAGCATCGCTGGTTGCGGCCGTCAGCATGGTCCAGCATCCCGCCTATGCCCTTGATCGGAATTGGAATGCCTGCTGCTGGAATTCCGCAGCCGCCTCACTGTTTGCCGACTGGCTCGACGAGCGCAGCGAGGAAAAGAACCTAATGTGCTACGTGTTTCTCGATCCTCGAGCGCGTGAGCTGATCGTCGATTGGGAATTGAGGGCACTGCGTCTGTTGGCGGAGTTTCGTGCAGATTTCAGCCATATGATGCGCGATCCCGCCATGCGGGCGCTGGTGGAACTATTGCAGCGGGAAAGCCCGCTCTTTGCAGCAGGGTGGCAGGAGCAGATGGTGCTGGAACGCCAAGGCGGAGAGCGAATGTTTACGCTGCCCGATCGTGGTCAGTTGCGGTTTCGCCAGTTCAACTACCGGCCCTGCGACCGGCCCGATTGCAAGCTGGTTTTTCTCGTGCCGCAATAACATCCCGTCTGTTCGCTCCAGCCGATTCTGCCTCGCTGCGACGGGTTTGAAATTTTGCGATTGATCAAGAGCCATAGCCGGTGCAGTTTTTCCACTGATGACGCGGTGGCCCATGCCTCTGATTTAAAGAGTTACGGCGTCCTTCGCGCGTTTTGTAAAACGCGCGGCGTCGTATGTCGCAAACGGGCGGCACAGGGGAGCGGGTCTTTATCATAGTCGCGGGATCAATCGTGCGGCATCATCCGGCCACTTACGTCGGCCAGCAGCAGAACAGGGGAAATCCATGTCGATCAAATCTCATGCACGGGCCGTGGTGATCGGTGGCGGCGTCGTCGGCGTTTCCACGCTCTATCACCTTGCAAAGAAAGGCTGGAGCGATAGCGTCTTGATCGAACGCAAGGAACTGACATCGGGATCGACCTGGCATGCCGCCGGCCTGCTGCCGCTGTTCA
>Ga0308163_10002350_pt1 | contig 17503 bp, 8 predicted proteins | sample PhyTR1_FD_201037 | JGI IMG/M metagenome (GOLD analysis project Ga0308163, IMG submission 201037) | Phyllosphere microbial communities from UC Gill Tract Community Farm, Albany, California, United States - DLSLT.R1 | ecosystem: Host-associated > Plants > Phyllosphere > Unclassified | place: USA...
CCGACGGACTGACCTGAGGGCAGTTGGCCGACAATGCGTGTTTCGTTGGCCCTGATCCCGGGCTGTTGCTGGATGGCCTGTGCGCCTTGCTGGTTGAGCATCCCGATGACCAATGCCGGGCCCAGTTGCGCGCCGATGGTGTTGGAGCCCTGAATGCGCAGCGCGGGCGTGCCATCCGTAGGCGCGGGCAGCGTGGCCGCGCGGGCGTCGAGCAAAAGCGCCGGCATCAGGCAGACCGCGATAGCGTATAAAAAAAGGCGAGTGCGCTGCATGTGCGGCAACTTCTTAAAGCGAGAGATGCCGGAGAATAAGACAGATGCGTTACGGCAATGTGACAGCCACAGGGGTTGGCCAGTGGCTGTTCACAATGGCAGCTGGCCGGAGGGCAGCTGCCGTGTATCAGCTCAACTCAAGCCAGATCGGCGCGTGATCCGAGGGTTTTTCCATCCCGCGCAGATCGTAATCCACGCCCGCAGCGAGGATGCGTGGCTGCAGACCGTGGGAGGTCAGGATCAGGTCAATGCGCAGGCCGCGTTTGGGCTCATCTTCGAAGCCACGGCTGCGGTAATCGAACCAGCTGAACTGATCAACCACTTCCGGGTACAGATGACGGAAGCTGTCCACCAGGCCCCAGTTCTTGAGTTTGGCCATCCATTCACGTTCTTCCGGGAGGAAGCTGCACTTGCCGGTTTTCAGCCAGCGCTTGGCGTTGTCCGGACCGATGCCGATGTCGCTGTCTTCAGGCGAAATGTTGACGTCGCCCATGACAACCAACGGCTGGTCGTTGGAGAACCGGGTTTCCAGCAGTTGCTGAAGGTCAGCATAAAACCTGGTCTTGGCCGGGAACTTGGTGGGGTGGTCGCGGCTTTCGCCTTGCGGGAAGTAGCCGTTCATGATTGTGACCGGCAGCCCATTTCGGTCGGCGAAGGTGCCCCAGATAAACCGCCGTTGAGCCTCTTCGTCGTCGGTGTCAAAGCCTTTATGCAGCGAAAGTGGCGCCTGGCGTGAGAGCAGGGCGACGCCATAATGACCTTTCTGCCCGTGGAAGTGCACGTGATAGCCCAGCGCTTCAATTTCAGCCTGCGGAAACTGCTCGTCCGAGACCTTGGTTTCCTGCAGTCCGATGACGTCAGGCTGGTGTTTTTCAATCAGCGCCGCCAGTTGATGCGGGCGGGCGCGCAGGCCGTTGATGTTGAAAGACACAATTTTCATAGGCGGCAGTCCTGGCAAAACAAACCGCGATGCTAGCCGACCTGCCTGCCAACGGCCAGCCTCAAGGGCAATCTCGGTCATCGGCGGGCTGCTACGCTGTGGGAAATGCTTGGAAAACTCATCTGAACTGTCGTCAAGGCCCGCCACTCGAACGCTTGACACCATGAACCCGCCCGAACGAGGCGGGTTATCGAAAGGGACACGATCACATGCCTGAATCAGCGAATGCACCGGCCGACATCCGTCAGCTGGACAGCGGCTACTCCCGCGAAGCGCGGTCGTTGCTGTACCAGGCGTATCGGCATGAGCCGAGCTTCGGCTATTTATTTGAGTCGGGTCGGTCAGGTTATGAGCATCGGGTACGCGCAACGGTTCGCGAGTTAGTGAAGCAGCACTTCCTGCAAGACATGCCGGCACTTGGGCTGTTTGTCGAAGACCGGCTTGTGGGCGTGGCCCTCATTGCGCCGCCGCAACGGCGCCTGGGCATTACCGAAAGCTGGGCATGGCGGTTGCGCATGGTGATGAGCACCGGGCTTCGTTGTACCCAACGGTATCTGGAGTATTACCAGGCCGTATTGGCGTGTCTGCCTTCCGATGCAGTCCACGTGCTACCACTGCTGGGCATCCACCCCGATTTTCAGGGCAAGCACTACGGTGAGCAGTTGCTGAAAGCGCTGCACGACTGGTGCGCCGTGGACGAGCACTCAAAAGGCATCGTCCTGGACACCGGCAATGAGCATTATCTGGAGTTCTACAAACGACAGGAGATTGGAGAGGTGGCTGTAGGACCGATCCGGGAGCACGTCTTTTTTCACCCCAATCCTCAGGTTTCACTGGGCTCGATGGCTTGATTGCGGATCTTTTGTTCATCCCTGCGGGTTCCAGAAGCCCCCGCCGCTCGTGTTAGCATCCGCGCCTATGAAGTTTCCCGGTCGATTCACCAGTGGTTTTATTCTGATGTTTTCCAGCTGCGCCGCGTTTGCCGATGCTCAGCTGGATGTGCGGATAACACCGTCCAATTCCGAGCTCAAATCCAACATTGAAGGGTACGTGGGCAGCCTCGGCGAGCGTGATGAACAGGCGCTCGAGCGGTTCAGCGCGGGTGCTGTCGAGCAGGCCCAGAAGGCAGCCCAGGCGCTGGGTTATTACCAGGCGCAGATCGATAGCGAGGTCAAGCGGACCGATAAGGACCTTCACCTCGTTCTCACGGTAGAGCCCGGTGAGCCGGTGCATTTGCGTAACGTCACGGTCCGGATCGAAGGCGACGCGCGTCAGCTCAATGCATTCAAGGTACCCAAGAGCGATGCGCTCAAGTCGGGGGCGGTGCTAAATCATGGTCATTACGAAGACGCCAAGCGCCTGATCCAGAACCAGGCCGCCCGTTACGGGTTTTTCAAAGGGCATTTTGTAGTTCAACGCCTGTCCGTTGATCCTCGAGCGGGTGTCGCCGATATTGAGCTGGTTTACGACAGCGGACCCCGGTTCTCGCTGGGTAACGTCACGTTCAGTGGCGATGCTCCGTTCGATGAAGACTTGCTCAAACGCATGGTGCCCTTCAAGGAGAACACGCCTTACGATTCCCAGTTGATCGCCGAGCTCAACCAGGCCATGCAATCGAGTGGTTATTTCGAAGGCGTTCGTGTCGATGCTTCACCCACCGATGCACAAGGTCAGGTGATCCCGGTCGACGTCCAGCTGCAAACCCGCAAGCCTCGCACCATGGGGCTGGGTGTGGGCTATTCGACGGACGTCGGGCCTCGGGTAAAAGCCAACTGGACCCGTCACTGGGCCAATCCGCAGGGCCACAGCTACGGCTTCGAATCCGAATTGTCGGCGCCACGCCAGAACGTCGGCCTGTTTTATGACATCCCGCTGGACCCGCCGCTCACGGATAAACTGCGATTCGCCGGCGGCTATCAATACGAAGAAATCGCGGACACCGACAGCCTCAGCAAACTGCTGACGGTAGGTCCTGAGTGGCACAGCAAACTGCCCAGCGGTTGGGAACGGGTCATTTCTCTCAAATGGCAGCGCGAAGAGTACCGTCTGGGCAATGATGAAGGCTTGAGTACCTTGTTGATGCCCGGCATCAGCTATTCCTATCTGCGCAGCGATAACCGGATTGACCCGCACAACGGTTACCGTTTGCAGTTCGAAACCGAGGTGGCGAAAGAAGGCCTGGGCTCGGACGCCAACGTGCTGCACGGCACGGCGCTGATCAAGGGGCTGACCACGGTTGCGCAGAACCACCGATTTTTGGGCCGCGTACAAGTGGGCGGTACAGCCACCAATGGTTACAAATCCATACCGCCTTCGTTGCGATTCTTTGCCGGTGGCGACCAGAGCGTCCGGGGTTACGACTACCAGTCACTGTCCCCGGAAAACTCCGACGGCGACAAGATCGGCGGCCGCTACATGATTGCCGGCAGTGCCGAATATCAATACTCCATTGCGGAAAAGTGGCGTGTTGCTGCCTTTGTCGATCAGGGCAACTCCTTTAACTCACTGGATTTACCGAGCCTCAAAACTGGTGTCGGTATCGGTATACGTTGGGTTTCACCGGTTGGACCGCTGCGTCTGGATCTAGCGCACGCGCTGGATGATGAGGGCGGCATTCGCCTGCATTTCTCGATGGGACCTGAACTGTGACAAAGGCGGCACTGTTGAAGCGTGTTTCACTTATTTTCGCGGCCAGTGTTCTGACACTTCTGGTTCTGGTGGTGATCGCACTGGGGTTGTTGCTTGGGACACAACCAGGCAGTCGCTGGGTGTTGGCGTGGGTGCCGGGCTTGCAGGTCCAGCATTTTTCCGGCCATCTGGGTGGCGCGTGGCAGGCTGATTCGCTCGTCTGGCAGCAAGGCGAGAGCAAGGTCGAGGTCGACGCGCCGAAGTTCGAGTGGTCGCCCTCGTGCCTGATGCGGATGACGCTGTGCATCGACACGTTGAAAACGGCGGATATTCGCCTGCACTTTGCGCCCTCCACCGGCGAAGACAGCAGTGGCCCAATCACGCTGCCTGCACTCACGTTGCCGGTCGCCATCGAACTGGGCGAGGTTCAGATCGGCAGCCTGCACCTGGACGGCACCGAGGAGGTGCGCGACGTGCAGCTCGCCGCCCATTGGACGGCAGACGGTCTGAAGATCGATTCCGTGCACGCGCAGCGCGACGACTTCGTGCTGGACCTCACGGGGTTGCTGAAACCCGTGGGTGACTGGCCGCTGACTGCACAAGGCCAGGTCAAGCTGCCTGATGTCAGTGGTCAGCCACTGTCGTTGGCGTTGAATGTGGCCGGCAACCTGCTCAAAACGCTCAATGTGAACGCCCAGACGAGCGGCTACATCGAGGCGAAGCTGGTGGGGCAATTGCAACCGCTGGTGGAAAATCTGCCGGCGGACGTGGCGATCACCAGTGACGGTTTCAAAGCCAGCAAGGATTTGCCCGATACGCTGCAACTCAACCAGGTGACGCTCAACGCCAAGGGTGATCTGGCGCAGGGGTACGCCATTCTCGGCAATGCGAGCCTGCCTGCCGAGCAGGGGGCCGTGACGCTGGCGTTGCAGGGACGGGTTGATGCCAGAGGTGCGCAAATCACTACTCTGGATTTGACCGCCGACGCCGAACATCGGCTGAAGCTCAGCGGATCGCTGGATTGGCAGAAGGGCTTGAGTGCAGACGCAAAGGTTGACTGGCTGGATTTCCCCTGGCACCGCCTGTATCCGGTAATCGACGAGCCACAGGTCAGTATTCATATCTTTAATGGCGAGGTTTCCTACACAGACGGCAAGTACCTGGGCAACTTCGTCGGTGACTTCAAAGGCCCGGCGGGTCCTTTCAGTCTGAAAAGTCCGTTCAGCGGTGATCTGCAGCAGATATTCCTGCCGCAGCTTGAGTTGGTGGCGGGGCAAGGCAAAGCCAGCGGTCACCTTGGCGTGCAGTTCGCGGACGGGGTCGCTTGGGATACTGCTCTCGATTTAAGCGCCATCGACCCTTCGTTCTGGGTGGCGGAGCTGCCGGGATCCCTGGCGGGACCGCTGCGCAGCAAGGGATCCTTCAAGGATGAGCGGCTGAATTTGAACGCTGACCTTGACCTCAAGGGGCGCCTGCGCGGGCAGCCTGCCGTGATGCAAGCCAAGGCGGACGGAGCAGGGGACAGATGGAACGTCAGCGCTCTGGACATTCGTTTGGGCGACAACCGTATTCAAGGCACCGCCAGTCTGCAACAGAAGCTGAGCGCGCAACTGGACCTTAACCTGCCACGTCTCGGTCAGCTATGGCCGCGTTTGCAGGGGCAAGTCAAAGGCCGTGTCGATCTGGCGGGTACGCTACAGGCGCCGCAGGGCCAGCTGGGTTTGCAAGGTACGCAACTGGCATACGAGGATTACAAGCTTCAAAGCCTGAACCTGACGGCGAAGCTGGACACTGCGCAACGCGCAAACATCGATCTGAAAACCAACGGCATTCAGCTGGGTGACACCGCATTGGGCACGCTCGTTATGAACGGCCAGGGCGACATCAAGCGTCAACAGGTCAAGCTTGATCTGCAAGGGCCATTGCTCAAGCTGGCGTTGGGGCTGGACGGTAAGCTCGACAAGGGCAATTGGCGGGGCCGCCTTGCCAGTGGAGACGCGCAAACCGGCGGGCAGGACTGGAAGCTGCAGCAGCCAGCGAAGCTGGAACGCCTGGCTGACGGCAAAATCAATTTTGGTGCGCATTGCTGGCTGTCGGGCCCGGCCAGCCTCTGTGGCGAAGATCAGCGCCTGATGCCTGATCCGCGCTTGCGTTACCACCTCAAACAGTTCCCTCTGGACAGCTTGGCGCAATGGTTGCCCAAGGACTTTGCGTGGAAAGGTGCCTTGAACGCCGATGTCCAACTGGACTTGCCGGCGTCCGGGCCCAACGGTCAGGTAGTGATCGACGCCAGTGGCGGCACGTTGCGCGTCAAAGAAAAAAACCAGTGGCTGGATTTTCCTTACCAGACGCTCAGGCTTAAGAGCAGCCTGACGCCCAAGAAAGTCGACACGACGCTGGATTTTCGGGGGGGCAAGCTGGGTGAGCTGCTGGCGCGCTTGAGCATTGATCCCGTAGCGAAGAACAAGCCGGTCAATGGCGAGTTCAATCTGACGGGGCTGGATGTCTCCGTGGCGCGGCCCTTCGTCACAATGGTTGAAACCCTCAACGGCAAGCTGAACGGCAGCGGACGCATCTCTGGCGGCCTGTTGGCACCGCAGGTCAACGGCAGTGTGGTGCTGAGCGACGGCGAGGTGTCCGGGCCGGAATTGCCGATCACTCTTGAAAAACTCAATGTGCAAGCCTCGATCGTGGGCGAAAACGTGCAATTGAAGGGCACCTGGCGCAGCGGTGCGGCGGGGCAAGGCAGCCTTGGCGGGCACATTGCCTGGGCTGACGCGCTGGACGTGGATGTCAACCTGCAAGGTTCGCATCTGCCGATCACCGTCGAGCCCTACGCCACGCTCGACGCAGCACCCGACCTGAAGATCAGCCTGCAGGGTGATCGGCTTGCGGTGTCAGGAAAGGTGCTTATTCCCAAGGGCGAGATCACCGTGCGCCAATTGCCTCCGTCCACCGTCAAAGTGTCCGATGACACAGTGATCGTTGGCGCACAGACCGAAGCGGGCAGACCGCCTATGGCCATCGCCATGGACATCAACGTCGAAGTCGGCCAGGAGAAGTTGAGCTTCACCGGCTTTGGTCTGACGGCCAATCTCGCGGGGCATCTGCACATTGGCGACAACCTCGACACCCGGGGCGAACTAAATCTCAATGACGGCCGTTACCGCGCTTATGGCCAGCGTCTGACCATTCGCAAAGCGCGGCTGTTGTTCGCAGGGCCGGTGGATCAGCCGTACCTGGACATCGAGGCGATTCGCCAGACCGATGACGTAATCGCCGGTATTCGCCTCAGTGGTAGCGCCGAACAGCCGACGACCACGGTATTTTCCGAGCCTGCGATGAGTCAGGAACAGGCGTTGTCCTATCTTGTGCTCGGCCGTCCGTTGGCCACCAACGGCGAGGACAACAACATGATGGCCCAGGCCGCGCTGGCCCTTGGGCTGGCTGGCAGTTCGTCGACAGCGGGCAAACTGGCCTCCGATCTCGGGATCAAAGACTTCGATCTGGACACCTCCGGAAGCGGCGACACCACTGCTGTGGTTGCCAGCGGCAAGATCACCGACAAGCTCAGCTTGCGTTACGGGGTAGGGGTGTTCGAACCCGCCAATACAATCGCCCTGCGGTACCTGTTGAGCAAGAAGGTCTACGTGGAGGCAGCAAGCGGTGTCGCCAGTTCGCTGGATATTTTCTACAAACGTGATTTTTAAAGGGCGAAGGCATCAACGACAACAAAGTGATGCCTGCCAGTAGGTCGTCAGGCCGAATCGTGGTTAACTTCCTGTCTTTCCCGCAACTTCAAAATAAGGACTCAGCTCATGGCTCAAGTGACTCGTAGAGGCTCCCCGGTTCAGATCAGCGGCGAACTGCCAAAGGTCGGCAGCAAGGCGCCTGCTTTCAAACTGGTCGGTGGCGATCTGTCTGACGTGACCCTGGAAACCTTTGCCGGCAAGCGCAAAGTGCTGAACATCTTCCCAAGCGTAGACACGCCGACCTGCGCCACCTCGGTGCGCAAGTTCAACGCTCAGGCAAATGACCTGAACAACGCCGTGGTGCTGTGCATCTCGGCCGACCTGCCATTCGCGCAGGCACGTTTCTGTGGCGCCGAAGGCCTGGAAAACGTTAAAAACCTGTCCACCATGCGTGGCGCTGACTTCATGCAAGCCTACGGTGTGGCAATCGCTGACGGCCCAATGGTTGGCCTGACCACCCGCGCGGTCGTTGTGCTGGACGAAAACGATAACGTCTTGCATAGCGAGCTGGTGCCAGAGATCGGCCAGGAGCCGAACTACGAGGCCGCTCTCGCCGTGCTCATGTAAGTTGTTCGTTGCGTATTGCCAGATAACACACGGCAATACCTCGCAACACAAAGCGGCCTGAATCGATCAGGCCGTTTTCATTTGCAGGTCAACACCTTATCTAAGTAAGCATTCGGTAAATTGCCGGTAAAGGCCCTTTGCTTGGCACCTAACTATGCTTATTGTTCAGCCTCCCGAAGACGCTCACGCGCACACTGGTTGACTTATTCATGCAATCGTCTGGTTCCCGTAACTCCCGCCGCTGGCTGATCAGCCTGCTGGTCCTTTTGATTGTCGCAGGCGTCTGTTGGCGGTACTGGCCGGGCTCGTCAGCCAAGACGGATGCCAGCGCGCAACAATCCGGTCAGGCCCACAAGGGCGCCAGCCGCAGCGGCGGCGCAGGGAAAGTGGCGGGCCAGCGCCCGGGTTTCGGCGGCGCCACCGGCCCGGTTCCGGTGCGCGTGGCGCCCGCAACGACCGGTGACTTCCCGATCTACTACAAAGCCCTGGGCACCGTGACCGCGATGAACACCATCAATGTGCGCAGTCGGGTCGCCGGTGAGTTGATGAAAATCAATTTCCAGGAAGGTCAGCAGGTCAAGGCGGGGGATCTCTTGGCAGTGATCGACCCACGCAGCTACCAGATTGCGTTGCAACAGGCCGAAGGCACACTGATGCAGAACCAGGCGTTGCTGAAGAATGCTCAAATTGACGTGCAGCGTTATCGGGACCTGTACAAAGAAGACAGCATCGCGAAGCAGACCCTCGACACTGCGGAGTCCCTGGTCGGACAGTATCAGGGCACCATCAAGACCAACCAGGCAGCCGTCGGTGACGCCAGGCTCAACCTCGATTTCACGCAAATCCGGGCGCCTATCTCGGGCCGCATCGGTCTGCGTCAACTGGACGTCGGTAACCTGGTCGCTGCCAACGACACCACCGCCTTGGCGGTCATCACTCAAACCAAGCCCATCACCGTCAACTTCACGTTGCCGGAAAAAGACCTGGCGGACGTGATCGGGCATTACCGCAGCGGTGACAAGTTGCTGGTCGAGGCGTGGGACCGTGGCGACGTGAAGCTGCAGGCCAAAGGTGTGCTGGCGAGCATCGACAACCAGATCGACATCACCACGGGCACGCTGAAATTCAAGGCGCGCTTCGATAACGACAACGAAGCGCTGTTCCCCAATCAGTTCGTCAACGCTCGCCTGCTGGCCAATACCCTGAAAAACGTGGTGCTGGTGCCTTCGGCGGCCGTTCAGTTCGGCGTCAACGGCACCTTCGTGTACGTGATGGAGGGCGACAAGAAAGTCCGCATTCGCTCGCTCAAAACCGGGCCAGGCGATGAAAATTCGACGGTCGTGACCGAGGGGTTGGTCGCTGGCGACCGCGTGGTGCTGGAAGGTACCGACCGTTTGAAGGATGGCAGCGATGTCGACGTGGTGAACGACAGCAAAGACGTGCCGGTGACGCCTGGGCAGAAGCTTCAGGGCCAGCCGTCCAAAGATAAGGCGTCTGGTGAGTCGGCCAACGCCGCGACCGCTCAAAAAGGCAACGTATGAACCTGTCACGCCTGTTCATCCTCAGGCCCGTCGCGACCACCCTGAGCATGCTGGCCATTGTGCTGGCCGGCCTGATCGCATACAGCTTGCTGCCGGTGTCGGCGTTGCCCCAGGTGGATTATCCGACCATCCGGGTGATGACGCTGTATCCGGGTGCCAGCCCGCAGGTGATGACCAGTGCCGTGACCGCGCCGCTGGAGCGCCAGTTCGGGCAGATGCCAGGCCTGACGCAAATGGCGTCCACCAGTTCGGGCGGGGCTTCGGTGATCACCTTGCGCTTCAGCCTGGACATCAACATGGATGTCGCCGAACAGGAAGTGCAAGCCGCCATCAACGGCGCCACCAACCTGTTGCCGACCGATTTACCGGCACCGCCGACCTACAACAAGGTCAACCCGGCGGACACGCCCGTGCTGACGCTGGCGATTACCTCCAAAACCATGCTGCTGCCCAAACTCAACGATCTGGTCGACACGCGCATGGCGCAGAAGATCGCGCAGATCAGCGGCGTCGGCATGGTCAGCATTGCCGGGGGCCAGCGTCAGGCGGTGCGAATCAAGGTCAACCCCGATGCGCTGGCGGCCAACGGCTTGAACCTGTCGGACGTCCGCACGTTGGTCACCGCGTCCAACGTCAATACGCCCAAGGGTAACTTTGACGGCCCGACGCGGGTGTCGATGCTGGATGCCAATGACCAGCTCAAATCCCCCGAGGAATACGCCAACCTGATCCTGGCCTACAACAATGGCGGCCCGCTGCGGCTCAAGGACGTCGCGCAGATTGTCGACGGCGCGGAAAACGAACGGCTTGCCGCGTGGGCGAACCAGAATCAGGCGGTTCTGCTCAACATCCAGCGTCAGCCTGGCGCCAATGTCATTGAGGTGGTCGACCGGATCAAGGCCTTGTTGCCAAGCATCACCGATAACCTGCCTGCCGGTCTGGACGTGGTCGTGTTGACTGACCGCACCCAAACGATCCGCGCTTCGGTCAGTGACGTGCAACACGAACTGCTGATCTCCATTGCGCTGGTGGTGCTGGTCACCTTCCTGTTTCTGCGACGCCTGAGTGCCACCATCATTCCTTCCGTGGCCGTGCCGCTGTCGCTGGTGGGCACGTTTGGCGTCATGTACCTGGCCGGCTTTTCGGTCAACAACCTGACCTTGATGGCCATGACCATCGCCACCGGTTTCGTGGTCGACGATGCCATCGTGATGCTGGAGAACATTTCCCGACACCTGGAGGAGGGTGAAACCCCGCTGCAGGCCGCGCTCAAGGGCGCGCGGCAGATCGGGTTTACCTTGATTTCGTTGACCATCTCCTTGATCGCGGTATTGATCCCGCTGCTGTTCATGGCGGATGTGGTCGGGCGGTTGTTCCGTGAGTTCGCCATCACCCTGGCGGTGGCTATCCTGATTTCGCTGGTGGTTTCGCTGACCCTGACGCCCATGATGTGTGCCCGTTTGCTCAAGCGTGAACCCAGGGAAGAGGAGCAGGGACGGTTCTATCGCGCCAGCGGTGTCTGGATCGACTGGCTGATCGGCGCCTACGGCCGCAAGTTGCAATGGGTGCTCAAGCATCAACCGCTGACCCTGCTGGTCGCCATCGCCACCCTGGGCATTACCGTGCTGTTGTACCTGGCCGTGCCGAAGGGCTTCTTTCCGGTGCAGGACACCGGCGTGATCCAGGGCATTTCCGAAGCACCGCAATCAGTGTCGTTTGCCTCCATGAGCGAGCGGCAGCAAGCGCTGGCAAACATCATCCTGCAAGACCCGGCGGTGGCCAGCCTGTCGTCTTACATCGGGGTCGATGGCGATAACGCGACGCTGAACAGCGGTCGCATGCTGATCAACCTCAAGCCTCACAATCAGCGCGACCTGACCGCCACCCAGGTGATTCAGCGCATTCAGCCGCAGGTCGATCAGTTGTCCGACATTCGCCTGTTCATGCAGCCGGTGCAGGACCTGACGATCGAGGACCGCGTCAGTCGCACGCAGTACCAGTTCAGCATGTCGTCGCCGGACGCCGAACTGCTGAGTCTCTGGAGCAACAAGCTGGTGGAGGCGCTGGCCGAACGTCCCGAACTGACCGACGTCGCCAGTGACCTTCAGGACAAGGGCTTGCAGGTGTACCTGAGCATCGACCGTGACGCTGCCAGTCGTCTGGGCGTGACGGTGGCCAACATCACCGACGCGCTGTACGACGCGTTCGGCCAGCGGCAGATTTCCACTATCTATACCCAGGCCAGCCAGTACCGTGTTGTGTTGCAGGCGGCTGCGGCGAGCGAACTGGGTCCGCAGGCGCTGGACCAGATTCACGTCAAGACCACCGACGGCGGGCAGGTCAAGCTGTCGAGCCTGGCGAAGGTCGAGCAGCGTCAGGCGCAGCTCGCCATTACTCACATCGGCCAGTTTCCGGCGGTGATGATGTCGTTCAACCTGGCGCCCGGCGTGGCGCTGGGGCAGGCGGTTGAGGTGATCGAACAGGTGCAGAAAGACATCGGCATGCCGATCGGCGTACAGACCGAATTTCAGGGTGCTGCCGAAGCCTTCCAGGCCTCGCTGTCCAGCACGTTGTTGCTCGTGCTGGCCGCCGTGGTAACGATGTACATCGTGTTGGGCGTGCTGTACGAGAGCTACATCCACCCGATCACCATTCTCTCGACCCTGCCGTCGGCGGCGATTGGCGCCTTGCTGGCGTTGATCCTCAGCGGCAATGACCTGGGCATGATCGCGATCATCGGCATCATCCTGTTGATCGGTATCGTGAAGAAGAACGCGATCATGATGATCGACTTCGCCCTGGACGCCGAGCGAAACCGAGGTGTCGATCCGCAGACTGCCATTTACGAAGCGGCCCTGCTGCGGTTCCGACCGATCCTGATGACCACGTTGGCCGCATTGTTCGGCGCGATTCCACTGATGTTCGCCACCGGGTCCGGCGCCGAGTTGCGCCAGCCCCTGGGTCTGGTGATGGTGGGTGGCTTGCTGGTCAGTCAGGTGCTCACGCTGTTCACCACGCCGGTCATTTATCTGTACTTCGATCGCATGGGGCGCCGGTTCCGCCGTTCGGGCAAGACCGAGGTGGCGGTATGATTGCGCAGTTGCAAGCTTCAAGCTTCAAGCTGCAAGTCAAAAGCGGGGCTGCGGATGACGGGACTGTTGCTTTTGGTCCTGCTCGGGGCCTGCAGTTAGCAGCCTGGAGCTGTCACCCATGAACCTCTCGGCCCCATTCATCCGCAGGCCAGTGGCGACGATGTTGCTGAGCCTGGCAATCATGCTGCTGGGCGGCATGAGTTTCGGGCTGCTGCCGGTGTCGCCGCTTCCGAACATGGACTTTCCGGTGATCGTGGTCACGGCATCGTTGCCCGGTGCCAGCCCGGAAATCATGGCGTCCAGTGTGGCGACACCGCTGGAGCGATCCCTGGGGACCATTGCCGGGGTCAACACCATGAGCAGTCGGTCGAGTCAGGGCACAACACGGGTGATCCTGCAATTTGACATGGACCGCGACATTAACGGCGCGGCGCGTGAAGTGCAGGCGGCAATCAATGCCTCGCGCAATCTGCTGCCGAGCGGGATGCGCAGCATGCCGACCTACAAGAAGGTCAACCCATCCCAGGCACCGATCATGGTGTTGTCGTTGACCTCGGACGTGCTGGAGAAAGGCCAGTTGTATGACCTGGCATCGACCATTCTGTCGCAGAGTCTGTCGCAGGTTAACGGCGTCGGCGAGGTGCAGATTGGTGGCAGTTCGTTGCCGGCGGTGCGGGTCGAGCTCGAACCCAAACTGCTTGATCAGTACGGGGTGTCGCTGGACGAGGTGCGCACGACGATTTCCGGCTCCAACGTGCGTAGGCCGAAAGGATTTGTCGAGAACGCCGACCACAACTGGCAAGTGCAGGCCAACGATCAGCTGGAAAAAGCCAAGGATTACGAGCCCCTGATCATTCGCTATCAGAACGGTGCCGCACTGCGGCTCAAAGACGTGGCAAAGGTCAAAGATTCGGTCGAGGACCGCTACAACAGCGGCTTCTTCAACAAAAAATCGGCGGTGCTGCTGGTGATTAACCGTCAGGCCGGAGCCAACATCATCGAGACCGTCGCAGCGATCAAGGCTCAGTTGCCGGCGTTGCAGGCGGTGCTTCCGTCCAGCGTCAAGCTGGACCTGGCCATGGACCGCTCGCCGGTGATCAAGGCCACGCTGCACGAAGCCGAAATGACGCTGCTCATTGCCGTGGTGCTGGTCATCATCGTGGTGTTCCTGTTCCTGGGTAATTTCCGTGCGTCGCTGATTCCGACGCTGGCCGTACCGGTGTCCCTGGTCGGCACGTTCGCGATCATGTACTTGTGCGGCTTTTCGCTGAACAATCTGTCGCTGATGGCGCTGATCCTCGCTACGGGTTTGGTGGTGGACGATGCCATCGTGGTGCTGGAGAACATCTCCCGCCACATCGACGAAGGCGTGCCGCCCATGAAAGCGGCGTATCTCGGTGCACAGGAGGTCGGCTTTACGCTGTTGTCGATGAACGTGTCGTTGGTGGCGGTGTTCATCTCGATTCTGTTCATGGGCGGCTTGGTGGAGAGCCTGTTCCGTGAGTTCTCGATCACGCTGTCGGCGTCGATCGTGGTGTCGCTCATTGTTTCGCTGACGCTGACGCCCATGCTCTGCGCCCGCTGGCTCAAGCCCCATGTGCCCGGGACGGAAAACCGCTTGCAGCGCTGGAGTCAGCGTGTCAACGACCGCATGGTCGCCGGCTACGACCGTAGCCTCGGCTGGGCGTTGCGTCATCGCCGCCTGACCTTGCTGACCCTGCTGCTCACCATCGGCGTGAACATCGTGCTGTACGTGGTCGTGCCGAAGACGTTTCTGCCACAACAGGACACCGGCCAGTTGATGGGCTTCGTGCGTGGGGACGATGGCCTGTCGTTTTCGGTCATGCAGCCAAAAATGGACGTGTTTCGCAACGCGATCCTCAAGGACCCCGCGGTGGAAAGCGTCGCCGGATTCATCGGTGGCAACGGCGGCACGGGCAATGCGTTCATCATCGTGCGGCTGAAGCCCATTGCCGAGCGCAAGATCGGCGCCGAGCAAGTGGTCGAGCGTCTGCGTAAAGATATGCCTCAGGTTCCGGGCGGACGCCTGTTTCTGCAGCCGGACCAAGACTTGCAACTGGGCGGCGGGCGTGAGCAGACCTCTTCGCAATACCAGTACATCCTGCAGAGCGGCGATCTGGAGAGCCTGCGTCTGTGGTACCCGAAAGTGGTCACCGCATTGAAGTCGCTCAAGGAACTGACGGCCATTGATGCCCATGACGGTGGCGGTACGCAGCAGGTGACTTTGATGGTCGACCGCGATGCAGCCAAGCGCCTGGGCATCGACATGAACATGGTCACCACGGTGCTGAACAACGCCTACAGCCAGCGTCAGGTGTCCACCATCTATGACCCGCTGAACCAGTATCAGGTGGTGATGGAGGTCAACCCCAAGTACGCGCTCGACCCGGTCACGCTGGAGCAGGTTCAGGTGATCACGGCCGACGGTGCACGCGTACCGCTGTCGACCATCGCCCACTACGAACGCAGTCTTGAGGATGACCGGGTCAACCACGACGGGCAGTTCGCCTCGGACAACGTCTCCTTCGACCTCGCCGATGGCGTGACGCTGGATCAAGCCACCGCGGCCATTGAGCGTGCCGTGGCTGCCGTAGGGTTGCCGGAAGATGTGATTGCCAAAATGGCGGGCACTGCCGATGCCTTTGCCGCCACGCAGAAAAGCCAGCCGTGGATGATCCTCGGGGCATTGGTGGCGGTCTACCTGGTCCTTGGCATTCTTTACGAGAGCTATGTGCACCCGCTGACCATCCTGTCGACGCTCCCGTCGGCCGGGGTCGGCGCGCTGCTGAGCATCTATCTTACCGGCGGGCAGTTCAGCCTGATCTCGCTGTTGGGGCTGTTTCTGTTGATCGGCGTGGTGAAAAAGAACGCCATTCTGATGATCGACCTGGCCCTGCAACTGGAGCGAGGCAGCGGCATGTCGCCACTGGAATCCATCCGTAATGCCTGCCTGCAGCGGCTTCGGCCGATTCTGATGACCACGCTGGCGGCGATCCTCGGTGCCGTGCCATTGCTGCTGAGCAGTGCCGAAGGCGCGGAAATGCGCCGTCCTCTGGGCCTGACCATCATCGGTGGCTTGATCCTCAGCCAGATTCTGACGCTCTACACCACGCCTGTGGTTTACCTTTACCTCGACCGTTTGCGGCATCGCGTCAATAAATGGCGCGGCGTGCGAACGGATGCTGCCCTGGAAACTCCGCTATGACCCATCGTCCGAATGTTTCTGTACCCCAGCGATTGCTGCCTATGCAGCGCACCTTCGCTGTGGCCTTGTGCGCGCTGCTGCTCAGCGCGTGCGCGGTGGGCCCGGACTATAAAAAGCCGGACATGCCGACGCCCGCGCACTTCAAGCAAGCCGAGGGCTGGACTCAGGCCAATCCGAGTGACGCGATTGCACGCGGCGCCTGGTGGGAGATCTATGGCGATGCGCAACTGAACGGTCTGGTGGAGAAGCTCAACACCTCAAACCAGACGGTCGCGCAGTACGAAGCGCAATACCGTCAGGCGGCGGCGCTGGTGCGCAGTGCACGGGGCGCGTTCTTCCCGACGCTGGACCTGACCACCAGCAAGAATCGCTCAAGCCAGGGCACCGGCAGCAGCAGTTCCAGCCTCAGCAGCTCCAGCAGCGGGATTCGTGACACCTACAACGCGCAACTGGGCGTCAGCTGGGAGGCGGACATCTGGGGCAAGCTGCGACGTGGACTGGAGGCCGACAAGGCCAGTGCTCAGGCAAGCCTGGCCGATCTGGCCTCGATGCAGCTGAGTCTGCAATCGCAACTGGTGCAAAACTACTTGCAACTGCGCGTCATCGACGAGCAAAAGCGTTTGCTGGAAGCCACTGTCGATACCTATGAGCGCTCGCTTAAATTGACGCAAAACCAGTACCGGGCGGGCGTTTCCGGGCGCGATGCGGTGGCTCAGGCGCAAACCCAGCTGAAAAGCACGCAAGCTGACCTGATAGACCTGGCCTGGCAGCGCGCGCAGTTTGAAAGCGCGATTGCGGTCCTGATGGGGCAGGCGCCTGCTGACTTCAACCTGGCGCCCACCACCAGCGTCCCGGCCTTGCCGCAGATCCCGGTGCAGTTGCCCTCGCAATTGCTTGAGCGCCGTCCGGACATTGCAGCAGCCGAGCGGTCGGTGATGGCCGCGAATGCCAATATTGGTGTGGCGAAAGCGGCATATTATCCGGATCTGACGTTGAGCATGAATGGTGGTTACAGCAGCAGTACCTTCAGCAACTGGATCAGCCTGCCGAACCGGTTCTGGTCGGTCGGGCCGCAATTGGCCATGACCCTGTTCGACGGCGGTCAGCGCGCGGCCGAGGTCGATCGCACCGAAGCGGTCTACGATCAAACCGTTGCGCAATACCGTCAGACCGTTCTGGACGGCTTCAAGGAAGTGGAGGACTACATGGCGCAACTCCGGGTCTATGAGCAGGAAGCCGGGGTGCGCAAAGAGGCGCTGGACGCCGCCCGCGATTCGCTGCGTCTGACCAGTAACCAGTACAAGGCCGGTTTGATTGGCTATCTGGATGTTGTCAACGTGCAAACCACAGCGTTGAGTAATGAGCGCAGTGTGCTGACACTGTTGCAAAGCAGGCTGATTGCCAGCGTCCAGTTGGTCGCGGCATTAGGGGGTGGCTGGAATACCGAAACCGGTCTGACGCGCGAACCCGAGATGTCCAGACGCT
>Ga0308163_10002354_pt1 | contig 17475 bp, 18 predicted proteins | sample PhyTR1_FD_201037 | JGI IMG/M metagenome (GOLD analysis project Ga0308163, IMG submission 201037) | Phyllosphere microbial communities from UC Gill Tract Community Farm, Albany, California, United States - DLSLT.R1 | ecosystem: Host-associated > Plants > Phyllosphere > Unclassified | place: USA...
CGTGCTCGAGCCCCTGCTCGGCATCAAGGTCGAGCAGCTCAATTGGTTTTCCACCTACCGCGTGCACCACCGGGTGGCGTCGCAATTCCGCATCGGCCGCTGTTTCCTGGCGGGCGACGCGGCCCACGTGCACAGCCCGGCCGGCGGCCAGGGCATGAACACCGGCATCGGCGACGCCATCAACCTGGGCTGGAAGCTGGCGCAGGTGTTGCACGCCGGCGCACACGGCGCGCTGCTCGACACTTACCAGGCCGAACGGCTCACCTTTGCCCGCAAACTGGTCGCCACCACCGACCGCGCCTTCCAGCTGGTGGTGTCGCAGGGCGCCGGCGGCCAACTGGTGCGCAACTGGCTGGTGCCGCATGTGTTCCCGGTGCTGACCGGCTTCACCGCCGCGCGGCGCACCTTGTTCAAGACCGTGTCGCAGGTGCAGATCCACTATCCCGACAGCCTGCTCAGCGGTGGGCGCGCGGGCGAAATCATCGGCGGCGACCGCCTGCCTTGGCTGCCGCGGGCGGACGGCGGCGATAATTTTGCCCCGTTGCGCAGCCTGGGCTGGCAATTGCACGTCTATGGCGACACCGATCCCCTGCTTGCCGCAGCGGCCCGGGTGCTGCACCTGCCGCTGCATGCCTGGCCCTGGACCGAGACCGCCGGCGAGGCCGGCCTGCTGGAGGACGCGGCCTATCTGATCCGCCCGGACATGCACGTGGCGCTGGCGTTGCCGCGCCAGGAGCTGGACGCGCTGCGCGAGCTGATCGACCGCTTTCAGCTGCGCTTCCAGCCGGCCTTCCCGGCAGAGCCGGACGCGCCCGCCCAGTCCCCCGCGCCGGTCCACGCGATGCCGGATTCACCCGCAAAATCGCCGCCGCAATCACCGTCCCGGTATTAAATCGGCCTTAACCGCCACACAATACTCATTGACAATTTTCCGGCTGACGCGCTATGGTCAGCGTCGCGCCGGCTGCCGGGGGACGAGTATGCTTGAAAACCCGCGCCCGCAGCGTCTGCCAGTATTGCCAACAAACAATAGAAGGATGTCATGAGCAACAAGTCCCAGAATTTTACCCGCCGCGACCTGCTGCTGTCCGCCCTTTCCGCCACCGCCGTCGGCGCCCTGCCCCTGCTGCCCGGACTGGCGCGTGCGCAGGCCGCCAACCCGGGCAACCCAGCCACTGCGGCGCCCGGCGACGCCGGCTTCACCCAACTGATCGACAGCTTTGCCGAAGAGATCCTGCGCCTGTCGCCGACCAGCGCCACCTCGCTCGGCCTGGACAAGGGCGAGCGCGCCGGCCTGAAGTCGCAACTGGAAAACGTCAGCCGCTCCGGTGACGCCGCCTGGGCCGGCCAGGTCAAATCGATGCTCAAGCGCCTGTCGGGCATCGACCGCGCCAAGCTTGGCGCGGACGCCCAGATCCGCTACGACACCATCCGCTACGCCGCCAACGAAGGCCTGGAAGGCTTGCGCTTCTCCTACGGCGGCGCCGCCGCCGGTTTTAATGGCGGCACAGCGCCGTTCCCCGTCACGCAGCAGGACGGCGCGGTGACCCGCGTGCCGGAATTCCTGCACTCGCAGCACCAGATCGCCGACGCCGCCGACGCCGAGGCCTATCTGGACCGCGTCACCGGCATGGCGCGTATGCTGGATCAGGAAAGCACTCGCATTGCCAACCAGGCCGGGCGTGGCATCATGCCGCCAAACTTCATCGCCCGCGCCGCGCTGGCCCAGTTGCAGGACTACCGCAAGACCGCGATCGCGCAGCAAAAACTGGTCACCTCGCTGACCGAGCGCACCCAGAAGCTGGGCATCGCCGGCGACTGGAACGCACGCGTCACGGCGCTGGTGGAAAGCCAGGTCTACCCGGCGCTGGAACGCCAGATCGCCACCTTCACCCGCGCCACGGCCAAGGCCACCGACGTCGCCGGCGTGCACCGCCTGCCGGACGGCGCGGCCTATTACGAGTGGGCGCTGCACCTGGGCACCTCGACCAACCTCAGTCCGCGCGAGGTCCACTCGGTGGGTCTGGAACAGAACAGGATGCTGCAGTCGCGCATCGACGCCATCCTCAAGGCGCAGGGCATCACGCAGGGCACCGTCGGCGCGCGCCTGCTGGCGCTGTCGAAGGACCCGAAACGCTTCTACGCCGACAACGACAAGGGCCGCGAGGAGCTGATCGCCTATTGCAATGACCGCATCGAGGCGGTGCGCGCGTTGATGCCAAAGATCTCGAACATGACCCTGAAGGCGCCACTGGAAGTGCGGCGGGTGCCGCTCGACATCGAGTCCGGCGCCCCGCTCGGCTACATGAATTTCGCCTCGCTGGACGGCTCGCGCCCGGCGATCTACTACATCAACCTGAAGTCGACCACCTTGTGGCCGAAGTCCGAGATCGCCACCTTGACCGCGCACGAGGGCCTGCCGGGCCACGCCTGGCAAGGCGCCTACCTGGCCGAGCACCACGACGAACTGCCGCTGATCTCCTCGCTGATCGGCTTCAACGCCTTCATCGAAGGCTGGGCGCTGTACGCGGAACAGCTGGTCGACGAATTCGGCCTGTATGTCAACGAACCGTTCAGCCAGATCGGCTACCTGCAGGCGCAGCAATTCCGCGCCTGCCGCCTGGTGGTCGATACCGGCATGCACGCGATGAAGTGGACCCGCGAACAGGCGATCCGCTTCCTGGTCGAGAGCACCGGCCGTGGCGAACAGGCCATGACCAGCGAAATCGACCGCTACACGGTGTCGCCGGGCCAGGCCTGCGGCTACAAGGTGGGCCACAACGAGATCCTGCGCCAGCGCGAACGCGCCAGGGCCGCGCTGGGGCCGAAGTTCGACCTGCCCGGCTTCAACGACGCACTGGTGCAAAGCTGCGGCGTGCCGCTGACGGTGCTGCCAACGGTGATCGACCGCTACATCGCGGGCCTGAAAAAGGCCTGATCCGGACCCCGCCATGAAGACCATCGCAGTCATCGGCGGCGGCATCACCGGCGTCACCACCGCCTACGCGCTGGCCCGGCGCGGCCTGCGCGTGACGCTGCTCGAACGCCACCGCTATCCGGCGATGGAAACCTCGTTTGCCAACGGCGGCCAGCTGTCGGCCTCCAACGCCGAGGTGTGGAACCACAGCGCCACCGTGGCCAAGGGCTTGAAGTGGATGCTGCGCAAGGACGCGCCGCTGCTGCTCAACCCCAAGCCGAGCTGGCACAAGCTGTCCTGGCTGGCGGAGTTCATCTCCGCCATGCCCGACTACCGCGACAACACCATCGCCATCGCCAGACTGGCGGTGGCGGCGCGCGAACATTTGTTCAGCTGGGCCGAGCAAGAGCGCATCGACTTCGACCTCAAACGCGCCGGCATCCTGCACATCTACCGCGACCGCGCCGACTTCGAACATGGCGAGGACGTCTCGCTGCTGCTGGCGCAAGGCGGCGTGCGCCGGCGTACCGTCACGCTTGACGAGATGCGCGCGATCGAGCCCACGCTGGCGGGCGACTACTACGCCGGCCACTACACCGAGAGCGACAGCTCGGGCGACATCCACAAATTCACCACCGGGCTGGCGCAGGCGGCGCAGCGGCTCGGCGTGCGCCTGTGCTTCGGCCAGCAGGTGGTGGGCCTGAGCGCCGACGCGCGCGGCGCCTGTGTCAGTGTGTTGCAGGACGGCGTGCCGGACATCGGCGTCTACGACGGCGTGGTGATCTGCGCCGGCACCGCCAGCCGCGCACTGGCCGCCATGCTGGGCGACCGCGTCAACGTCTACCCGGTCAAGGGCTATTCGATCACCGTCCACCTGGACGACGACGTCAGCCGCGCCGCCGCGCCGACCGTCAGCCTGGAAGACGACGCGGCGAAACTGGTCACCAGCCGCTTGGGCGAAGACCGCTTCCGCGTCGCCGGCACGGCCGAATTCAACGGCTTTAACCGCGACATCCGCGCCGACCGCATCGCGCCCCTGGTCGACTGGGTGCGGCAGCGCTTCCCTGGCGTCTCCACCCGCAACATCACGCCATGGGCCGGACTGCGGCCGATGATGCCCAACCTGATGCCGCGCGTCGGCCCGGGCAAACTGCCCTGCGTCTTCTACAACACCGGTCACGGCCATCTGGGCTGGACCTTGTCCGCCGCCACCGCCGACATGATCGCCGCAACCGTCGAGGCCAATCTGCGCTCTGTGGCACAGCGCACCGCCGTGCCCTTGAAAATGGCCTAAACTGCCATCATTATCTGAGTAGTCCCGAGTAGTTCCAACTGGAGATCGACCATGAAGGCAAAATCCTTAGCAAGCATCACTTTGCTGGCCGGCGCGATGGCGCTGGCGGCGCCGGTCTTTGCGGCTGCTCCCACCGTACACGATGTCTACGTCGCCGCAGAGGCCGGAAAGTTCACCGAGGCGCAGGCGTTGATGGACCAGGTGCTCAAGGAGCATCCGAACAGCGCCAAAGCCCACTTCGTCGAAGCCGAGCTGCTGGCGAAACAAGGCAAGTTCGCGGCCGCGCAAAAGTCGCTGGACACCGCCGAGCGCCTCTCGCCCGGCCTGCCGAAGATCGACGCCACCGCCGTCAGCAAGCTGCGCGCGGTCATCGCCTCGGGCGACGCCAAGCCGAAGGACAATTTCACGCAGCATAAACCAGCCGCCGAGAAGGCCGGCTACAACAGCGGCGGCTACGCCAACGGCGCCAGCGCCGGCTCGGGTGGCGGCGGTGGCGGCATCCCATGGGGCACGGTTTTGCTGATGGGCGGCCTGCTGGTCGGCTTCATTTTTATCGCCTCGCGCTTCATGTCGCGCCGCCAGCAGCAGCAAGGCGGCACGGCCGGCGGATTCAATCAAGGTGGCTTCAATCCGGGCGGCACGCCACCGGGCTATCCTCCTGGCGGCGGTTATCCGCAGCAGGGTTATGGTCCCGGCTACGGCCAGCAGCCGCAGGGTAACGGCATGGGTTCGCGCATCATGGGCGGCCTGGCGACCGGCGCCGCGCTGGGCGCGGGCCTGGTTGCCGGCGAAGCGATCGCCCGCCAGTTCACCGGTGGCCATGAGAATGGCGGCAACGCCGCCAACGACCAGGGACGCAACGACATCGTCTACGACGATCCGGCGCGCAGCAACATCGTGCAGAACGACGACATGGGCGGCACCGACTTTGGCGTCAGCGGCGGCTGGGATGATGCCGGCGGTGGCGATGCAGGTGGCGGCGGCGACGATTGGAACTAAGCCAGCCAACGCATTCCGCCTGAACCCGCACGGCGGCATGCAGGGGTCGGACCCGTACGGGGTCCGACCCCGCCTGGCCCTGCGGGTTTGACGTCAACGCTCAATCAACCAACGTCTCGCGGCCTGGTCGCACCCGCCCCCTCCATCGCCACATCCCAATACGGCGGATCGCCGAAATACTCCCGCAGATGATTGATCAACAGGTGCGACTTGGCCTGGTTGGAACGCCCGGGCATGTGCACCGCATGCACCGCAGATTCGGCCGGATCGTGCCTGACCGCAGCCGCGCCACGCCGCAAAGGCGCCATCGGAAACACCGGCACCAGCTTGCCGGCCACGATCGCCTCGCTGACCATCCAGTTCGCCAGATGAACCAGCCCCGCGCCAGCGATCGCCGCGTGCATCAACGTATCGACATCATCGCAGCGCAACGCGCTTTTCACGTCCAGCGGCTGGTTGTGATTGACGCCTTCAAAGCGCCACCATCCACGCGGCGATTTGCCCACCATCGACAGGCACTGATGATGGACCAGGTCTTCGGGCGACGCCGGCCAGCCGTGCAGCGCCAGGTAGCCGGGACTGGCGCTGACCACGCGGTTTTGCGGCGCCAGCCGCGTCGCCACCAAGTCGCCGTCGGGCAGCACGCCCGCGCGCACCGCCACGTCGATGCGGCGCGACGCCAGATCGACGACGCTGTCGCTGACGTGCAAATCCACCTGCAACCTCGGATAGCGCCGCAAAAACGTCGCGATGGCCGGAGCTACATGCAGCCGGCCGAAACCGGCCGGCGCGGTGACCGTCAACAGGCCGCGCGGCTCGGTCTCGGTTTCCTGCACCGCCGCCTGCCCCTCGGCCAGCTCGGCCAGGATGTTGCGGGCACGCGGCAAAAAGCGCTCGCCGGCATCGGTCAGCACCACGTGGCGCGAACTGCGCACCAGCAGCCGGGCGCCCAGCTGCGCTTCCAGCGCGTCGAGTTTGCGCGAAACCGACGACACGGCCATCTCCAGCTGCACCGCCGCGCGCGATAAGCTGCGCTGCTCGACCACCGCGATCAGGCACTGCAAGGCGTCGATCATCCAATCCTCCCTATGACGGCGATTTTGCAAAACCTGCAAAAGACATTTGTCGAAAGTGCTATTGTGCCATTTTTTGCTAAAGTGCATACTTTGTGTTGCATTGCACACCACAATCGAACGCTACGGCGCAGTCGCCGAAATTGGTATAAATTCCTGTTTATTGGAAGATCGCATCCCCACAACATGGAACTGAACAACGCACCCCGCCCCATCACCGTGCTGGTCGTCGACGACCACCCGATGCTGCGCGCCGGCCTCGGCGAGGCGATCTCGAGCCAGGACGACATGCGCCTGGTCGGCGAGGCCAACAACGGCCGCGAAGCCGTCGAGCGCTACGAAGCGCTGCGTCCGGACGTGACGATCATGGACATCGCGATGCCGGAAATGTGCGGCGTGACCGCGCTGCAACAAATCCGCCGTGAGCATAGCAGCGCCCGCATCATCATGTTGACCACCTATAAGGGCGACGCCCAGATCCTGCGCGCGGTGCAAGGCGGCGCCAGTGGCTTCTTGCTGAAAAGCACCCTGCGGCGCGAGTTGCTCGACACCGTGCGCGGCGTCCACATGGGACAGCGCCGCATCCCGCCGGAAATCGCCATGGAGCTGGCCCAGCACATGGGTCAGGGGCCGCTGAGCCCGCGCGAAATGGAGGTGCTCAATCACGCCGCCAGTGGCAACTCGAACCGCCGCATCGCCGAGCACTTGGCGATTTCCGAGGAAACCGTCAAGGCGCATATGAAAAACGTGCTGGCCAAACTGGCCGCGAACGACCGCACCCACGCGGTGACGATCGCCCTCAAGCGCGGAATTATTACTATTTAAAGCCCATCACTTCCGGCCGGCCTTGTCACATAGCTCGGGAGGCGGCGCGCGAAAGTACAGTACTACCTTGCGATCGCGTACAGATACTTCTGAGCGCAGTCAATACCAATTCTTGAAAATGCTGCAATCTGGGTACCTTAGCCGGATTGGAGATCACTCATGTCAAACCACAAAAGTAAGATTGGGAAAACGCAGAGTCATAAGCACCGGCCCAAGACGCCGCCGGCCCATGTCGCTCATTTTGTGGCCTTACACATCAGCGACGCAAAAATCATTTCCACGCGCACGAGCATTCCAGTAGAAGTAATACTTGCTCAATCCGCGCTTGAAAGCAATTGGGGCAGATCCGTCAAGGGCAACGCCTACTTTGGTATCAAAGGCAAGTCGACGTCTGGACGCTCGACGACGTTTTCCACGCATGAGGTGACGCTTTCCGGCCAGCAAATAAGCATAACCGACGAATTTCGTGCGTACACCGACTACGCAGAAGCCGCAGCTGATTACGCGTCGCTGATACAACGGAAATATCCGACAGCCTTGGCGTACCGTAACGACCCTGAAAGATTCGCCGAAACTGTAGCTGGCCATGGATACGCAACCGATCCGCTTTATGCGAAAAAGTTAAAATCCATCATTCGTGAGCACATCGTGCCGCTAGTTGACAAGTGACTGCCTGGAGACCCGATGAAATCACTTCACTACCTGCCGGTCTTATTACTCGTGGCGGCAACGTCCGCATTCTGCGGGCAGATAAAAACCAAAGATGATGCGATCAAATTAGCCACTGACGCCATCCACAAATATCGCCTGACGACGATCAAGGACGAATGCGGCGCAATCGATGTTGTCGAAAAACCGTCATACTTCGAGATAGTAGTACGCGAACGTCATACGCAAAACTGTGGCGGGACCCAGGAGACCGGACCACGTCTGTTCAACATGCGAATCAGGAAGCAAGACGGTCGGCTGACAAGCGACGTCTATGACGGCACAAACTATAAGCCGGTAGACCATATACCGGCGAGATAGTCGATCAGTCCTGCGCGGCGATGGCCAGCCACAGCAACAGCGCGCACGGCAGCAGCAAGCCGTTGAAACCGACCGCGACAAAGGCCAGCGCGCCGCTCGTGCAGCCCAGCGCAAACGCCAGCACCGGCCACACCAGCTTTTTACAGCGGCCCATCGCGTCCGGATCGCCGCGCGCCGAATCCACCAGATCGATCACCAGTTGCGTGACGTTGCCGGTCATGACGGTGGTGGCGGCCGATTTACCCAGCAGCAGCTTGCCGTAGGCGTTCTGCACCGCCATCGCGCCGGCGCACAGCATGCCGGTCGCCATGCTCAGCGGCGCGTCGGCCGAGACGATCGGCGCCGCCACCCAGGCGCAGGCCACGGTCGCCACCATCAGCAGCAATTGCGTGAGGAAGCTGTTGCGCAGCTGTTTGGCGCCAGAGCGCTGCCAGTACAGGATCAGCAGCCGCGCGATCGCCACGAACAGCATGAACACCGGGAACACCAGCAGCTTGAGGAAGATCTCCGGCGCCGCCTCCACCACCGAGCGGCCGATCAGCACGAAGTTGCCCGTCACATGCGCCGTGAACAATCCGAACAGGCCGATAAAGCCCAGCGTGTCGACGTAGCCGGCCAAAAAGCCGAGCGTGACGCCCTGTTTGATATCACCGCGTTCCATCCTTACCTTTCTGAATATCGTACCAGGCGACCAGCACGAATGCGCCGGTCAAACCGAGGTGTTCGAAAAAGCCGTTTTCGGCCATGAAGCGCGCCGGCCCGGTCACCTCCCAAAAGCGGTTGGCCATGAAGGTGGCCATCAGGGTGAACACCGCCAGATAACCCGCGCCAAGCCAGCGATAGAAGCCGGCCAGTATCATCAGCGAGGCGCCGATTTCGCCGCCGATCACCACGGCGGCCATCGGCGCCGGTGGCGACACGCCGAAGTGCTGCATCTCGGCGATCGCGCCGCCGAAGTCGGTCAGCTTGACGATGCCGCCCTGCAGATACGCGGAGCACAGCAGCAGCAGTCCGCACCAGCGCACCCACGGCGCGCGCAGAAACGGCGGGAAGGTGTGTGAAATAGTCATCGTCACACCGCCCAGCAGGCGCAGCCCAGCGCGCCCCAGAAGCTTTTCAGGTCGGCGATCGGCAGTTTGCTGGCCCACGCGGTGCCGTGCTGGTGACCGTGCACGTTGCACTGCCTGGCGCAACCGCAGGCGGCCTGCTGCTCGCGCAATTGCGCCTGATGGCGCTTGCGCTGCTCCAGTTCCTTGAGCGCGGCGCGATTGTTACCGATCTGTTCACCCCAGCCGGCGTAACCGCCGAAGCGGCGCACCGGCGACCAGTCGGGCATGGCCGGCGGCGGCGCCTCGTCGAAGGCGGCAAACTCGCCGGCCGCGTAGACGACTTTGCCGCCGACGATGGTCAGGCGCGAGCTCATGTCGGAAATCTCGCTTTCGGCGCAGGCGTAGAAGTCCTTGTCCGGTACGATCAGGTCGGCCAGCTGGCCCACTTCGATGCGGCCCTTCTTGCCTACTTCGTTCGAGAACCAGGTGGTGTTCTCGGTCCACATGCGCAGCGCCGTTTCACGGTCCAGGCAATTAGCGCGCGGGTACAGCTGCATGCCGCCCACGGTTTTACCGGTGATCATCCAGGCCAGCGACACCCACGGGTTGTACGAGGCGACACGGGTGGCGTCGGTGCCGGCGGAGACCTTCACACCAGCCTCCAGGATCTTCTTGACCGGGGGCGTGGCCTCGGCAGCGCCGTGACCGTAACGCTCGACGAAGTATTCGCCCTGGTAGGCCATGCGGTGCTGCACGGCGACGCCGCCACCCAGCGCGGCGATGCGGTCGATCGACTGGTCGGAGATGGTCTCGGCGTGGTCGAAGAACCAGTTCAGGCCCGCCAGCGGAATATCCTGGTTGACCTTCTCGAAAACATCCAGCGCGCGACTGATGGTTTCGTCGTAGGTGGCGTGCATGCGCCATGGCCAGCGGTTCTGCGCCAGCACCCGTACCACGCCTTCCAGGTCGTCTTCCATATTGTCCGGCATGTCGGGACGCGGCTGGCGGAAGTCCTCGAAGTCGGCCGCCGAGAAGGTCAGCATCTCGCCGGCGCCGTTGTGGCGGAAGTAGTCGTCGCCCTGCTGGTAAGTCACGCTTTGCGTCCAGTTGACGAAGTCCTCCTTCTCCTGCTGCGGCTTTTGCGTGAACAGGTTGTAGGCCAGGCGTATCGTCAGCTGTCCGGCATCCGACAGCTGCTGGATCACCTGGTAATCCTCGGGATAATTCTGGAAGCCGCCGCCGGCGTCGATGGCGCCGGTCACGCCCAGGCGATTGAGTTCACGCATGAAGTGACGGGTCGAGTTGACCTGGTATTCCAGCGGCAGCTTGGGCCCCTTGGCCAGCGTCTGGTACAGGATGGCCGCGTTCGGCTTTGCCAGCAGCAGGCCGGTCGGATTGCCGGCGGCGTCGCGCAGGATCTCGCCGCCGTGCGGGGCCGGCGTATTCTTGTCGTAGCCGACGGCGCGCAGCGCGGCGCCGTTCAGCAAGGCACGGTCGTACAGGTGCAGGATGAAGACCGGCGTGTCCGGCGCCACCGCGTTCAACTCGGCGATGGTCGGCAGGCGCTTCTCGGCGAATTGATGTTCGGTGAAGCCGCCCACCACGCGCACCCATTGCGGCGCCGGCGTTATCGCCACCTGCGCCTTGAGCATGGCCATCGCGTCGGCCAGGCTGCGCACGCCGTCCCAGCGCAGCTCCAGGTTGAAATTCAGGCCGCCACGGATGATGTGGCAGTGGTTGTCGATCAGGCCTGGCAGCACGCGCTTGCCCTGCAGGTCGATGACGCGGGTGGCGGGACCGGCCAGCGCCATGATCTCGTTGGCGCGGCCAACGTGGGTGAAGCGGCCATCCTTGATGGCCACCGCCTCGGCGTGCGGATTGGATCTGTCCAGGGTGGTGAACAGGCCCCGGTGCAAAATCAGGTCGGGACTGGCGTTGGTGGTTTGGGTGGTTTGGGCCATCATGCTTTCCTTTTCTGTTCATTGTCGGCTTGCGCGCCCGGCAGTTGGCCGAAGCAATGCGGCTTGACGTGGTCTTCGATCCACGACACTTGTTTGGCTTGCGGCTGCGGCGGCTGCCACAGCTGGCGCAGCAGCGGCGGCACCTGTTCGCCGAGCAGTATGCCCAGCAGCCCGACCAGCGCGATGACCGGCGGCGCCGGCGAGCGCACATTCAAAAATCCGTAGATGATCCCGACCAGCAGGCCGGTGGCGATCGAGACGATGTAAATTTTCATGGCTGACTCCTTAAAGCTGAAACTGTACCCGCTGGACCGCTAGTCGCGCCCCTGCCTTTGTGCCAGTGGACGCACCCTGCAGCGGTGATGTTGTCCGAACAATGTCACAAGCGGTGGGGTTTGAACATACCTCGATCTGGGTAGGGCGCCCACCCCGGATCGGGGCGTGGCAAAAGCCTCGAAAAAGCTTAAGCTGGCTCCCAGAAATGCTAACCAGCGAGGGCCGACAAACATGCGTGGATTCAGTACCAGCTTTCCGCGCGGCGGCGCCGGCATCGGCCTGCTGTTATTGCGGCTGGCAGTGGCGCTTCAACTGCTGGCGGAAACGCTGTTCACCGATCTCGCGCCATGGTCGCAGGCGATGCTGCCGGCCGGCCTGCCGGCCTTGTTGTCGATCCTGATGGCGGTGCTGCTGGTATTGGGCATGCTGACGCCGGTGGCGGGCGCCGTCGCCGTGCTTTGCCAGTTGTTTTGCCTTGGCCAGGCCGGATGGTCGCAAGCGTCGCCGTGCATCGTCGGCGCCTTTACCGCCACCGCGCTGGTGCTGTTGGGGCCCGGGGCGTACGCCGGCGACGCGCGCCTCTTTGGCAGGCGCCGGCTGGTGCTGCCGGCCAGTCCGGCGGACCACAACCGATTTTAGTCAGACGTTCATTTGGGAGTAACGACATGCGACTCGATAGCAAAACCTGGCCGCAGACGGCCGTGGGAGGTAGCAATGGGACGGCCGCCATCCTCCATCAGGGCGAAAAAATCAATGTGCTGGTGGCGCACGCGGATGCTATCGTCAGCGCCGGCCTGGCCGCGCTGCTCGGCGCCGGCGCCGACATCTGCGTCAGGCACTCCACCGCCCCCGACGACGCCCTGCACTACGGCGCCGACATTGTCATCGTCGACCACAAAGGCGCGCTGGAACATATGCGCCGCCGCGCGGTCGCCGCGCATGGCCCGATCGACCAGCTGCCCAAGGTACTGATCGTCACGCAGCTGGACCGCGAATGGGAGGTGCGCACGGCGATGATGGCCGGCGTGCACGGCTACCTGCTGCAAAACAGCCCGGCCGACCAACTGCTGGCGGCGGTGCGTTCGCTGAGCCGTGGCATGCGCTACCTGAGCGCGGACTTGAGCCGCTGCGTGGCCGACAGCTTCACCCGCATCGGCCTCACCAGCCGCGAAACCGACGTGCTGCAGCTGCTTGCCCAGGGCCAGTGCAACAAGTCGATCGCGCGCGAGCTGGGAATCGGCGTCGGCACCGTCAAGACGCACGTCAAAGGTCTTTTCGACAAGCTTGGCGCAACGGCACGCACCCACGCCGTGGTGCTGGCCACCCGCCGCGGCCTGGTCGGCGATAGCGTCCATAGCCAGCATTGACCTGGGCGATTGGCAGGCAACGCGAATAGGCGTTGTCCGTTCGCGCATAAGCGCTGTAAAATCGTGGCTATGCACGCAATGAACCTTTCACCGACCACACAACATCGCAACACGCGCTACCAGCGCGTGGTGATGCTGTTCGTGCTGGTGTTCCTGGCGCTGCAACTGATCGGCGCAGTCTCGCATACACACGCGTACACCGACGACCATAAAAGCGATTGCACGGCATGCGAGATCACCGACATGCCGTTCGGCGCACCGCCACCACCGGCGGCGGTGGTCCCGGTGGCCTCCCTGGTCAGCTACGCCGTCACCGCGCTGCCGCGCCAGGCCTGGATCGCCAGCGCCAGCTACCTCACTCCCCCTTCGCACGCCCCGCCTTTCGCTGTTCTCTCCTGATCTGACTTCAACGCATCACCCGTAACGCTTTTTGCGCGACTCTGCGCGAACTTGCGCGAATTTGCGCACCTGCGCGCCTGCCCGACACGTTCCCGCAGGCCGTCGGCCGCGCGCGCCTGAACCTTCAAGGATTGAACATGCAACGCACCCCACAACTCCGCACCCTGCCACTGCTGCTGGCCGCCGCTTTTTACGCCTCCCATGCCCACGCGCAGCAGGCCAATGTCGCCGCCGACGGCAGTGCCACGCCGATGCAACAGGTCGACATCGTCGCCCACCTGAAAAGCGCGCGCATCGACCTGTCGCCCAACGTCGGCACCACCGTCTACTCGATCGACCGCCACATGATCGAGCAGCTGGGCCAGGGCGACAACACGCCCTTCAACGAAGTGCTGCTGCGCCTTCCGGGCGTGTCCCAGGATTCCAAGGCGTCCGGCTCGATCCACGTGCGCGACGACCACGCCAACGTGCAGTACCGCGTCAACGGCGTGCAGCTGCCCGAGAGTATCACCGGCTTCGGCCAGTCGATCGATACCCGTTTTGTGCAGCAGACCGATTTCATCACCGGCGCGCTGCCGGCGCAATTCGGCCTGCGCACCGCCGGCATCGTCGATATCCAGACCAAGGAAGGCACGGTCAAATCCGGCGGCCGCATCGGCGTGCTGGTGGGCAGCAACGACTACGTGGCGCCGAGCGCCGAATTCTTCGGCACCCAGGGCGCATTTAATTACTACCTGTCCGGCAGCTACGTCTCCAACAGCATGGGCATCGAAAACCCGCTGCCGACGCGCGACGCGATTCACAACAAAACCAGGCAGGCCAAGTCCTTCGGCAGCCTGTCGTGGTTCCTCGACGACCAGACACGTTTGGGCCTGATGTTCGGCACCTATAACGGCCGCTTCCAGATCCCGAACAATCCGGACCAGGCGCCGGCGTTTTCGCTCACCGGCCAAAGCGACGCCGCCGCCGGCACCAGCACCTTGCCGTCGTCGCAGCTCGACGAACGCCAGCGGGAAGTCAACCGCTTCCTGGTGCTGTCGCTGCAAAAGAGCGTGGGCGACCTGAATTACCAGTTGTCGGCCTTCCACCAGTACTCAGAGCTGCATTACACACCGGACCCGGTGGGCGATCTGGTCTACAACGGCGTGGGCTCGAACACCTTGCGCTCGAACTCCTCCAGCGGCGCGCAGTTCGACGCCAGCTATAAACTGAACGACGCGCACACCGTGCGCACCGGCCTGGCCTACTCGCGACAGAACACCCACAGCGACAACAGCGTTTCCGTATTCGACGTCAACGCCGACGGCACGCAGGCCAGCACCGATCCGCGCACCATCGTCGATAACAGCAGCCAGACCGGCAAGCTGTCGAGCGTCTACCTGCAGGACGAGTGGCATATCACCGCGCCGCTGACCCTGAACTACGGCCTGCGCTACGACAAAGTCTCGGCTTTCATCAACGAACACCAATGGAGCCCGCGCGCGAACCTGGCCTATCAGCTGGACAAGGACACCTCGCTGCACGCCGGCTATTCGCGCTACTTCACGCCACCGCCGCAGGAACTGGCGGCGCAGGCCAGCATCGACAAATATGCCGGCACGTCCAACGCGCCGGAGGTGGCGGTGTCGGACAACGTCAAGGCCGAACGGACCAACTATTACGACGTGGGCCTGAGCCACAAGTTCAGCGAGCAGTTGACGGTGACGGCGGACACCTACTACAAGAAGATCCGCAATATGCTCGACGAGGGCCAGTTCGGCCAGGCGCTGATCCTGTCGCCGTTTAACTATGACCGCGGCTACGCCAAGGGCCTGGAGCTGTCGGCCGTCTACAGCCAGAAGGACTGGGGCGGCTTCCTGAACCTGACCACGCAGAAGGCCAAGGGGCAAAACATCACTTCCGGACAGTCGCTGTTCGCGCCAGACGAACTGGCGTACATCGCCAACCACTATATCTTCGTCGACCATGACCAGACCTACACCGTCTCCGGCGGCGCGCACTACCACTTCGGCGACTCGCAAGTGAGCGGCGACTTCCTGTATGGCAGCGGCCTGCGCATGACGCCTGACGGCGGCGCGCCGAATTCGGCCGCGCTGCCCGGCTACGTCACGGCCAACCTGGCGCTGACGCATGACTGGAAAAACACTCCGGTCGGCAATATCGAAGGACGGCTGGCGGTGATCAACCTGTTCGACCGCTCCTACCTGCTGCGCGACGGCTCCGGCGTCGGCGTCGGCGCGCCGCAGTATGGCGCCCGCCGCACGCTGTACGCCGGCCTGTCGACCAGCTTCTGACCATGAGCGCCGGCGCCGGATGCAACACCGGCGCCGGCCTCGATTTCTTCGCCGCCGCGCTCCCTGCCGCCGCGGGGTAAAAAATAATGATTAGGACTCCTTGCTATTATCAAATCCCTGTGTATAATGCAAAGCATGGACACCAAATCAGACAACCCCTGGAAGGATACGCCGGAGATCTCCTCCCGTATCGTCACCGCTATCGGACGCATCGCCAGCGTGATGCGGTCGGGTATGTGGGAGTTTGCGACGGCCGAAAATCTGAACCCGGCGCAGGCCGAGATCCTGCAGCTGCTGCAAAGCCGCACCCAGGGCGTGCGCCTGTCCTGGCTGGCGTCGCAGTTATCGATCAGCGCCGCCAGCGCCAGTGATTCGGTGTCTGCGCTGGTGTCCAAGGGTCTGCTGTACAAAGCCCGCGCCGAGGATGACGGCCGCGCCACCGCGCTGTTCCTCACGGCGGATGGCGCCGCGATGGCGACCCGTATCGGCGGCGCGCTGGAATTCGCGGAGGCTGCCGCAGCCGCCCTGCCGGTGGCGCAGCAGACAGAGTTATTAAGTGGTTTGTTCAAGCTGATCGCGCAGTTGCAGAAGACCGACCGTTTTCCCGAAATGCGCGCCTGCCTGTCATGCCAGTTTTTCGAACCGAACCGCCACCCGGGCAAACCCGCGCCGCATCACTGCGCGATGCTCAACGTGCCGCTGTCCGTCGCATTGCTGCGGCTCGACTGCCCGGAACAGTTGCCTGCCGATCCGGCGACCAGGCAGCGCAACTGGAAGGTATTCGCCTGAGCTTTTTTTTGACCATATTAGTTAGGACTCCTATTTTATAGGTTTACCGTAGCACCCACCCGTAGTTCAACCACTGAAAGGAATTATCATGACCCGCATCGCACTCGTCTCCCCCGCCGACACCAACGGCGAACGCCAACAACTGCTGGCACAAATCCAGGGCGCCTTCGGCGCCACCCCGAACATGTTCAAGGCCGTCGCCAATTCGACCGCCGCGCTGAAAAGCATGTGGGGCTCCTTCGGCGCCCTTGGCGGCGGCGTGATCGGCGCCAAGTTGGGCGAACAGATCGCCGTCGCCATCGCCGACCGCAATGAGTGCGACTATTGCCTGGCCGCGCACACCGTCCTGGGTCGCAAAGCCGGCGCCAGTGCCGAGGAAATGAGCGCTGCGCAGGCGGGCCAATCGGCCGACCCGAAAACCGCCGCCGCGTTGCGCTTTGCCACCGCGATCGTCAACAACCGCGCCCAGATCGGCGACGAGGACGTCGCGGCGCTGCGCCATGCCGGCTTCGACGACGAAGCCATCGTCGAAATCATGGCCCACGTGGCGCTCAACCTGTTCACCAACTACGTCAACGTGGCGTTGCAGGTGCCGGTCGACTTCCCGTCGGTTAAACTGCGCGCCAAATAAGGAACCACCATGCACACTATCGCTCCCGAACTCCAGGTATCGGCCTGGCTCAATACACGCGATGCCCTGTCATTACAGCAGTTGCGCGGCAAAGTGGTGGCCATCTACGCTTTTCAGATGCTGTGCCCGGGCTGCGTATCGCACGGCATTCCACAGGCGAAGGCGATCCGCGCGGCATTCAGCGACCACGAGGTCGCCCTGATCGGACTGCACTCGGTTTTCGAGCACCATGACGTCATGACGCGCAACGCACTGGAGGCGTTCGTGCACGAGTACCGGATCCAGTTCCCGGTGGCGATCGACCAGCCTTCGGCGCACGGCCCGATTCCGTTGACGATGGAGCGATATGGACTGCGCGGCACGCCGACGCTGCTGCTGATCGATCGCCAGGGTCGGCTGCGGCACAGCCACTTCGGCCGCGTCGATGACATGGCCGTCGGCGCCCAGATCGGCAAGCTGCTGGGCGAGGTCGAAGCCGCGCCTTCGGCCGCCGTGTGCGACGATACCGCTTGTAGTATCGGGTAATCATTGGGCGGCAGCGCAACCGGGACATCCCGGTTGCGCTGTCATTT
>Ga0308163_10002357_pt1 | contig 17471 bp, 22 predicted proteins | sample PhyTR1_FD_201037 | JGI IMG/M metagenome (GOLD analysis project Ga0308163, IMG submission 201037) | Phyllosphere microbial communities from UC Gill Tract Community Farm, Albany, California, United States - DLSLT.R1 | ecosystem: Host-associated > Plants > Phyllosphere > Unclassified | place: USA...
CCGTAATGCACGTCCCTGGATCATTGACGGCCGGCGACAGCGCTCGCACACCAATCTCAGCAAGGACGACCAAGCCGTAACGCGGATCGTTCTCTATTCGACGAGAGCCGCCGATGGTGAAAGCTGCGAGCAGTTGCGTTCTCTGGTCATCGTGAAGGGTGCCCCAGACACTGAGCAGCGCACGGTTTGGGGTTGCAAAGGTGCCGGGCTGGCAGTTCACATAGACGATGAGCTGGTGTTGTTCTGCAACCGTGTTGAGGCGCTGCACATCAATGTGTTCAACATGGCCTACATCCGCAGCGAAGACATCGACCGTGCTGCTCGGAGCGACGCCGGAGTAGGGCGTAGCGCCAAGGAAGGGCTCTTCTGCACGCTGCTTCATGGATTTCAAGGTGGCTTGTTCGACAAGATCGACCGTTTCGCCGAGTCGTCCAAAGCGGGAAAATTGCTCGATGGCGCGGAGAAGCGTGACGGTGATGACGATGATGACCGCAATGGTCGCGCCAAAGAGAACAAGTCTGCCGCTGTCCCCGTAGATGCCGGTGCTCAGCGCAATGAGCCCGACGATGGAGAACAAGAACGCACCGATGAATGTGGCCAGCGTGCCTTGCGCTCGCGTATCTTCAATCAGGAGCCGAGACGCGCGCGGCGTTGCATTGGTCGACGCCGAGCCGTAGGCAGCGACCATGGTGGATAGGGCAAAGGTGGTCACTGTCAGCATTGAGGCGGCAAGGATGCCAAGGATGTTGCCAACTGAATCGGCACCAATCTGCGTTGCCAGCCCCTCCGGCAGCACGAATTTAGCGCCCGCACCGGCCAAGGCAGTAGCCACGCCTAGAACGCCGTAGAGCGTGGATCGGAACCACATCCTCCTGCTAATCCTGAATAGGGCCAGCCGCCACTTTGTCATCATCGGACGCTTGCTCGTTACCTGTGTTGACAGTATCCCAGCCGCCCAGGCCTGTGTGCGTCAATACGAGGTGAGCAGGCTGCAATCCAGCCGCCGCGGCGCCCAACTCCGTAGGGTGACACTCCCTGCCCGGGGCCTATAAAATCGAACTCCTTAGACCGGTTCGGAGCTTGGGTTTTCGACATTGGCATCTGTCCTGTCAGCCCTCTATCCATGAAGATTATTGTGTGCGGCGCGGGCCAGGTGGGGATGACGATTGCGCGCCAGTTGGCCTCGGAAGGTGTGGCGATTACGATCATTGACACCGATGCCGAGCTGATCAGGCGGGCGGATGAAAGCCACGACATTCGCGGGGTCGTCGGACATGCCTCTTACCCGGATACGCTCCGGGAAGCTGGCGCGATGGATGCTGACATGCTGATCGCTGTGACGCGTTCGGATGAAGTCAATATGGTCGCCTGCCAAGTCGCCTACTCGCTTTTTAAAGTAAAGCGCCGAATCGCCCGTCTTCGCCATGTGGGATACACCGCGCGCGATGCAAACGGCCTGTTTGCGGCTGAGCATCTACCCATTGATGTGATCATTTCCCCGGAGGCTGAGGTTGCCGAGGGAATTACGAGGCGGCTTCGCACGCCAGGTGCCTTTACGATCCTCCCCTTGGCTCGCGGACAGTTGGAAGTGATCGGAATCGGTGTGACGGATCCAGATTGTCCGGCGATGGGTGAGCGCATCTGTGACCTCGAGTCCAACGGAAAGTTTGAGCACATCAGGGTCCTTGCCATAACACGCAAGGGCATTACGTTCATTCCCACGCCGCAGGATCGCGCTGAGCTGGCGGACGAACTTTACATACTCGCGCGGTCAGAGCGGCGCAAGGCGACGATGGCGCTTTTCGGGCACCGCGAGCGCCCCGTCGCCGAACTTGTGATCGCAGGTGCTGGCAATGTGGGCATGCACCTGGTTCGAAACATTCGGGCCTTGCTTCCAAGGGCGCGCATGACGGTCATTGAGCGGGATCGGGATCGGGCACGCTACGCGGCGGAAACACTTGGCGGCGATGTTGTTGTGCTCCATGGCGATGCCCTGGATCGGTCAGTGCTTGAAGAGGCTCGGGTCGATCAAAAGGAAACTCTGGTTGCCGTAACCAACGACGATGAGTCCAACATCTTCTGCTCGCTCTTGGCGCGAAAATTGGGCTGCCGCCAAGCCGTGACGCTAGTCAACAAGAGCACCTACGCCACACTTCTTCCCGGAATGGGCATCAACGCTGTCGTCAGTCCAAGCGCGGTGACGGTCTCAACCGTGCTGCGGCACGTCCGTCGAGGGGCCATTGTCGGTTTGCAGACGTTGCGCGAGGACTTTGGTGAAGTTATTGAAGCCACGATTGGTGCCGGAAGTTCGCCACTTTTAACGCACACCATCGGTGCGCTTGGTCTGCCGGAAGGAATTAAAGTCGGTGCCGTCATTCGAGAAGACCACCCACTTGATATGACAGCCGAGACCCGGATCAATGCGGGTGACAGGGTCGTGCTGGTCGTGGCATATGGCGAGATCGATGTTGCAGAGAAGCTTCTTGGCGGAGCGGGCGGGCGGTCGTTTTGAAGGCCAACAGTAGCGGTATCCGTTGGGCACCAGGTCAGACGCCAATACCGCACAATGGCTTTCGTCTGGTGGCGGCGATCGTTGGGCAAGTCCTGTTGGCAGCAGCTGCCTTCATGCTGCTGCCCATGGCTGCGGATCTCTATTACGACAACCGGGATTGGTTGGCGTTTGGGACGGCCTCTTTGGTTTCAGCCACCTGTGGCAGTGCGCTGAGCTGGGGCTATTGGCGCTCTCGCGGGAAGTGGGGCAAGTCGGGCCTGACATTGAGGCAGGCCTTCGCCCTGACGCCATTGAGCTGGGCTGCCGTGTCCGCCGTGAGTGCGCTGCCGTTTCTCTTCTCGGAACACCCGCAGCTTCGCGGACATCTTGCCAACGCATTCTTTGAAGCGATCTCCGGCATTACAACGACCGGCGCCACCGTCATGACGGGTCTTGATACCGCGCCCCCAGGCTTGTTGCTCTGGCGAGGGCTGCTTCAATGGATGGGTGGCATCGGCATTATCGCGACTGCCATTGCCATCTTACCCGCGCTCGGCGTGGGCGGCATGCAGCTGTTTCGCACGGAGTCCTCAGATCGCTCGCAAAAGGCCATGCCCCGGGTTCGGCAGATCGCCTCGACGATCGGGTATGCCTACATTGGTCTGACGGTTGTGGCCGGTCTGGCCTATTGGCTGGCAGGCATGAACCCCTTTGATGCCATCGTGCATGCGCTCACCTCGATTGCGACGGGCGGATATTCCACCTCAGATCAATCGTTCGGTCGATGGCAAGACAACGGGATCCAGTGGCTTGCCACGCTCTTCATGCTGTCAGGGACCTTGCCCTTCGTCTTGTATGTGCGGTTCTTGGCTGGGGACCGGAGGGCGTTCTTTGATCGCCAGGTCAAATCTCTGCTGGGGCTTCTGGCAGTGTCGGTGGGTGGGATTGGAACGTGGTTGGCTGCATCCGGCCAATACGGGTTTGAGCAGGCTTATCGCTACGCGGCTTTCAGTGTGGTTTCTGTGGTTACCACTACAGGCTATGCCATAACCGACTATGGTCAATGGGGAGCGGCCGTCGTAGGGGTGTTTTTCCTGTTGACGTTTGTTGGCGGGTGCACAGGCTCCACGAGCGGGGGCATCAAGATCTTTCGCTTCGAGGTCATGGCAGTGATGCTTCGAGTCCACTTCCTACGCCTGCTTTATCCCAATGGGGTCTTTCCTCGGTCCTACGACGGCAAGCCGCTCTCCGACGAGGTGATCGGCTCAGTGGTAGCGTTTTTGACGGTGTTTTTGGTTTGCTATGCAGTCATTACGGTGGTGCTGCTTGGGCTCGGGTTGGACTTCCTAACCAGCGCCAGCGGCGCGGCCACCGCGCTGTCGAACGTAGGGCCGGGCTTAGGGGAGACCATTGGGCCAGCAGGGACGTTCGCCTCGCTGCCAAGCGCAGCCAAATGGGTGCTGTCGTTCGCGATGCTGCTGGGGAGACTCGAGCTCTTCACGGTGTTGATCATCTTCCTGCCTCGCTTCTGGCGGGGATGACGTATAGTTCGTGCATGTGCGGATGCTTAATTTCCCCGTGCCGAAAGACCCTTTTTCCCACACGCAGCTCGACCAATGCCGCACTCGTATTTGATCTGCACGAGCCTTGTCGCGCCGGGGCTAGAAAGCAAGAACTTTCCCGAGCTTTGGAAAGAGGCGGAGCGGGCAAATGCAGGGTGGGGTGTGACGGGCACCGTGGTCTTTGATGGTGCAATTTTCTTGCAGTATCTGGAAGGTCCGAAGTCAGGCTTGGACGTAATCTATCGAAGACTGGTTCGAGCAAGCTCCCATCGAGATACCACGATTATTGACCGTGGTCATACGTTTTATCGCCGTTTTCCTGAGCCCCGCCTCGTTTGCTTGACTGTAACGCGAGAAGTTATGGCTCAGGCCCTGGAGCTGCGCGGCGTTCTTTTCCGGAAAAGAGACCGAGCTGCAAGAGCGCTCCATCTTCTTGAGCAAACCGTGACGTCCTATTCCTCTCCGCGCTGGGCGGCCAAGTCAAAGCTCTGAGCCACTCGGGGTCGCCCTCGTTACCCCGTATTTTTGGGCAAGCGATCGTCGGATGACCGCGTTGGCCATTCTGGCTAGTCTCAAGACCAGTGCGAGGGCATCTACTGGCTTTCTTCTACGATGGCGATGTACGCTTCTCGCAGGCAGCGTACATCGGAGGGGAGGGGATTAGGAAGATTTATCGGGGGTAGGGCGAGATGTGGCTACCGGCACTGCGAAGATGAACGCTGGAACATCGGTTTAGAGTGGGTTATTACGGCTTTCACGCATTGAAAGCCGTGCCAGCAAATAGCCGGATACCGTCCCCATTATCTCGATAGCTGCCTTCGCCTGCTCATCAGAGAGTGTTGACAGCCAAGGCCTACCGTGACCAGTTCCTTGCTTGTTGCGCACCCGATTGACGCCTAAGGCAGACTGAAAGAGTCCACGCTCCATCAACTTAATTGCTGGCTCGCCTGGCTGCTCAGGCATTTCTGGGACCGCAAGATCCAAAGCGATAAAAGCCATACCTAGTAGGGCTTAGAAGTTTGCGCTGCTGGGGTATCCCCCCTGAAGCGACTGGAGAACATGCGCAGCCGTTGCCTCAGTCAAGTCTTTGCCAGTGCCGGCGATCAGAGCGGCATCCTCCGCGCCCTTCTGAGCACGGCGGGCATAGGCTACCAATGCATCGGTCAGTTCCACGCCACCTAGAGAGGAGAGCACCTTAGGTTCAAGTGAGCCATGATCAGTCAGCACGTACCCTTCGGCATCGAAAGCCGCTTTTGCGTTATCGATCGCCTCGTAACCCACGAAGTTGTTGGAAGAGACTCGGAACCCTCCACATGCACGTATCTTCGCGAGTAGGCCCGAAGCAAACAGACTTGCAGCCGACGGTTTAGAGTCCATGGAGGCGTAGAGGACTGCACGAACGCGCTTGGCCTTTCCTATAAGCTGTCCCTGCTGCTTGGGGTCGAATTCTCCCAGGCCTGCGTGTTTGATGTGAAATTCTATGTCCGCATGGGAGGGCTCTCTATAGCCGCCGCTATTGTTCGAATCATCGACAAGCTGCATTAGCGCATGGGCTATCGTATCGGTTACCGGCAGGCTGGACATGTTCTCTTCTCCAAATCAGGAAAGATTGCAGCGCACGCTGTAGGAGCAAAAAATCCTAGGATGATGCCGTGACCTATGCAACTAAGAATGATTGACTAACCACCGCGTTCTCAACGTCAGTCTTGAACCAGCGCAACATCTCCAGCACCTCGGTAACTAAGTTGTAGAAGGCGTGAGGCGTGATGGTCAGATACTGGCCGTGGGCAATATTGTTCCTGCTTTTCAGCAGGATGTTGTCGATCAGTGGAAATCGGGTCGAATATCGCGCAGGGTCAATCCCAATCCACCCAGCAATGTTTATAAATACAGTAGAGCTTAAGTTGCTTTCAGCGCTTATGGCATCTTCACGAGGAAGATGCACCGGTCGATCTAACTCAGTTAGCAGATAGGAAACAGTCTCAACCGCAACATCAGACTTCGCTGATGCGCCTGAGGTGGCAAGTCTAGCTTTCATTCCAAGCGCGATGAAGCAGGGCTTCAAAGCTCGATTGCGGTCCGCGCGGTATGACAAGTAGTTAACATATGCATTGGCGGATCCTTTGATGAACCCCTCCCAGTGCGCATACAGCATGGACACGCCCGCTCTTATGTGAGCTTCGACATTCCGACCTCTTGCTTGGTCCACTGCTGTCTTGAACTGATGAATCTCTTTGATCCTCCAGGCCATATCTTGATCGAGGTGATCCAAGAGCATGGTAGTAGTCCGAAGCCCCAAGGTCATGGCCGGAAATACTGAGTTGCATATGGAAGAAGATTGCTCATGCGCGTAGTACCTCGCACGCCAGAACCGGAATTGGCTTGGAAAACTCCATCACCCCATAGGGCGCGGACACGATTGACTAACCAGCCCTGACGGTCTTGATCAGGGATAGCATCTATCTCGTTGCGATTGCTCGCTACGCCATATGCGATCGCATCGAATGCAGAAATGGAGAATGCCCCGAGATGGCGTTCACCGTCCCAACGCTTGAACACGTCACTTCCACAGGATTGACGGAGGATGTTGAACGTCCATTCAAATAGCTCTAGCTCCGCACCTAGTACATGGCCATCAAGTTTCGCCAGCTGGCGGGCAGCCACGTCCAAGTATTCATTCACGTCAAGCCCTCGTTGATATGGGTGTCGACGATAAGCCACAAACCGGAGCACCACCTCGACCGCTTGCTGCTCCTCCTGTTGCTTCGGCGTGAGCTGGACCGTTTCTACAAAGGCAGCCAGTTGGGTCCGCTGCACGAGCCACTCGTAGAACTGACTGTTGAGCATTACCAGTACGCTATTACGCACCTCCTGCTCACTCAGCTGTGATCCACCCGTGTTGAGCCGCTGGAAAAGCTCGTACTTTGCATCTTCGTCACTTTCTTTCCGGAGGATCTCGACACGCATGCGAGCGCGCTTCAACTCGAGCTGCATCGGCATGTCGAATACCGTCTCGGCCTCATCGCCGTTTTCTTGCCCCCACTTCATACCTGCCAAACCTGGAAGCAAGTTAGTGCCCTCTAACACTAAAGGCGGATATAGGCCTTGATCTGGATGGCGCAGCTCCCCCATTAATTGGAGCACGGTCGAAAGGCGCTGCAGGCCGTCGATCAACTCCCACACCCCTGATTCCCGCTGGAAAACGAAGATTGGCGGCACCGGTATCCCTAGCAGGAGAGATTCGATGAAGCGAGTGCGCTGCGATGGCTGCCATCGGAAAAGCCTTTGGTAGTTAGGATCAATAACTAACTCCTGTGACCTATACATCGAAGCAAGCTCACCTAAGGACATATCATATCCATCGGTTACCACTTGCGTACGAGCATCCTTTAGCTCTGCAGTTAATTCTTGTACTGTCATAACTTCCCTCACCGAGCCGAACGGCCCAATTGTAATTGGATCACATAAGCTGCAAGCAGCCATGCTGGACTGCAATATTCGGCTATTTCAGCAGTCGGGCAGCAGGGTTCTCCTCTGCCGCGCCCGTCTGAAAGTATCCGATCACGCTTGCCACCGACCGGTGTTCGGTCATCGCCATCACAGCCGGTAGCGGGACGCCCTGCTTGCCCGCCTCGGTCACGAACCCCGATCGCAGGCTGTGCGCCCCAAAATCACCCTCCAAGCCTGCCAAGCGAGCCCGCCGCTTCACGATGCTAGCCACTGACCCGGGGAGCAGGGCAGGGCCAACCCGGCCTTTCCAGACCCGGCGGAAGATCGCCCCCTCATGGATCCCTGCCACCTCCAGCCATGCGCTGAGCGCTTCGGCGCTGCGTCCTAGGATCGGCTTATCTGGGGCCGAGTCCGCCGTCACACCGGCCTGCTGGGTCTTCGAGTACTCCAGTCGATAGATGTAGCCGTCCTCGCCGACCTTGCGCAGGTCGCGCATATCCGCGGCCGAGATCTCGCTGCGCCGGCGTCCGCCACTGGCAAACCCGAAGCAGAGTAGGGCACGGTCACGCAGGCCCTCCAGCGAGCTATCGCAGGTTGCCAACATGGCTTCGAGCTCGGTTCGGGTAACCGCGGTCTTCTTGGTCGGCCGTTCGCCTCGCTTGACTGCCGCCCTCCGGGCTCGGCTCAGCAGGGTGCGGACGCTAGGCAGCTCGCACGGGTTGGCTAGGCGCTTGAGCTTGTGTGCCGTAGACAGCACGGCGACGCGCTGGACCACGGTCGACAGCTTCAGCGGCCCAATCCTGGCTTTGAGTCCGGCGGCCACAAGGGCCTGGTCCAACGCCGGCGGCAGCTCACTGACCAATTCGGCCTTGCTCCTGCGCTGGATATGGTCGACCAGGAACTGGATCACCACAGCCTCGCCTACCGGCAGCGCCAACTCGATCCCATAACGCCCGTGGTGCCAGCCGGCCCAGTAGCGCAGGGCTGTGGCGTAGCTACGGGTGGTATTAGCAGCAGCCGCTTCAGCCAGCAGTTCGCGCACAGCCTCGGCCGCTTGCTGAGCCAGTTGCTCCGGCAAAACCAGGTGGGTCGCCGTAGCCGGTGGGGCCGTAGATATAGAATTGTGTTTCATAGTATGTAATGTACGCTATGAATTAGCACGTGTACTGGTGATAATCATCACTTATCGCCAGTACGAAATCAACGGGGCAGGGTGCCCATACAGGAGGCAATTCTATGGCTCGTGGCATCACCGAATCCGACGTTCACACGGCTGCTGACGAACTGGTCGCCAGCGGCGAGCGACCAACGGTAGAGCGCATCCGCGGCCACCTTGGTACGGGGTCACCCAACACGGTGACGCGCTGGCTGGAGACTTGGTGGAAGAATCTAGGCACTCGCCTGCAGCCGGAGCGACCAGATCTGAAGGACGCTCCCGCCGTTCTTGCGGAGATCGCCGGGCAGTGGTGGGCGCTGGCCCTACAGCATGCTCGAGAGGCGGCCCTGGTAGATCTGGCCGAGGCCAGGCGGGAGCTCTCAGCTGAGCGCGAAGAGCACCACCGTCAGCAGGAGGAGTTAGAAAAACAGGCGAGCGAGATCCGCTCTCTTTCAGAGGCAGCCGATCTTTCGGAGAAGCTTGCCACTGCACGTGCGACAGAGCTTCAGAGACTAGTTGAGCAACTCCATACCCAGATCGGCGAGCTGAAGCAACAACTGAAATCTAGTCATCAGCGTGTGGAACTGCTGGAGGCAGCGCGGGATTCACTCGACGCTAGGGTGCAGGAAGTCCAGGAGTTGGCGAGATCTGAGCGAGAATCGCTTGGCCAGTACGTCAGATCTGCCGAGGATCGAGCGCTACGCGACGTAGATCAGGCCCGGCAAGAAGTCAGACTGTTGCAAGCGCAGCTTGCTGCGACGGTAAAGAAACACGCCGTCGTTGAGGCGGAGCTCCGGCATGCCGTGGAGCGAGCGCAAGCCGCAGCCAGTTCGGCAACCGCTGAGGCGGACAACCAGCGCGGAAGGAGCGCCGCGCTTGAGGAGCAACTTGCGAGGCTCCAAAGTCTGCCCGCCGAACTCGAGGCAGCGCTTCGGCGAAATCAGCAAGCTCAAAAATCTCCTAAGAAAGCTTCAAAACGAGCTAAGAAGGCCACGGCCAAGGCACCATAGGCTCACGTGAGTGTCTTCCGCTTCGCGGCAGCGGCGATTGCGGCGCGTACTTCAGTGATCACTTGGTCGTGCGGAACCGTCGGCCTACTGTCAGCCAAGGCGCGCTCGACCTTTGCCTGGAACCACTGAGTGTGGCTCTTTGCCTTTTCAGCAAAGTCCTCAGCAGAGCCAAATTCGGGCGGTCGGGCATTGGGCTTGTCCATTGTCAGAGCGTACCCCAATTTCTTCGGGGTGCCTTATAGGCACTCGGAACTATGGAGAAGGCGCCTGGGCGAACGCTCTTATGCGGCCACTCTGCTTCCCTAGATGCTGTCATCTGAGCAACAAAAACCTCCATGAAATCAATGGCTGGCAGGGTTAAGGGTAAAATTGACAACAATTAGGAAAGCCGACAATCAGGCCTCCGTAGTACCGGCTGAGGTTTAACATAATATACATTCCGGCCTTGGCCGATCCCGGCGAAGCCGTTGCAGCACTAGGCATCGCGCCGAGTCCGACGGCGATCAGCGCCAATATCGCCACGCTCGCCAGCTTTTGCGCAATTCGACTCCAAGCCGCCTTTTCGTCGGCTGAGTTGCTGCGCTCGGCCATCACCACGGCCGACCACATTTCCGGACTGTCGCCGATGTCAACGGCCATGCGTTCGACGTAGTGGATTTCGGCGTTTTTCCCTTGTTTCCAGAGGGAAACGGTCGCGCGCGACACGCCCAGCGCGATAGCTCCAGCGTTGTCACTCTGGATTTTCTGCACGTGCTTCCACCGGCAGAAAAGGTCGTAGCTGGCGCTCATTGTCGATACCTGCTTGACAGAGGTGTATAGGGGTACTTTACAGTTTGCCCCGGTGTCGAGGAATGCTTGACACCACCCCGTCCCGGCTCCCCTAGGCCGTTGCGGGGAATCTCGGGGATGGGGAGGGGGAGCAGGGCCAGGTGAAATGCTGCAGTAGGTCAATCGTCCGAAATACGTGCAATTGCGGCAAGCAACGCGTCGCCGCTGCCGCTAAGCAGTTCTGTGGTCTCCAAGGGGTACTTCCACCCCATCGTCTCAGGGACGAGCTGAAGACGCTTATCCGTGTTCCGTTCCTTGAACCGCCGCACGTTTCGAGCAAGCGCAGCGAGCCGAATCCCAATGTCAACCTGAATGCTCAGGTCCTCATGATGCAGCAGCTCCCACGCCGGACTGCTGCAATCAATCTGAGAAAGCATAACCACTGTCCCATCGAGCAATCCGTATGCGCCAGCAATAGTCGTTGGCTTTTCGGCCCAAGCGTCAGTCCTCCTCCTCATGCCTGTGTGGGCCCGGTTGCACTGCATTGCCCAGAGTCGAAGCTTATGTATCTGACCAGCGCGGATCTTTTGAGCGCGGTCCGCGGCTGCTCGAGCCACAGCCTCTTGTCTCTGATCCCCAAGACGTGCGTAGCGATTAGCTCCGATTCCGATCGCCCACGTGCCGGCTGCTGCAGCCACGCCAGCCAAGCATGTCGACCAATCTGCCGCATTTCCAGTTGTGCTGAACTTCCCAACTGCCCATCCGGCGGAAGCCGCGCCTGCAACAAAAAGCAGAGTTCCCGCAGCCCATATCTCGATGGTCGAGACCTCGTGCACGCCAAACTTGACCTTCTTCATTACGCCCCCTGTGGCGTGTTTGTGAATGCATGGATTCTCGCATGAGCGCCGTCATCTGCATCGTCTCCCTGATTGGGGCGTGCGTCAGCGTCGCACTTGGCGTTGTACGGATAGGCTCGTGGGTAATCGACCGCAGGGAAGAGCAGGGCACCAAGGCAATCCGTGACGCTGCATTCGTGGCCCAGGCCCGTGCCGAGATGGGCCAGTGATCTTCCTGATCCCTCTGCTTCTGCGGGCACTGCTCATGTACGTCAGGTACGTGCGTACCGGCCGGCGACCGTTCGAATGATCATGACCCTCGCAGAGATGGTGCCGTTCTTCTCCGGCCTCGTGCTGCTTTTCTTCGTCGGCTTCTTGTTGCAAAGGCGCAAGAGATGAGCGGCCATTGCAACTTCTGCGGCGAGCCGACCGTCTACTTCTTCGCGGGCGGTCTTTGTGCTGCCTGCACCGGCAAGCGCGCCCGCATCAAGCTGGAAGGGTTGACGCCTGCGCCGCGTCCTGAGCTTGCCGCATTCGATGACGCCATCGGCGTGATGCACGCCTCTGCACGCCGCACCGAGATGGCCTCAGAGGCCATGCAGCGCAACAAGCGCGCATCGGGTGCTTCGCTCAAATCGTACCTCGCAGCGGCTCCGATCGCGTTGACCCCAGAGGGCCAGCGCGAAGCGCTGGCCCTTGGGCTTGTCCATTACAAAACAAGTGACACCGCGTCGAAGACCGGTCGTCTCTCCATCGAAATCGACCCGCTGCAAGCGCGGGCGCAACGGCTGCGCAAGTCCGTTATCACGAGTGCACGACTCCATGACCAAGAAGCGAAGAAAGGATCGAGGCGGGGCAAGTGGTACATGCTCACGCTCACCTACCGAGACGGAAGCCGTAGCGGCCCTCGTGACGTTAGCGAGCTACTTAAACGCATGCGCGGCCACTTCAATCGAACTGTCGCTCGGCTCCGACGGCTCACGGGTCAAGTGTTCCGTTACCTGTGGGTGGGCGAACTCACCCAGCGCGGATGGCCCCACTACCACCTCCTGATTTGGGTTCCGCAGGGCATGTGGTTTGGCCGCGTCGATCACAGGCAGTGGTGGCCGCACGGATCCAGCAAGTTCGAAGAAGCCCGCAACGCTGTCGGGTATCTCGCAAAGTACGCATCGAAGTTCAGCAGCGTGATGGCTGCTGCATTTCCTAAGGGGTTCCGCACGCACGGTTGCGGCGGACTCAATGAAGAATCCCGCCGCGAACTGCGGTGGTGGAAAGCGCCCATCTCTGCACGCGAAGCGCTCGGCGTAGAAGCCGACATCCGCAAGTGCCAGGGCGGTTATTTCGACAAGCTCACCGGGGAGTTCTGGTCGTCCCCGTGGCGAGTGACATTCGCATTCGGCCGGACTATCGCTTGGAAGGTAATCCCACTATGAAAGTTGAAATCATCAGCGAGAACATCGCCGTTCGTTCGTTCCCCGCACGCGAAGGCAAGGCCGCAACGGTCTTCCGCGAGCAGAAAGCAGCCATCGTCCGCCCGGGCGATTTCCCGCTGCCGTTCACCGTTGGTCTGGATGAAGACCAGCAGCCCTACAAGATCGGGACTTATGACCTGTGCCCGACCTCCTTGCAGAACAACAAATTCGGCGGTCTGGAGTTCGGTCGCCGCATTCGACTGCTGACGCCGTCGCCCACGCCGGGCCCGGCGCCGGTCAAGCCGTAATTTTCAGGAGTTCCCATGGAAGAGGCCGTTCTCACGCTGTACTGCAAACAGGCGGATTTCGATGCCTCGACCGGGCAGTGTGCGCATCCCTTCTATGGACCAGCGCCGATGCTTCTTCCGCCCATCGACGTTGCCGAAGGCCTCGCACTGTCAGCCGCAATCGCTGGCATGTGGGGCGTCGGATACATGATCCGGCAAGCCCGCCGGGTCTCAGGCGGTTAACCACCATCGAGAGAGAGAGTCATGAACAAGAGCACCAATCTGTACTCCAAGGCCCGCAACGTCAGCATCAAGGCAGCAGCGGTCGTTACCACTGCACTGGTTTCCGCTCCGGTGTTTGCCGGCCCGCTGGCTGAGGCCGCTACCGGCGGCATGGATATCGCCGAACTCAGCCTGATCGGCGCTGCCGTTCTCGGCATGTGCGGCGTCGTTGCCCTGATCCGCGCCGGTCGAAAGGCCTCCGGCGGCTAAGGCCAGGTCAACAGTAGGGGCGGGGAGACCCGCCCCTTTTTTTGTTCAGGGGATACGTCATGGCTTACGCCGGTTATTTCGTGATGATTGGGTTTCTGGGGGGACTATGGCTTGCACTCGATGGTTGATGGTTCATCGCGGTCTGATCGCCATCGCACTGTGCGTGCTTCTCGGGTCCGTGGTCGTGCCTACTGCGGCCGTCGCCCAGGTCAAGAACTGTTCTGTAAGCAACAGCCAATGTAGCCTCGCCGAAGCCATGGCTGCGTGCAACGCGTTCGTCCCCGGTGCAGGTAATAACAACGTTTCTGGCGGTGTCACTCGCAAGGTTTGCGAGAAGGATGGTGGCCCCACGTCCGGGCGCGTGATCATGTCGTATTGGGGTGTCAAGTCCGGCTCCACGGCTGAGACCGGCGCATACAACGGCGGCATTTGGTACTGGCGTAACCAATGCTCTACAGAACCCTCGTATACCGGCACTGGACCTTGGTCTAGCGGCGGCGCTGCGAAGAGCGGCAGTCTGGGCTGTCGCAACATGTGTGACGGAATGTGGGGGCGCAACGCTGATAGCTCCATGACTTGGCAGGCCACCGGCGGGCTTTGCCCGGACAATGAGAAGGGCACGTGCGACAACTACGGCAGCGGCTATTACTGGAACGCGATTCTCAATGTGTGCGAACCGCCCGAGGGTAAGTGTGGTGGTCGCCCTCAAAATTCGCTCGGCCAGTGTGCGCCGGAGCCTTGCCCCGAGGGCATGACGCTTCAAGCGGATGGCACCTGTAAGAACAAGAACAACGAATGCCCTGCTGGCCAGATCAAGTCACCTGATGGCAAGTGCTTGCCCGGCGATGGGCAGTGTGCCCAAGGCGAAGTGCGCGGCAAAGATGGCACTTGCAAGAAGGATAGCGACGGCGACGGCGAACCTGACGAGGGAGAAGAGGGCGGCGAGGGTTCGGATGGTAAGAAGAGAGACGAGTTCTCAGGCGGTGATGACTGCAAGACCCCTCCGACCTGCAGCGGCTCGCCCATCATGTGCGGGCAAGCGCGAATTCAATGGCGTATTGACTGCAACACGCGCAGGAACCGCAACATCGCGGGTGGGACATGCAGCACGCCACCGGTCTGCACAGGCGAGAAATGTGACGCGCTTGAATATACCGGCTTGCTCATGCAGTGGCGCACTGCCTGCGCTACCGAAAAGCTTGCCCAGGGCAACAATGGAAACGCAGGCGCTCAGCCGGAATGGACCAAGGTCGGCGGCATGTCTACCGATCCCGGCGCAGGATCATCACCTGATGATCTGAAGGTTCTGACCACAAAGACCCTCAGCGTCTCTGACCTCGATCAGTCCGGCATCGGCGGTGGAGGTTCATGTATGGGTTTTGCCTCGGGCGGCAGCAATGGCATCACCTCCGGGTTCATGTCGGCCATCTCCACGCCCCCTCCGTTCTTCTGCCAGTACATCGCGCAGATCAAGGCCCTGATCATCACCATTGCTGCGGTCGCCGCGGCTGTCATCCTCGCGCGAGGTGGTAACTGATGCCTCAGATCATTGCGGCCCTCGTGGCCCTTCTTGTCTCGGCCGCACGGCAGTACCTGCCTGGCATCGCTGGCCGAATCCTTCTCGCCCTCGGTATCGGTTTCGTTACCCATGAGATTGCCATGCCGTCGCTCAAATCATTGGTTGAGTCGAAGTTCGGCGCGCTTCCACCTGTCCTGCAGGCCTATTGGGGTGCCACTGGCATTGGTGTGGCCGTGACCATGATTCTTTCTGCATGGATTGCCGGGCGCGCGCAGAAGGCCGTGCTAAGCAAGCTGGGGAGCAAGTAATGGCGCTCTATCTCGTTACCGGCCAGCCAGGACACGGCAAGACTGCATACGCGCTGGACAAGGCATTCAAGTTCCAGAAGGAGGGAAGGGCGATCTTCGCTCACGGCGTAAAAGACCTCGACTATGCCAAGGCAGGGTGGACGTACGTCGATGACCCGAAGAAGTGGGAGCAGCTACCCGATGGCGCTGTCGTCTTGCTCGATGAGTGCTACACGGTTTTCCCGAATCGGAATCCGGGCGCTGCTGTACCGGCGCACGTGCAGGCTATGGCCACGCACAGGCATCGCGGCTTTGACTTCATCATGATCGCGCAACAGGGGTTGCAGCTTGATCCATTTCTGCGCGGCCTATACGAAGAGCATGTGCATGTCCGACAGACCTCGATCATGCGCAGCAAGACAAAGCTCAAGCGCTGGAACCAGTATCAAACTAACGTCCAGGTCAAGTGCACCGATGTGATTGATTGGGTGCGACCTAAGTACGTCTTTGACTACTACACCAGCACCACGCTCGTCACTACAAAGCGAAGCATGCCGATGTGGATGCGGTGGCTGTTGGTTGCCATCGTCGTAGTTTCAGCTCTCGTACTAGGCATCAAATGGCAGCTACAGAAGAAGATCGAGGACTATTCGGGCCTCCCTGCCGCTCAGCAACCGATGGGCGCTGGACTGCCCGTGACTGCCGCCAGCGAAGCGGGGGCGGGCGCGGGCGGGCCAGTGACCTACGCGTCCACCGCTGAGTACGCCAAAGCGCATTTGCCTCGCATCGGAACCATGCCCTGGACAGCGCCGATCTACGATCAGCGTGCGATCACCACTGATCCGCAGCTGATCTGCATGTCCAGCATGGAAGGTCTTGATGGCAACGGAAAACGCTCTGAGGCATCGTGTACGTGCCTGACAGAGCAGGGCACACGTTACGAGCTTTCGCAGCCTGAGTGCCGCACCCTTGCGCGCCACGGCCCTGTCTATAACCCGTACAAGCAGCAGCGGGACATGCAAACAGGCACAGGCTTGCCCGCCTCCGCACAGGCCCAACCAGCTATTGGACCCGTCCCGGCCATGCCGACAGGCGGCGACGCGATAATCAGCGTGGGAGAGCGCCCCATAGGCACGTTCCCCGAATCGGCGCAGAACCGTTACAGCGGAAGTTGACCTGACACGCTTACGGCCGGTGGAGATATGATGCACCCAGCTATAGGGGGCTACATGGACGTGAGAGCTATTCTGTTACTGGCGGCTATGGTCGTTGGCCCAGCATCTGCACAGCAGGTGCACAAGTGCGTTGAGGGCGGGAAAACCAGCTATCAGTCGGCACCTTGCGCCAATGGTTTATCTCAAAAGACGTGGGATGCGACCCCGCAATACGAGACGTATGAAAATCAGCTCCGGTTGGAGCGCATGCGCCAAGAGGTGCGCCAGCGCCAGCAGCGTCAGGGTTATCGTGCTTCTTCTGGCAGTGGCAGCAGTGGGGTCGTGGTCAGCCAGTACAAGGAGCCTGACCGTTGCCAAGCGGCCAAGGACTACCGTGACTCCATGTACCGAGCCGCTGGCGTTAACCGATCCTTTGCATTGAGCCGTCAGCTGGACGATCAGGTCTACGCGGCCTGCAAGTGACGGGGTGTAGGGGCATCGCCCCTACGGATACGCCTTCAACCCGCCGACCGTCCGAAATGGCGGTCCCGGAATTCGCCCAGGTCTACGACAACGACCTTGACCATCTGGCGCTGACCAGCTTTTCGCTGTCCGGCCTGGGCCTTGCGTCGGGAAGCGAACCCGGCGACCCTGAGTTCCATCTGATCGCGCCATGCCAGCCCGGCAATCCGTTCGGGTGTCATGCGGTCGCCGTCAGGGCTGACTAGGTAATTGCCTCTGACGCTCCAGCCCGCGAAGGGGCCGGTTAGGTACTGGCACATGCATCAATGCTCGCTTTGTCCTTGGAACCACGGAGAGGCAAGAGCGATGCCAGCAGCAGGCGGATCAGGCCCGCGTAGCACCGGCCGACGTTTAACATAATATACATTATGCGAAATGGATGATGGGCCGTCTTTCGCGGGTTTGGCTGTGGATCAGGCCTTGCCTCTCTTCCCAGGAACCCAACAAGGACAAGATCGCAGCACGACCACGTCCACAAGCCTTGAACCATGCAACATGACCTGGTGGTCGCTGACCCGCAACATC
>Ga0308163_10002358_pt1 | contig 17470 bp, 12 predicted proteins | sample PhyTR1_FD_201037 | JGI IMG/M metagenome (GOLD analysis project Ga0308163, IMG submission 201037) | Phyllosphere microbial communities from UC Gill Tract Community Farm, Albany, California, United States - DLSLT.R1 | ecosystem: Host-associated > Plants > Phyllosphere > Unclassified | place: USA...
TGGCGCTCACCGATCCAAGGTTGACGGTGGCTGAAATATCTCAATCGCGGGCAAGCGCGCTCCTACAGGAGGATGGCTCGTGGGCGGTGGCACCTTCAATAGCGCCACCGCCGGCAAGTCTGACGGGTACAGACGGATATTCAGAGACAAAAAAACGCCGCGATCATCGCGGCGTTTTTGTGTGCAGGGGTTATCTCCGCAGTGCGGCCATCGCGAATGAATTCGCTCCTACAGGAAAAATGCATTTCCACTGTGTGCGAATTCATTTGCGAGAAGCCCGCCCGGACGACCGCGATCTGACGGTCAGTTCTTGGTCTCGTCGATCTTCAGTTGCCCTTGATCGAAGATGTTCAGCTTTTGCCGGATCTCATGGGGCTGGGCGTAAGCCTGGGGATCGACCGCTGGGGCGGCGGTCGATGCGCCTGGCTTGCCGCCCGGGGCGGTCGGCGACGTCGGAGCAGGGGCAGCGTCGGTCTTGGGCGCCTCACCGGCGCTCTGAGCACCTTCGATGCGCGCTTGAGCCTTTTTGGTCAGCACGACGATGTCGATACGGCGGTTGATCGGGTTTTCCGGGTGTTCCTTGTCGTACAGCGAAGACGAGGCATAGCCCACGACACGCGCAACCTGCGGATCTGGATACCCTCCGGCGATCAGAGCCCGGCGAGCGGCGTTAGCGCGGTTGGCCGACAGCTCCCAGTTACCGAATCCATTGTTGCCGACATACGGCGTTGCGTCGGTATGACCGCTGATGCTGACTTTGTTCGGCACGGCCTTGATGGTGTCAGCCATGGCCAGCAGGATGTCTTCGAAATAAGGCTTCAGACGCGCGCTGCCGATGTCGAACATTGGGCGGTTCTCGGCGTCCATGATCTGGATACGCAGGCCGTCCTGAGTGATCTCGAACAGGATCTGGTCCTTGAACTTGGCCAGTTGCGGGTTCTCGTTGATCTTGGTCTGAAGCTCCTGCAACAGCATTTCCAGGCGCTCTTGCTCGACCTGCTCGGCGGCGGCATCCTGCTTGTCGGCATCGACAGGCACTTTGTCCGGCGCAGGCGTGCTCTTCACTTCAGGGTTGAGCGTCTGGTCAGGCGACATCTCGGGCGAACCGCCGAGGTCGATCACGTAAGGCGAGCCGCTGTCGGAGAAACCAACCGGGTCCTTGAAGTAACCGGCGATGGCGATCAATTGTTCGGGCGTGGCCGAGGACATCAGCCACAGCACCAGGAAGAACGCCATCATTGCCGTCGCGAAGTCGGCAAATGCAATTTTCCAGGCGCCGCCGTGGTGCCCTCCGCCGAAGCGCTTGACGCGCTTGACTATGATTGGCTGATTATTTTCCATGGATCAACGACCGCGGACAGCTTGTTCCAGCTCGCTGAAGCTGGGGCGGTGCGCCGGATACAGAACCTTGCGACCGAACTCGACAGCCAGTGAAGGCGGCACGCCCGAAGCCGAAGCCACGAGGGAGGCCTTGATGGCTTCGAACACGTTCATTTCTTCCTTGGCGTCGTGCGCCAGAGAAGTGGCCAGCGGACCGAAGAAACCGTACGCCGCGAGAATACCGAAGAAGGTACCCACGAGCGCCGCACCGACGTGCATACCGATCGCAGCCTTGTCGCCGGAGCCCAGGGAGGCCATGGTCACCACGATGCCGAGTACCGCCGCGACGATACCGAAACCGGGCATACCGTCGGCCACGCCGGTCACGGCGTGGGACGGGTGCTCCAGCTCTTCCTTCATGCTCAACAGCTCCATGTCGAACAGGCCTTCGAGCTCGTGAGGAGCCATGTTGCCGGACGACATGATGCGCAAGTAGTCGCAAATGAAGGCGATCATCTTGGTGTCTTTGAGGATGCTCGGGTACTTGGCGAAGATCGGGCTGTTTTCCGGCTCTTCGATATCGCCTTCAATCGCCATCATGCCTTCACGACGGCTTTTGTTGAGGATCTCGTAGATCAGGCCCAGCACCTCAAGGTAAAAGGCGTGGGTGAAACGCGAGCTGAACATCTTCAAGGATTTCTTGATGACGTGCATGGTCATGTAGCCCGGGTTCGCCTGCAAAAATGCGCCGAACGCAGCACCGCCGATGATCAGGACCTCGAAAGGCTGGATCAACGCAGCGATCTGACCGTGGGAAAGTACGTAGCCGCCGAGGACGCTCGCGAAAACGACGATGATGCCGATAATTTTTGCCATAGATAAAAAATACTTACTGAGTCGGGTTCATGGTCATTGTGCGACAAGCGTTCAAAACTCTTGTTCTACTTATCGGCATGAGTGCGCCAGACTATAGTCAAATCACGTGAAAAACCTGTCTGGCGTCTGGCTCGGGCACACCCGCTCGAAGGCCAGCATGATGCCATCATTCGACGCCGATCAAAACCTCCCAGCCGTATGGGCCTTGTGAATGCAATCAGATAAAGCCTCATCGCTCCCCGTTCCGCAGACACTCGACACCTGGGTCAAACAACTGGACAGCATCGCTTTGCCTGTCCCGGCGATCGCGCATGCGAAGGTCAACGCAGCGCTGAACGACAGCCGCCGCTCGCTTCGGGACATCGCCGAATTGATGCAAGACAGCCCTGCGCTTGTACTGAGCGTGCTGCGCGAGGCCAATGTCCACGGCAGCGGCCTGGCTGAGCCGGCCGAAAGCCTTGAAGTCGCACTGAACCGACTGGGGCTGGCCAGAACGGCAACTTTGCTCACTCGCCTGCCCAGCGTCGAATGGCAGAACATCCCTGTCGCACTGCGCCAGCTTCAAATGATCAGCCAGCACGCCACCCAACAGGCCTATGGTTTGTTCGCCAACCAGTTGGCGCGTCTCTGGCAGGACATTCACCTGGGCAGCCTGCTGTTTCTCGCGCCGTTGTGGCCGATGGCGCTGGCCCACCCCAAGCTGCTGGAAGAGTGGGAGCTGCGGGTCATTCATAAAGGAGAGTCGGCGCGGAGTGTCGAAAAGTCGTTGTTTGGCGTTCGGTTGTTATGCCTGTGCCAGGCCCTGGCCGAGCACTGGCGACTGCCGATCTGGGTGACGCAGGGCTATCAGCTGCTGATCCGCGAACAACGCAACCTGGTGAAAGTGTTGCGCATCGCTCACGAAAACGAAGACCCACTCAAACAGCAACAGTGCCTGGATGCCGATCTGCCGTTGCAGCGATGGCTCAATCAACCCGCCAACACCATCCTGCTGGCCAACGGTCTGGCGTTATCGGCGCAACAGGCCTGGGACACGCCGCACAACCTGCGCTGGCAATTGCTGACGAGCCTGTACCGGCAACAACCCTTGATGGAGTTGCAGCAGCAGGTGCACCAGAGCGCCGCCGCCAGTGCTCGCCAACATGCGGCGCCGGGTGTCTGGCATCCGGCCGAAGCCTTGCTCTGGCCATGGGACGCGCGCCGGGTGCATAAAGGCTTGTTGCCCGCACCGCCCCCTTCCGCCGAGGCCTTGCAGGTCTGGCGCAAGCACTGCGGCGACTTGCTCAGGGAGCCCAGCGCGTTCACCAACGCTATGCACCTGACTACCTGCGCACGCGATGCGTTGTTGGCCTCCGGCATGCAGCGCGCAGTGCTGCTGATGATCGACCGCAAAAGCGACAGCTTGCGTGTGCATCAGATCGCGGGGGTGGATAAATCCGCAGCGGCCTTGCTGATTCCCTATAAAGACAGCACCGTGCTGCAGCGATTACTCGCCCAAGCCACGCAATTGCGCCTGACACCTGCCAACAACGCTCAATTCTCGGCGCTGCTACCACCTCAACTGCGCAACCTGTTCACTGGGGAAAACCTGCTGATTCGTTCACTGGCGAGCAATGGCCGCGTGGTGATGCTGATCATTGCCGACCAGGGCGGCGGTCCGCTCTCGGAAGTCACGGTCCAGGCCTTTGGCAAAACAGGACAGTGCATCGAGAAAGCACTGACGACCTTTAGCCATCGCAATGCCTGACGGCTGAGCTACAATTCGCCTCTTTTTCGTGATCTGGAGACCCGCATGTCTGCCTTCTCAAGCTTGCCGCTGGTGATCGAGCCCGCAGAACTGCAGGCACGCCTCGGCGCTTCAGACCTGATTCTGGTGGATCTGACCAGCGCACCTCGTTATGAGACCGGTCACATCCCGGGCGCGCGGTTCGTTGATCCGAAACGTACGCAATTGGGTCAGCCTCCTGCGCCCGGCTTGCTGCCGACGACGGCACAGCTGGAAGTCCTGTTCGGTGAGTTGGGCCACAACCCTGATGCGATCTATGTGGTCTACGACGACGAAGGCGGCGGTTGGGCCGGCCGCTTCATCTGGCTGCTGGACGTGATCGGGCATTCGAAATACCACTATCTGGATGGTGGCTTGCTGTCGTGGCAAGCCGAAGGCCTGCCGTTATCCACCGAGGTGCCTGCACCGGTCGGCGGCCCTGTCCCGCTGACGCTGCACGACGAACCGACCGCTACCCGTGAATACCTGCAAAGCCGCCTGGGCGCCGCTGATCTGGCGATCTGGGATGCGCGCGGTCCGACCGAATATTCCGGCGAGAAACTCGTGGCCGCCAGAGGCGGTCACATCCCCGGCGCCGTCAACTTTGAATGGACCGCGGGTATGGATCAGGCGCGCCATCTGCGCATCCGCAAAGACATGCCGCAGATTCTGGAAAGCCTGGGCATCACGCCGGACAAAGAAGTCATCACCCATTGCCAGACCCACCACCGCTCAGGCTTCACCTATCTGGTGGCCAAAGCCCTGGGTTACCCGCGAATCAAAGGCTATGCCGGCTCGTGGGGCGAATGGGGCAACCACCCGGACACACCGATCGAGAAATAACCGGGCGCTCCCGCTGCCCCACTGGCTTCACCTGTCAAAAGCCCTTTTTGAAACGTTTTAGGAATCTTGATGAAACAGCGCCTGTTTATTCTTTTCCAATACCTGCTTCCCCACCATCTGCTGTCACGCCTGGCCGGCTGCGTTGCCGAATGCCGCGTGCGCTGGTTCAAGAACGCGTTCACGCAGTGGTTCGTGCGTCGTTATCAGGTCGACATGTCCCAGGCATTGGTCGAAGACTTTACCGCCTACCCTCATTTCAACGACTTCTTCACCCGCGCCTTGAAACCGGGCGCGCGCCCGCTGGATGAAACGCCGGGTGCGATTCTCTGCCCTGCCGACGGCGCGGTCAGCCAGTTGGGCCCCATTGAGCACGGTCGTATCTTCCAGGCCAAAGGCCACAGTTACAGCGCGCTGGAACTGTTGGGTGGTGATGCCCGCCTGTCAGCGCCGTTCATGGGCGGCGAATTCGCGACCGTGTACCTGTCGCCGAAGGACTACCACCGCGTTCACATGCCGCTGGCAGGCACGCTGCGCGAAATGGTGTACGTCCCGGGTCGCCTGTTCTCGGTGAACCAGACTACCGCCGAAAACGTTCCTGAACTGTTCGCCCGCAATGAGCGCGTTGTCTGCCTGTTCGACACCGAGCGTGGCCCCATGGCCGTGGTTCTGGTGGGAGCGATGATCGTTGCGTCCATCGAAACCGTGTGGGCCGGCCTCGTTACACCACCCAAACGCGAGCTGAAAACCTTCCGCTACGACGAAGACGCGCGTGCTCCGATTCATCTGGAAAAAGGCGCAGAGCTGGGTCGCTTCAAGCTGGGCTCTACCGCCATCGTGTTGTTTGGGCCAAACCAGGTGAAGTGGGCGGAGCACCTGGCTGCAGGCTCGCCCGTGCAAATGGGTCAATTGCTGGCAGCGCCTGTTCAGGCCTGATTATTGCCTGTTAACTTTTGAAACGGTTTTCTGGCGCGCCTGCAATGGCCTTGCGGGCCGCCATAGGTCGCCTCATCCCTGATGCATCGATACTGATACAGTGTCACTTTGACATTAAAGGCTGCGATCAAGAACTGATGCTGCTAAAGTCGTTCATCGGTGTTGTAGGAAACTTCGCTTTCAATTGACGTAAGCTTGCTCATTTAGCTTGACCGCGTGCCACTGCACCGCAGTGCCACGAAGCCATTCGAGCCAGTAGTTGTTGGAGTTTACCTGTCACATGAGTAATTTAAGCCTCCCGCTGTTGTTGCGCGCACCTGTGCCGACGCAGTCGAGCCTGTCGTTCTGTGACGCGACGCCAAAAGACCTCAAGCGCTGGATTTCTACCCTTCCAAAAGCCAACCTCGGTGAAATGGCCCGCCAGCTTTATCAGGGGCTTGGCGAACTGAATCAACTGCTCACACCCAGTGAAAACCGCCTGCAACTGCTGGAGCTGCTGCGTCCGGAGGTGTCTTTCGTATGCAAGCACCTGGAGCGGCATTTCCTCAATCAGTCGGTGGTACTGGAAGAGCGCCCGCGCAAAGTCGCCAACCTGTGCCAGGCCCTGCAAAACCATCTTGCCATTGGCTACAAGCAAATCATCGCTCGGGTGGCGCCACGACTCAGCAGGGATCGCACGACCCTGTTGACCACTGCCCTGCAACGGGCGCTGCATTGCCTCAACGGCCCGTTGATTCGCGCCAACCAGCTTTATTGCCCGGTGCAGGACGGTTTGTGGCTGGAGCTTCACCAGATTTACCAGATCGCCCGCCAACACCAACTGCACAACATCCCGGTGGCCGATAACCAGGCGCACCACACGCGCACCTTGACGGTAGAACAGACATACCTCGTTGCGCTGCTGATGGGTTGCTCACGCTGCAATCAGATGCGCCAGCACAACATCGGCAAGCTGGCCGATGCGCTGGACGCCTGGAGCGCGATGGTGACGTTGCAGCAACCCCTCGACGACACCAGCCTGTACGCCATAGCCCCCAGCACCGACACCGCGCCGCGCTACACCTCGCTGTATGCCGAGGACCAACGCGCCAATCTGCTGGGGATCAACCCGCGCGCGTTGTCGGCAGCGCTGCATCGCTACATCGAGCTGCCGATCGAACAGCGCTCGCAGTCCTACCTGCATGTGCCGCCCGGGCTGTCGATCGATGTGCTGCACCACCTCGCGGCGGCTTGGGGAGACGTGTCGGAGCGCGCCTTTCAACGCACGCCCGGCCAGGGCACGCTGACCGTTTGCGTCGGCATGAGCGCCCTGCACTATTTTGTCGGCGGGCAGAAATGCTTCAGTGACCTGCTGCTGGTGCCCGCTGTGACGGTGAGCAAGATCGCCGAGTACACACTGCAGCCCCTGGAGCCGACGCGTCATGACCCGTGGGCGCAAGCGATGGACGTTCAACGCAGCGGCAGCTCCAGCAGCATGCTGCCGTTCGAAGAAATCGAGTATCAGGGCAGCGAGTCCGAAGCGACCGCGGCGTCCGACGGCCAGAACAGCTTTCCCACTCACGCACTGCACATCGTCAATCACAGCCCCGGCGGCTACTGCCTGGCCTGGCCGAAAGACGTACCGGACCAGTTGCAGGCCGGAGAGATGATCGGAATTCAGGACCACGGCCACGGCTGGAGTATTGCCGTCGTGCGCTGGGTGCGTCAGGTGCGAAGCGGCGGAACGCAGATGGGCGTCGAGTTGATTGCCCCGTTTGCCCAGGCCTGTGGCATGCAATTGATGCGGGCCGAGCAAAGCAGTCAGTACTTGCGCGCCCTGCTGCTGCCGGAGGTCCGTGCGATTGACGTGCCGGCCACCGTGATCGCCCCTCGCCTGCCGTTTGAAGACGGTAGCAAGGTGATGATCAACACCAGTGGCGAGGAGCGTCGCGCCAGCCTGAGTAATCGCCGCGCGACGACAGGCAGTTACAACCAGTTCGAGTATGAGGTGCTGGAAGGGCCGAAGAAGAGCGCGCCGCAAGCGGGTCCGGAGCAGGAATTCGATTCGTTGTGGACGGTGCTGTAGTCCTGCCGCCCCAACCAATGACGTGGAACACAGGGCAGGAGCCGGCCTGCTGGCGAAAGCGGCAGGTCAGCGCCACTCTATGGGTCTGGCACATCCCGTTCGCCAGCAAGTCGGCTACACGTCATCCGTCTACTTAACGGTCACGCCCTTCCCGATCCCGGAACCCCAGCAGATAGAGCACGCCATCCAGACCCAGCGTCGAGATCGCCTGCTTGGCCGACTGTTTGACGAGCGGCTTGGCTCGAAACGCAACGCCCAGTCCGGCTATCGCCAGCATCGGCAGATCGTTCGCCCCGTCGCCGACTGCAATCGTCTGCTCCAGGCTCAAACCTTCCTTGCTGGCCAGTTCGCGCAGCAGATCGGCTTTGCGCTGCGCATCGACGATAGGCTCGACCGCCACACCTGTGCATTTGCCATCCACCACTTCCAGCTCGTTAGCGAAGATGTAATCGATACCCAGCTTGGCCTGCAACTGACGTGCGAAGTAGGTAAAGCCGCCAGACAGAATCGCCGTTTTGTAACCCAGGCGCTTGAGCTCGGCAAACAGGGTCTCGGCACCTTCGGTCAGCCGCAACGACGCGCCGATTTCGTCCAGAACCTTGATGTCCAGGCCCTTGAGCAACGCCAGCCGCTCTTTGAAACTGGCGCGGAAATCCAGCTCACCGCGCATGGCGCGCTCTGTGATCTCCGACACACGGTCGCCAACCCCATGGGCCTTGGCCAGCTCGTCGATCACTTCGGCCTCGATCAGCGTCGAGTCCATGTCGAACACGGCCAGGCGGCGATTGCGACGGAACAGTGAATCCTGCTGAAACGCGATGTCGACGTTCAATTCCTGCGCGACGTGCAGAAATTCGGCGCGCATCTGCTGAGCGTCAGCAGGCTCGCCGCGCACGGAAAACTCGATGCAACCCTTGCCCTTGCCGCTCGGCATGTCCAGCGGCATACGCCCGGAGAGACGATCGATACGGTCGATGTTCAGCCCGTATTTGGCGGTGATCGCGCTGACCGTCTGCAATTGCTGGGCGGTGACCTTGCGGGTCAGCAGCGTAATGATGTGCCGATCCTTGCCCTGATCGTCGACCCAATGCTGGTAGTCGTCTTCGCTGACGTGAGTGAACAACACCTGCTGTCCCAGCTCGTCTGCCTTTATCTGGACCCGATCCAGCACAGTCGCACCGCTTTCGGTGTCCGGTATCTCGACCAGGATGCCGAACGACAGCGTGTCGTGGATCACGGCCTGACCAATATCCAGAACATCGACGCCACCGTCGGCCAGCACACCCGTAATGGCAGCCGTGAGACCCGGGCGGTCTTCACCGGTGATGTTTATCAGGACAATTTCGCGCAAGGCGCACCCCCGCAGTGGAAAAAAACCGCATTCTACTCACTTTCAGTGACCGCCGGGCACAGTGAGCGCTTTGCCGCTACTGGGTCGCTCGCTATACTGCGCCCCAACTTCTTCCAAGAGAGCCGTGCTCAGTGAACCGGCCCACGCCAGTAAAAACCGATAACTTCTTCTTGCTGATCTTCCGGGCATTGCGTCACCGACGTGTTCCGATTGCTTTGCGTATCGCCAGCCATAACGTGATCCTCGTCGCGCTGGCGCTGGTGATTTACGCTTGCGTCATGGGTTTGCAGTTCAAGCAAGCCATGCATGAGCAGGCGGACGCACTGGGGCAGGCCCTGACCACGCAAACCGCGACCTCCGCCACGGAGCTGCTGGTGTCCAACGACATCCTCAGTCTCAACGTGTTGTTGGGTAACCTGGTGAAGAATCCGCTGGTCGCTCACGCGGCCATCTACAGCGTCGACAACCGCATTCTCGCGGAAGCGGGTCAGCGACCGAAAAACGGGCTTCTGGGTGAGGCCGAAGGGCTTTACGAGATCAAGGTCACGTTTCAAGACGTCGTGGCGGGCACGCTTCGCATCAGCCTGGACATGAGCCAGTTCCAGCAACCCTTGACCATCAGCCTTCAAAGCATGGGCATTCTTGCCGGGATTCTGCTCGCACTCGCACTGGCCTTGAGCCTGCGCCTGGGGCGGCATATTTCGACCCCCATGCTGCAACTGCGCATGTGGTTGCGTTACATCGACCCGTACACCCCGGCGACCGACCGTCAGGACGAAATCGGCGACCTGGCGCGCCAGCTCAAGGCGTCCTACGCGCCGCCCGAGCCGGAACCCGCCCCCGTTCCGGAGCCTGAGCGTGTCGACGAGGACGAAGACGCTTCCCCCGAGTTCGACACCAGCGACCTGAACGACCCGGAATTCGACGACGCGCCCAAGCCGCGCGCCACCGCGATCCCTGCCCGCCGTATCGTGGCCGAGGAAGACGAGGACGACGAAGAAGATCCGTTCGCCGACCTGCGTGACCATTCGCCTGCCGTCCAGAAGCCTGCTCCACGCCCTGTGCTGCCTGTCGTGCCGTCCCAACCTCAATACAGCGCCGTGCTGGCCGTCCAGCTGGGTTCGCAAGAACAACTCCGTCGCCTGCCCCGCGCCCGGCTGACCGAGTTGCTGGAACGTTATCGCGACTGCATTGATCAGGCCGCCTCGCTCTACGACAGCGAACTGCACACCCTGAACGACGGCAGCTCCCTGATGGTCTTCAGTACGCAGGACAGCGGCGACGACTACCTGACCAACGCGATTTGCTGCGGCGAGTTGTTGCGCGCCCTCAGTCACGCGCTGCAGATCGAAGTCGCGGACAGCGGCATCACGCTTCAATTGCAGCTGGGTCTGACCCTCGGTGAAGGCCTGCACGGCATGAACCAGATTGACCTCCTGCTGACCGAAACCGCACAGGACGCACTGGCCTTGTCGCAGCACAGCCGCAACCTGCTGCTGGTCGAGCGCAAGATCAGCGAAGACCACACCATCCGTCAGCGCGCCCGCATTCGCCCTATCGCCAGCCCCGAGGGCGCCAGCTGTGTAGAGCGTCTGATGGAGCCCTACCCGTCGATGCTTGAACGCCAGCTTGCACGCATGCACGAGGCGCGTAAGGTCTGATGGTCTGGAAGGACAGGGCGTGACTTGAAAGACTTACCTTGATGGCCTGCGCGCCATCAAGGTAGCGGTTCCAACCCAGGCAACACCCATAAAAAAGCCCGCATCGCTGCGGGCTTTTTGTTTGCGTTTGAATCAGAAGCGGAATACTTCAAGATCAGTGCGGATCGGAGAGGCCATCGGGATCTTTGGCTTGTCCTGGTCGGTGCGGGTCTTGGCAGGCTGAGCGGCTTTCTTCGGCTCATCAGCGACCAATGGCTGACTCGCAACGGGTTTGACGGCAGCGCTCAGTTGTTCGGCCAGACGTTGCAGCAACACGCCCTGAGCCTTGACCTGTGCCGCAGAAGTACCAGCATGCGGCTCTTCCAAATGAACCAGCTTGCTGTCGCGGACAGTGCCACGACGGTCCAGCAAGCGCCATTGTGCGTCGAGGACCGCTGGCTGATTCTCACCCGAGTCCAGACGCGTGATCGACAGCACGACTTGAACGTCTGGCGTAAAGTTGGCAGTCGCTGGCGCCATGACCACACGCTGGCTGTCGAGCTTCCACGCCAGTTGGCGCAGGAGCAGTTGATCGATATCGGCCGAAAGGCTGCCCGCCCAACGACCGTCTGTCGAGGCGGTCAGGCTGCCGTCGGCTTGACGCTGCAGTAATGTTTCACGCTGCAGATAGTCAGCAACGGAGACCGGGCCCAGCAAAACCGCGACCCCGGCACTTTGTTTAGGTTGCCCGGGATCGCCGCTGTCCAGTTGGTAGAGCGATGTAGGTTGATGAACGCTGCACCCGGCCAAACCCAGAACGCCGGTCAACAACAGAACAAATGGAACGCGTAGAAAATTCATCATTCCGTCCAAGTGGACGCCGCACGGCGCGCCACACTGTCAAATACTCAAGAAAACATGAAGGCACACAGCCACGCCCGCACCTCAAGACGACATATCATCCGTGAATATGCGCAATGACTCCAGCGATTCTGCGTCGATCTTCGTGACGAAACGAAGATCGGGCACTGAAATCTGCGGTTTACGTAGCGCTTTCCACCAACAACGCGTCTACGCGCTGGAAGCCTCGCGGTAGCTTATTGCCACGTCGCCCACGCTCACCTTTGTAGTGTTCGAGGTCGTCCGGCTTCAGAGACAGCGTACGCTTGCCCGCTTGAAGCACCAGGGTCGCGCCCTCGGGAATGACGGCCAGATCGGTCACGTATTCCTCACGGCTCGCCACGCGCTCGCCCGGAATCCCGATGATCTTGTTGCCCTTGCCTTTGCCCAGTTGCGGCAGGTCGCTGATCTTGAATACCAGCAGACGACCTTCCGTCGTGACCGCGGCCAGCCAGTTCTGCTCACGATCAGGAACAGGCCGCGGCAGGATGACTTTTGCGCCGTTCGGAAGGCTCAACAACGCCTTGCCCGCCTTGTTCTTCGCCTGCAAGTCTTCACCTTTGACCACAAAGCCGTAGCCCGCATCGGAGGCGATGACGTACAGCGCCTCGTCATCCGGCAGCAACACGCACTCGAAGGTCGCCGCAGGTGGCGGTGTCAGACGACCGGTCAATGGGTCACCCTGACCCCGTGCCGATGGCAGCGTGTGCGCCGCCAGCGAGTAGCTGCGCCCGGTGGAGTCGATGAACACGGCGAACTGGTTGGAACGTCCTGCCGCCGCCGCTTTGAAGCCATCCCCCGCTTTATATGAAAGCCCTGTTGCGTCGATGTCGTGGCCCTTGGCGCAACGCACCCAGCCTTTTTCCGACAAAACAACGGTCACAGGCTCAGTCGGCATCAGTTCGTTTTCGGACAGCGCTTTGGCTTCAGCGCGCTCGACAATCGGCGAGCGGCGGTCGTCGCCGTAGGTTTGGGCATCGGCGAGCAGCTCGGTACGGACCAGCTTGCGCAGCTTGGTCTCGCTGCCCAGCAGGGCCAGCAGCTTGGCTTGTTCCTTGAGCAGTTCATCCTGCTCGCTGCGCAGCTTCATCTCTTCCAGACGCGCCAATTGACGCAGACGGGTGTCGAGGATGTAGTCCGCCTGGATTTCCGACAGGTCGAAACGCGCGATCAGCTCGGCTTTCGGGTGCTCAGCGGTCCGAATGATGTGGATCACTTCGTCCAGGTTCAGGTAGGCGGTGAGCAAACCTTCCAACAGGTGCAGGCGGCGTTCGACCTTGTCCAGGCGGAACTGCAGACGACGACGCACCGTGGTGATCCGGAACTGCAACCACTCAGACAGCAGCGCTTTCAGGTTCTTGAGCTGCGGCTTGCCGTCCAGACCGATGATGTTGATGTTCACGCGGTAACTGGACTCAAGCTCCGTGGTCGCGAACAGGTGTTGCATCAGCTCTTCAGGATCGACGCGATTGGAACGCGGGATGATCACGATCCGGCATGGATGTTCATGGTCGGATTCGTCACGCAGGTCGGCGACCATCGGCAGTTTCTTGGCCTGCATTTGCCCAGCGATCTGCTCCAACACCTTGGCGCCGGACACCTGGTGAGGCAGCGCCGTGACCACGATGTCGCCATCTTCGACGCGATACACGGCGCGCATGCGCACCGAGCCACGGCCGGTTTCGTAAATTTTCAGCAGGTCAGCGCGCGGCGTGATGATTTCCGCTTCGGTCGGATAATCCGGGCCTTGAACGTGCTCGCACAGCTCCGCGATGGTGGCTTTTGGCTCGTCCAGCAGGCGCACGCAAGCGGAAGCGACCTCGCGCAGGTTGTGCGGCGGAACGTCGGTCGCCATGCCCACGGCGATACCGGTGGTACCGTTGAGCAGGATGTTCGGCAAACGCGCCGGCAAAACGGCAGGTTCATCGAGCGTGCCGTCGAAGTTTGGCACCCAGTCCGCTGTGCCCTGGCCCAGCTCGGTGAGCAGTACTTCGGAGTAGCGCGACAGACGGGCTTCGGTGTAACGCATGGCCGCGAAGGACTTGGGATCGTCCGGCGCCCCCCAGTTGCCCTGGCCGTCCACCAGCGTGTAGCGATAGCTGAAGGACTGCGCCATCAGCACCATGGCTTCGTAGCAGGCCGAATCGCCGTGCGGGTGAAACTTACCGAGCACATCACCGACGGTACGCGCCGACTTCTTGTGCTTGGCGTCGGCGTCCAGGCCCAACTCGCTCATGGCGTAGATAATGCGCCGCTGTACGGGCTTCAAGCCGTCACCGATGTGCGGCAGGGCCCGATCCATGATCACGTACATGGAGTAGTTGAGATAGGCCTGTTCGGTGAAGTCAGCCAGTGACCGGCGTTCTACGCCGTCCAGGCTGAGGTCAAGGGAATCGCTCATGCGGGCCTCATCATTTTGTCGTCTGACGCAGCAGCAATGTGCCGCCGCGCTGTGTGAATTCGAGTTGTTTAACGGCGCTCATACCCAGCAGCACCTCTTCTCCGTCCAGACCGGGCACCACCAGGGCGCGCACGTTATTCAGGACGATATCGCCGATCTGCAATCGTTGTAGCGTGGTCCGAAAGGCTTCCGTACGACCATTGGCCGTGCTGACCTCGACCCTGGCGCCTCGCTCTAGCCGCAATGTGTCTGCAACGGCCTCCGGAATCGCGACGTTGGTCGCGCCTGTATCGAGCATGAACTGCACGGGACGCGCATTGATCTGCCCCGTCATGACGAAATGCCCTTGGCGATTGCTCGCCAGTTGCACTTCGACGTATCCGTCACCGTGTGACGAGGTGACTTGCGTGTTCGGATTTTCCTGACGTTGCTCCCACTCACCAAAAAAACGCGTCGCCAGAAACAGCGCCGCGGCCCAGGCAATGATCAGCATCAGACGACCGGCGCGCTTGCCGGGAAGCGCCTGAGTCAAGGTTTCGCACTCCACCCACCTTCAGGCGCGGCGAAGCGCCAGACAATAGGGCGTTTTTCACCATCGGCGCGGACACCGAAATTGTTGTCGGTTCCGACCCAGGCGCCCTTGTCGTCCACGATCAGGGCTTCAGTCAGGCCGTATTTCTGATCGTAAAGCCGGTTGGGTTGCAGTGCTTCCTTGGCAAACGACCAGCAGGTTTCCAATTGACCGGTCTCCAGGGTGCGCCGACAGATGCGATACGCCGCTCGCTCAAGGGTGAACAGCTTGCCCTTGTACAGCGAGATGTCGGAAAAGTCCTTGGACACGGACTTCCCACCCAACTGCGGCGGCAGAACGTCGTTGCCCGACTCCACGCGCAGAATACAACTGGCATCGCAGCCCCAACCGTCCTTGCCCAGATGCGCGGTCAATAGCCCGCGTTTCTCGCGCTCTGCGGCCAGCCACAGTCGGTCCCTCGCCGGACTGACGGCAATGCCCTCGAAAATCGCATTGAAGTGCTGCAGCATGCCGGCGGATTGCGCCTCCTGAACCACCTTTTTCGGCAGCTCCAGCCAGCTGGGCGCGCCACTGACCGGGACCTTCAGCACCGTCGCGTAAGCCTCGCTCACCAGATAGCGATTGCCTGCCGCGTCGCAGCTCACTCCTTCAAAATCCAGATCGCCACCACGAACCAGTGCGGACGCCTTGGCCATGGCGCGCAGCGTCGGTGATAAGCCACTGTCGGGAATCGGCGGAATCTCTAAGACCTGCGCTCGGGCTTTCCAGACGGTCGCCGACGTATCGAGGCTGTACAGTAACGTGTCGTCGCGGTCCGATACCGTCCAAAGCACACCGTTACACGACGCAAGACCGGACAGGTTTCCGCCGATCATGTCGTCGACCGGGTGCTCGGAAAGCAGCTTGAGCTCCGGCAGCGGCGCAGCGAAGACGGGAGTGGCGACCAGCAACAACGCGGCCAATCCGCCTCGCATCAAACCAGCACCTCGGCGAGGTTGCCCTTGGACTCAAGCCAGGTCTTGCGGTCGCCCGCGCGTTTCTTGGCGAGCAGCATGTCCATCATCTCCGAAGTCGCTTCGAAATCATCCAGCGTCAGCTGGACCAGACGACGGGTGTTCGGGTCCATGGTGGTTTCACGCAACTGCGGCGGGTTCATTTCACCCAGGCCTTTGAATCGGGTGACCTGTGGCTTGCCGCGTTTCTTCTCGGCGACCAGGCGATCAAGAATGCCATCACGCTCGGCCTCGTCGAGGGCGTAATAGATCTCTTTGCCCAAGTCGATGCGATACAGCGGCGGCATTGCGACGTAAACGTGGCCAGCATCGACCAGAGGGCGAAAATGCTGGACGAACAAAGCGCACAACAGCGTCGCGATGTGCAGGCCGTCGGAGTCGGCGTCGGCCAGGATGCAAATTTTGCCGTAACGCAGCTGGCTCATGTCCGCTGCGCCTGGATCGACACCGATCGCGACCGCGATGTTGTGCACTTCCTGACTGGCGAGCACTTCGCCGCCGTCGACTTCCCAAGTGTTCAGAATTTTCCCGCGCAGCGGCAGGATGGCCTGGAATTCTTTGTCCCGCGCCTGCTTGGCGGAACCGCCTGCGGAATCACCCTCGACCAGAAACAGTTCGGCGCGCATCGGGTCCTGACCCGCGCAATCCGCCAGTTTGCCCGGCAATGCAGGGCCCTGGGTGATGCGCTTGCGTTCGACCTTTTTGCTCGCCTTGAGACGACGACCGGCGTTGTTGATTGCCAGTTCGGCCAGTTGCATGCCCATTTCAGGGTGCGCGTTGAGCCACAGGCTGAAAGCATCCTTGACCACGCCAGAGACGAACGCGGCCGCTTCGCGGGATGACAGTCGCTCTTTGGTCTGACCGGAGAACTGAGGCTCCTGCATCTTCATCGACAGCACGAACGCGATGCGCTCCCAGACGTCTTCCGGCGCCAGCTTGACGCCACGCGGCAGCAGGTTGCGGAACTCGCAGAATTCGCGCATTGCATCGAGCAGGCCCTGACGCAAGCCGTTGACGTGCGTGCCGCCCTGCGCGGTCGGAATCAGGTTGACGTAGCTTTCCTGAACGCTGTCGCCGCCTTCCGGCAGCCATAGCAACGCCCAGTCAACCGCTTCTTTGTTGCCCGCGAATGCGCCACAGAAGGGCTCGTCAGGCAGGCGAAGGAAGTCGGTAACCGAATCCTGCAGGTACGAGCGCAGGCCGTCTTCGTAATGCCACTCGACTTTCTCGCCGGTGCTTTTGTCTTCGAAGCTGACCAGCAACCCGGGGCACAGGACGGCTTTGGCTTTAAGGACGTGCTTGAGGCGACTGACGGAAAACTTCGGGCTGTCGAAGTACTTGGGGTCCGGCGCGAAATATACGCTGGTGCCGGTGTTGCGCTTGCCTACAGTACCGACGACCGCCAGTTCGCTAGCCTTGAAGCCGTCGGCAAAGGTCATTTCGTATTCGTTGCCATCACGCTTGACCCGCACCCGCACCTGGGTCGAGAGCGCATTGACCACGGAAATCCCCACGCCATGCAGACCGCCGGAAAACTGGTAGTTCTTGTTGGAGAACTTACCGCCGGCGTGAAGTTTGGTGAGGATCAGCTCGACGCCCGACACACCCTCTTCCGGGTGAATGTCCACCGGCATGCCGCGGCCGTCATCGGCCACTTCCAGTGAGTTGTCGGCGTGGAGGATTACCTGAACCGATCTGGCGTGGCCGGCCAGGGCTTCGTCGACGCTGTTGTCGATGACTTCCTGGGCGAGGTGGTTCGGCCGCGTGGTGTCGGTGTACATGCCCGGCCGCTTGCGGACCGGGTCGAGGCCCGAGAGGACTTCGATGGCGT
>Ga0308163_10002362_pt1 | contig 17443 bp, 15 predicted proteins | sample PhyTR1_FD_201037 | JGI IMG/M metagenome (GOLD analysis project Ga0308163, IMG submission 201037) | Phyllosphere microbial communities from UC Gill Tract Community Farm, Albany, California, United States - DLSLT.R1 | ecosystem: Host-associated > Plants > Phyllosphere > Unclassified | place: USA...
GCAAAAAGCCCACTACAGGATGGCTTCACTGCACAACTGGCGCATTCGGCCGTGTACACCTGCTTCCAGTCCGATATGCTGCGCTCTGCCAGTGGCCACAGCTCCCGAGGCAAGGCGCACAACGGAACATTCATGAACAGATGACGGAGCCCCTGTCGCTTAAGACTCGCGGACGCACTGATGAGCTGCGGCGCCCAAGCATTCAAATCCAAATTACAAATTTCTTTATTGGCCAATGCGAACCCTATGGGCTCACACCCCATCAGCGCGACCTCACGGACGAATGGCAAATTTTTGCCGATGAACTCACACAAATCCTCCAGCCACTCCAACACCGGTTCAATAAGCACAATCCTTACTTGGATCGGAAAACCGCGTTCTTGCAAGCGCAAAAGTCCCTCCAGCGTCTGCTCATAAGCACCAGGAGCCTGGACTATAAAGTCGTGTAGCATGTGGGCGTGGCCATATAGCGGCACGAGGAATGCTATGTCTCCCGAGAGCCCATCAAGAATACTCGACGCAACTTCAGCGTCGCTCAGCAGCCTGCCATTCGTCAACAGATCAATCCTCGTCGTCGGGTGCCTAAATTCAATCTCATCGAGCACCTGACGCAATTTTCCGCCAAGAAGAAGCGGTTCCCCACCAGTGATACCGATGCTGTGTGGAGAGTCAGCGATGTGGCGCACGATGTCGAGCGCTTCCTCCGCAAGCCAACCATCCTCATTTTTGGTGGGCGGTTGAGAACACATCAAACAGTTGCTGTTACATCTGTTAGTCAAAAACAATGTGTGATGGATATCCGTTTTTCGGTATGAGACATCGACCATATCTCGTCCTGGTCGTGGAAAAATCACGTCACCCAGTTGAACCCCTACACCCGTGATCCACGACAGGTTGTTAAGACCTTTTCCTATCAGGTCTTCAACTTGGAGCACATCAGCCGCTCCGTCGACCGCAACGATGTAATTCAACTCGGGCTCCCATGATGCCGAAAGCTCCCGAAGATCAACCACTCGAAACGCTTTTCGAGCCGTACCGGGTTTTAGCCGTGCCGGCACCTGCCTCATGCCGCCACTCCCAAACCAACTGGTTTGGCCCAGGAGGCGTAAATATCCAACTCGTTCCTCGAAGCGCCACTAATTCGTTCAAACATGTGATCGAATAGCGCCAGGTGTCGCGCGCAATGCTCGGTGTTTCGAACTGGCTCGGTCAGGCAACCATGCTGGGCTTGAGCATCAATAGGGTTGGGACCGCAATAAGCGTGATATGCGCAGGTGTCACAGCCAGCGACAGCATTGGGCTCGCTGGCTTGACGAAGGATGCTGACAATCCCGAGCGGAGACTTGTCATCATTTTCCCGGATTAACTTAATTCTCAAGCTGTGGTCGCCCGACTCCGCTAGCATTCGGGCTTCATCACTAGGATACATATACCCGTCGTAGTTATAGACGATCACGCTGCTACCTGCGCCTGTTGGGCTTTGCAAATCAACATACCCAGCATCAAACGTGGACAAAATCTTGTTGCAAATAATCGAGGCGTACACTTCTCGGATCGGGACGCCTCTGGCGTTCCACCAGAGCACTCGATCAAGCGCAGCCTTATAAAAGTGATGGAACTCGTCCACCGAGTAACCCAAGCGTGCCTGGTTTCGTTTAGCGAAACCGTAACTGCTAAGCGGGCGCACGAATATTTCAGGCAGCCCAAGGCGCACGTATTCGTCGACGATCGCGTGTGCATGGCTCAGCGCGCTCTTCGTGGTGGTCATTAGAGCGGAAACACTATCTGGCCCTATTGTTCTCCTTGCGAGTTCAATAGCGGCGACAGTACGCTCGTAGGCGTTGCGCTCCTTGGTCGGCCTATTGCGATTGTGCAACCACGATGGTCCGTCGATGCTGGTGGACAGATAAATGCTATGTTCTTTGCAAAAATCACAGATCGCTGAAGTTAGCTGGTGAAGTGTCGAGGCTATAACAAAACGTAAGGATCGCTGTTCGCGCTCATTGATCTTAGTAATTCGTAAGACTGCATGTTGCACGAGGTCGAAACGCAACAAGGGATCGCCGCCTTGGAACTCGATCGTCAACACCTGCGCTGATGACTGGAAGACTTGATCGCAGGCGGCGTTAAGGTCTTCGATGCTCATGGTGTGTCCTTCACTGTCAAGCGCGCGGCTAACTTGGCAGTACTGACAGGAGTGGGCACACTGAAGCGTCGGGACAATGATGTGCAGCGAAGGACCACCAGTCACGGTAGCGTGCTTTGCATTCAGTCGAGCGCGCCTTAAAAGCGACGTCCCATTGCCTTCAGACATTGAATCAATGAGAAATTTGGATAAGAGTCTAGCCGTCAGGTGGATAGGTACATCGGCAGTCGGATCTGCCAGCGTCCTCAGCGCCTCTTCGTCCAAGACCTCCCAGTCGCCAGCGGCCGAGATAGCCACATACCTACCAGGCTTGAACTGGCGAATCCGCATTCCACGGACTACACGGTCCGTGCCAAAGTACGAATCGCGTCGTTCATCACTACTTGAACTTTTTGCACGCGCATAAAAATTGAGTGGATGGGTATTCATCAATTGACCCGCAACTGCCTGCACGTAAAAAACGGCCGCGTCATGAGCCACTCCTTTATATTATTTTTTGAATAACTTCGATAATAGTCGGAAATGGCAATAATTTAAAGCAATTTTAGTTGACCGAGCTAAATTAGCCGAAGGTCCTGACGAGGCGCGCATTTTCCTCCGCGCGGATCAAATGGCTGGGTACAATAGGCCATGATCTCCGAATTCGACCTCATCAAGGAATACTTCCAGCGGCCCCAGCACCCCACCCGGGCTGCGCTCGGCATTGGCGACGACTGTGCGCTGCTCACCCCTACCCCCGGCATGCAGACGGCGATTTCGTCGGACATGCTGGTCGAGGGCCGCCACTTCTTCGCTGGCGAGGATGCTTATCGGCTCGGCCACAAAAGCTTGGCCGTCAACTTGTCCGACCTGGCGGCGATGGGCGCGCGGCCGGTCGGGTTCACCCTGGCGCTGGCGCTGCCTTCCGCCGACCGCGCCTGGCTGGCCGGCTTTTCGCAGGGACTATTCGCGCTGGCCGATGCCTTCAACATCGAACTGATAGGCGGCGATACCACCAAAGGCCCGCTGACGATTTGCATCACCGTGTTCGGCGAACTGCGTCCCGGTCAGGCCTTGCGCCGCAGCGCCGCGCAAGCGGGTGACGATATCTGGGTCTCAGGTACCCTTGGCGACGCGCGCCTGGCGCTGGCCGGCTACCGTCTCGAACATAGCATGGAGCCGGCGGCGCTGCACACGGCCGCCGTTCGCATGCATACACCGGTGCCACGCGTGGAGCTGGGCGCGGTGCTGGCAGAACAGGGCATCGCGCGCGCGGCCGTCGATATCTCCGATGGCCTGGTCGGCGACCTTGGTCATATCCTGGCGATGTCGAACGTTGGGGCGACCTTGAACGTCGATGCGCTGCCGCCCGGCGAGGCGCTGACGGCCTTCCCGCAGGCGCTGCGGCGCGCCTTCACCGCCGCCGGCGGCGACGATTACGAGTTGTGCTTCACCGCGCCGGCGTCGGCGCGCGCGGCGGTCATCGCGGCCGCCGGCAGCGTGGCCACGCCGGTTACGCGCGTGGGCAGCATCGAGGCCGCGTCAGGCCTGCGCCTGGTGGACGCCGCCGGCCAGCCGCTCGACCTCAAACTTGCAGGCTTCGATCACTTCACGTCCTGAAGCGCGGTCACATCCTCGTCCGGCTGGCCGGCGCGCAGGCCGCTGCCGTGCATCAGCCAGTAGTGGTGGAACGCCAGCCGGATGTTGTCGCGCAGTTGCGTGTCGTCCCACGGCTTGGTGTAGAAGCGGTAGATGGCGCCGCGGTTGACCGAGTCGAGCACGGCGTCGAGCCCCATGTAACCGGACAGGATGATGCGGATCGTCTCCGGATACATGTCCTTGACCTGGCCGAGGAACTCGGTGCCGTTCATGCCAGGCAGGCGCTGGTCGCACAGGATCACCTGCACCGGATGCAGCGCCAGCAGCTCGAACGCTTCGGTGGCCGATTGGGCCGTCAAGATCTGATAGGCGTCGCGCTGGAACAGCTGGTCGAGCGACCATAAGATATCCGGATTGTCGTCGACGATGAGCAGCGTTTGCGCCGGTTGGTTGGGCGCCTCGGGATCGACCGGCAGGCAGCGGCCCGATTCGACCAGCACCGCCATGTCGGCAGGCGCCACCGGCCGGCTGAAAAAATAGCCCTGGATTTCATCGCAACGGCTGCGCCGCAGATATTCAAGCTGCGCGCGCGTCTCCACCCCTTCGGCGATCACCCGCAGCTTGAGGCTGTGCGCCATGCTGATGATGGCCGTGGCGATGGCGGCGTCGTTCGGATTGGTGGTGATCTCGCGCACAAAGGCGATATCGATTTTGAGCTTGTCGATCGGGAAGCGTTGAAGATACGCCAGCGACGAGTAGCCGGTGCCGAAATCGTCGATCGCGACCTTGATGCCGATCGCCTTCAGGTTGGTCAACACCATGATGGTGCGCTCGGCGTTGGACATCAGCGCGGTCTCGGTGAGCTCCAGTTCCAGCAGCTCGGCCGGTACCTCGTGGCGCACCAGCGCCGAACGCACCACCTGTTCCAGGTCGCCTTCGATGAACTGGCGGCTGGCGACGTTGACGGCCACGCGCACCGCGCCGACGCCGTTGCGCAGCCAGGCGCCGATTTGCTTGCAGGCCGAGTCGATGATCCAGGCGCCGACGCGCACGATCAGTCCCGTGTCCTCCAGCACTGGCACGAACTCGGACGGGAACACCAGCCCGAAGCCGGGCCGCTGCCAGCGCAGCAGCGCTTCGGCGCCGGCGATGGCGCCGGTGTGCAGGTTGACCTTGGGCTGGTAGTACAGCAGCAGTTCGTCGTTGTCGAGCGCGCGGCGCAGCGCCAGTTCCATGTCCAGCCGCGCCAGCACTTGCACGTTCATGCCGGCGGTGAAGAAGCGGTAGCCGTCGCGGCCCGCCTGCTTGGCGCGCTCCATCGCGGTGTCGGCGTATTTGAGCAGCGTCTCGGGATCGGTGGCGTCGTCCGGATACATCGCGATGCCGATGCTGGCGCTGAGCACCGCCGGATGTCCGTTCAAGTCGAACGGCTGGCGCAGCGCCTCCCTCACCTCGTTGGCCGTGTGGACCGCGTCCTGCTGGTCGCGCGGCATCGACAGGATCAGCGCGAATTCGTCGCCGCCCATGCGCCCGACGGTGTCGCGCAGCCGCACGCATTGCACCAGCCGGTTGCTGAACTGGCGCAGCAACTCGTCGCCGAGCGCGGCGCCGAGCGAATCGTTGATGTTCTTGAAGCGGTCCAGCGCGATGAACAGCACCACGATGCGCCACGATTTTTCCTGCGCCAGCAGGATCGCGTCGGCCAGCGTCTGGAAGAACAGCGTGCGGTTGGGAAGGCCCGTCAGGCTGTCGTAATGGGCCATGTGCTGCAGCATTTCCTCCGAGTGTCGCCGCTCGCTGATGTCGCGCGCCACGCCCAGCATCACGTTGGACTGGCCGGGCCGCGTGAGCAGCTGCCAGTAGATCTCCACCGGCACCGACACCAGGTCGCGCCGCATCAGTTCAAGTTCGGCCAGCTCCGGCGTGCGTGCCTGGCCGACTGCGGCGGCGTAGTCGTCGAGCCGGTGCGCCTGCGCGCGCAGCAGCGCCCGCGTGCCCAGACCGAGCCGGCTGGCGGTCTGCCCCAGCATCTCGTCGCGCGGGTAGCCGAGCATGCGGCAGGCGCCGTCGTTGACGTCGACCAGTTCGGCGGTGGCCGCGTCGAGCAGGAAGATGGCGTCGGCGGTGGCGTCCATGGCGCTGCGGAAGCGCTGCAGCTCGCCGGTGCGCTCGCGCACCGTCTGCTCCAGGCGCACGTTGTAGTTGCGCGCCTCGCGGTGCAGCAGGCGCACCTCGAGCATGTTGCGGATGCGCGTGAGCACCTCGACCGGGTCGATCGGCTTGCTGAGGAAATCGCGCGCGCCCGATTCGAGCGCCTTGAGCTTATGGTCCGGCTGCGCCGTCACCACCAGCACCGGCAGCCACGAATCGGCCTCGAGCGGGCGCAGCGCGTCCATCACCTCGAAGCCGTCCATGCCGGGCATCTGCAAGTCGAGAATGATCAGGTCGTAGCGATGCCGGCGATGCCAATCGGCTACCACGCGCGAGTCGGTGGTGGCGGTGACGGCCTGGTAGCCCGTCGACTTGAGTAAAAATTCCAGCAACTCCACGTTGACGCGCTGGTCGTCGACGATCAAGATGCGTGCATGAAAAATATCGGTCTGGCTGATCATTGGATGCACCTCAGGTGGGCTATCGATCCGGCAATCTGGCCGGATCAGTCCGCTTTCTTCCCGCAAGCGACTTTCGGCTTGCTTGACTGGTGCGCGTTGTCCACAATCTTTTGGTAGAGAACGCCACGCAATGTTCTTGAGTGTACGCAAGTTCAAATCGCCGGTCTAATGTTTTTGTGCAAAGTCATGCGCGCCACCAATCGGCGTGCGTCGCTGGCAACGATTGTGATCTGCATGGTACAGTGGCGGCACACCCAGCGGGATATCCCAGCCGGCTCCCGAACGCCGCTTCAGAAGGAGAGTTTCATGAGCACCGAGATCACATCCGAATCGCAATCCGACAACGCCACCACCATCCTCAACCTGGCCGCGCAGGTCGGCAAGGCGCTGCAGGACAAGGGCCTGATTCTGGCCACCGCCGAGTCGTGCACCGGCGGCGGCGTGGCCCAGGCCATCACCGAGATCGCCGGTTCGACCGCGTGGTTCGACTGCGGCTTCATCACTTATTCCAACGCTTCCAAAAGCGAGCTGCTGGACGTGTCGGCCGCGCTGATCGCGCAGATGGGCAGCGTCTCCGAAGAGGTGGCGGCGGCCATGGCAAGCGGCGCGCTCGGTTCCAGCAACGCCCATCTGGCCGTGTCGACCACCGGCATCGCAGGTCCGACCGGCGCGGTGCCGGGCAAGCCGGTGGGCACTGTCTGCTTTGGCTGGGCCAACGCCGACACCGTCCACACCGAGCGTCTGGTCTTTAGCGGCGACCGCAAGGCGGTGCGCGAACAAACCGTGATCCACGCGTTGCAGGGCCTGCTGCGCTTTATTGACTAACGACGCCAAAAACGTCGCGCACAGCGGCGTTCCTTCCCGTATCAATGGCGCCATCACACCTGTGATGGTTGCCTTCCCGCCACAAAACAATTACTCTCGATGCGTTCGAGCGCGATGGTGCGCCTACTTCCAGCAGATTCAGGGGTGATTTCGATGCAAAACACGGTACATTTTATTCTCCAGGGCAAAGGCGGCATCGGCAAGACATTGGTCTCGACCATCCTTGCGCAATGGCTCGCCAGCAAGGACGCGGCCGGCGACCTGGAAGCGCAGCGCCAGCCGCTGCGCTGCTACGACACCGACCAGGAGAACGCCACGTTTTCGCGCTACAAGGCGATGGACGTCAAGCACGTGCCGGTGATGACCGACAGCCGCAACATCGACCCGAAACGTTTCGACGCGCTGATGATCGACATCCTCGAAGAGGAAGGCAACTGCGTCATCGACAACGGCGCCAACACCTTCTCGCCGTTGATGGGCTATCTGCTTGAAAACGATTGCTTCGCGCTGCTCGAGGAATCGGGCCGCAAGGTTTACATCCACACCATCGTCGGCGGCGGCGATACCCTGCACGACACGGCGATGGGCTTCGTCTCGACCGCCAAGGCCACCAAGGTGCCGCTGGTGTTGTGGGAAAACGAACACTTCGGCCTGCTGCAATCGGCGTCCGGCAAGCAGTTCACCGAGTCGCAGACCTACGCCGACAACTCGTCGCGCGTGCGCGGACGCATCGTGCTGTCGGCCCGCAACGCCGACACCTTTGGCGCCGACATCAAGAAGATGAACACGGCGCGCCTGACCGCCAGCGAGGTGCGCGAAAGCGACAAATTTAACGTCATGGAAAAGCAGCGCATCAAGGTGGTGTTCCGCGACCTGTTCGAGCAGCTCGACAAGGTGGAGTGGTAAGCGGCCATGGATCAGCAAAAGCTGCGTAGTCTGGTGTTTGAAAAAACCGGCGTCAAGATCGACATCGACGACCCGATCTTTGCGCTGGTGGCGCTCAACGAGGCGGTGCTGGAGGAGGCGGTCGGGCGGCATATCGCGGCGATCGACGCGGCCTCGAAAGAACTGACCCAGCATGCGCGGCTGGCCGGTGGCTTGCCGCCGGCGCCGGACGCCGCGCGCAAGGTGGTGCTGGATGCGACCAACGAGCCGTCGGCGGTGCCGGGTTCGGCCGCGTCCGCCGCGCCCGCTGGGTATGTGCCAACGCCGCCCGGTCCGGTACGGCCGATCGCCACGCAGTCGCCGGCGATTACGCCGCGCGAGTTGCGGTTGCTGGGCGCGGCTGCGGGCATCGCGTTGATCAGTGCGCTGATCGTTGTCGGGGCGCAGGCGGTGTTTGCCAAACCGGCGCCGGCGCCGGTGATCGAGCAGGCCAAGGCGCTGACGCCCGAGCAGACACTGGCTTTGCGCAATGCCGAGAAACTAGGCAAGGCGATCGAGAAGCTGGACCCGAAAGCGCGTGCCCAGTTGCAGGCGGAATTGCAGAAATAAGGTTGGCGGCGGATGCGCTATCCGCCGCTACCGGTTGCGGATCGCGTTTTCCGTGCTAACATGTGAATAGATGTTCACATGACGAGTTATACAAAATACACGGGCCACCCCATGAGCTGTCAACACGACTACACCGGCGTCGATCCCGCCATCGCGCAATTGGCCGACCTGTTCCACCTGCTGGGCGATCCGACCCGCTTGCGCATCGTGCTCGCCTGCGTGGCGGCGCCGATCGCCGTCAGCGATATCGCCACCTCGCTTGAACTGAGCAGCTCCCTGGTGAGCCACCACTTGCGCTTACTGCGCGCCGCGCGCATTGTGAAGTCCGAGCGCCAAGGTAAACAAGTTTTCTACACCGCCGCCGATGCGCATATCAGCGATGTCCTGAACGATATGCTGGAACATATCGCCGAACCTGCCAACGGGAATGAAGCATGAGCAAGCACCACGATCATCACGATCACGATCACGATCACCACGACCATGATCACGACCACGCACCCGCCAGGAAGGCGGCAAAAGGCCACGATCATCATCATGGCCACGATCACGCGCACGGCCACGGCCATCACCACCACGGCGATCCCAACACCATGGGCCGCGCCTTCGCCATCGCCATCGTACTCAACCTGGCGTTCGTCGGCGTCGAATTCTTCTACGGTTTCCTGGCCAACTCCACCGCGCTGATGGCCGACGCCGGCCACAATCTGTCAGACGTGCTGGGCCTGATGCTGGCCTGGGGCGCGGCCATCCTGGCCAAGCGCCTGCCCAACCAGCGCTATACCTACGGCCTGCGCAGCACCTCGATGCTGGCGGCGCTGTTCAACGCCATGTTGTTGATGGTGGCGTGCGGCGGCATCGCCTTCGAGGCCGTGCAGCAGCTGGCCCATCCCGAGCCGGTGGGCGGCATGACGGTGTCCGTGGTGGCCGGCGTCGGTATTCTGATCAACGGCTTCTCGGCCTGGCTGTTCATGTCGGGCAGCAAGGACGACATCAATATCCGCGGCGCTTATTTGCACATGGCCGCCGACGCCGCCATCTCGCTGGGCGTGCTGGTGGCCGGCGTGATCGTGCGGTATTCGGGCTGGAACTGGGTCGATCCGGCGGTCAGCATGGTAATCGTGGCGATTATCGTCTACAGCACGTGGTCGCTGCTCAAGCAGTCGCTGCGCATGATGCTGGCGGCCGTGCCGGACAATGTGGATCGCGGCGAGATCGAGCAGTTCCTGCGCGAGCGTCCCGGTGTGACCGAAGTGCATGACCTGCATATCTGGGCGATGAGCACCACCGAGACGGCGCTCACCGCGCAGCTAGTCACGCCGGCCGGGTACCCGGGCGACGTGACGATCGACGACATTTCACGGCAGCTGCGCGAGGATTTTTCAATCCAGCACAGTACCTTGCAGGTGCGGCTGGGCACCACCGTGCATGAGTGCTGTTTGCAGGAGCCGGCGCATTAGGCGCAAGCCGCTGTCGGCTCGTAGATGGCGGATTACGCTTCGCTAATCCGCCCTACGTGATTCCCAGGTCAGTCGGCATATTGGGCGTATAGCGCGGTGCTCAGGTAGCGCTCGCCGAACGACGGGATGATCGTCACGATCATCTTGCCGGCGCTTTCCGGCCGGCGCGCCACTTGCAGCGCGGCCCACAGCGCCGCGCCGGACGATATTCCCACCAACAGCCCTTCCTGGCTGGCCGCCTGGCGCGCGGTTTCGAAGGCGTTGTCGTTGCTCACGCCAATGATCTCGTCGTACACCCGCGTGTTGAGCACGGCCGGCACGAAGCCGGCGCCGATGCCTTGCAACGGATGCGGTCCCTTGGTCCCTTTGGCCAGCACCGGGGAGGACTCCGGCTCGACCGCGATGCAGCGGAACGCCGGCTTGCGCGCCTTGATCACCTCGCCCACGCCGGTGATGGTGCCGCCGGTGCCGATGCCGGCCACCAGCATGTCGACGCGGCCGTCGGTGTCGCTCCAGATTTCCTCGGCGGTGGTGCGGCGGTGCACATCCGGGTTGGCGGGGTTGTTGAATTGTTGCGGCATCAGGTAGCGGCGATCGCTCTCGGCGAGCGCCTCGGCCCGGTGGATCGCGCCCAGCATGCCTTCGCTGCCCGGCGTGAGGATCAACTCGGCGCCATAGGCGCGCAGCAGCATGCGGCGCTCGCGGCTCATGGTGTCCGGCATGACAAGCGTGCAGCGGTAGCCGCGCGCGGCGCAGACCATCGCCAGCGCGATGCCGGTGTTGCCGCTGGTCGGTTCGAGGATGATGGTGTCGGGGTGGATCTGGCCGGCCGCTTCGGCCGCTTCGATCATGGACAGGCCGATGCGGTCTTTCACGCTGTGGGCCGGGTTGCAGTATTCCAGCTTGACCAATACCTCGGCGGCCAGGCCCTTGGTCAGCCGATGCAGGCGCACCAGCGGGGTGCGGCCGATCAGTTCAGTAACGTCGTTGGCAATTTTCATGAAAAAAACCTCCGCGCGATGGTGAGCAGTCAGTCTACTCCTCCCGCGCGGACAACGACATTTTTACACGCTTACTTCACATCCATTAATTCGACGTCGAAAATCAACGCCGAATTCGGCGGGATGCCGCTGCCCGGCGACGGACGCGAACCGTAGGCCAGTTCGGAAGGAATGATCAGGGTGCGCTTGCCGCCGACCTTCATGCCCTGGATGCCCTGGTCCCAACCCTTGATGACGCGGCCGGCGCCCAGCACGAAGTCGAGCGGCTCGCCGCGTGGGATCGACGAGTCGAACAGTTTGCCGTGCATGTTTTTCGCCAGCGGACGATACAGCCAGCCGGTGTAGTGCATGTAGACGGTGGCGCCGGTGCTCGCTTCCTTGCCGGTGCCGACCTTGGTGTCGGTGATGATCAACTGCTCGGCGGCGGGACCAGGCGTGGCCGAACCGACGACCATCGGTGGCGGTGGCGGCGCGACGGCGGGCGTGGCGGTGGTGGTCGGCGCCGCAGGCGCGGCTTGCGCGGCTTGCGCGGCCGGAGCTGCGGGTGCGGCCGGAGCGGCAGGCGTCTGGGCCTGGGCCACGGAGGCCGCCAGCGCGCACAGCATTGCTACTAAAACGGAACTACGCGTCATGTTTTTTCTTTCAATGAGTTTCTGTGGACGGCGCTGCGGCCGGGCCAGCGCGCACAATGATAACAAACCTGCCAGACGCACCGCATAAAATTAGCTGTTAATACAAACCCGTACGCTTTCGCCTGGACGTCAGTGCTACCACTTAAGGGTCGTACCCCAAGGGGTACGACCCTGCATGGCAGTGCGGGTTAAGCCAGCTCCGCCGCCTGCGCCCCATCGGCCAACTGCCGCAGCACGTGGCCGGCGGCCACCATGCCGAAGGTGGCCGTGACCACCATCGCCGAGCCGAAGCCGGCGCAGTTCAAGCCGGTCACGCCGCCGGCGCGATCATCGCCGTCGACCGCGCACACCTCGCCCGTCTCCGGGAACTTGAGCGGTTCCATCGAGAACACCGCGTCCACATGGAATTTGGTTTTCTCGCCGCGCGGATAGCCATACTGGCTGCGCAAGACCTTGCGCACTTTTTTCAGCAGTGGTTCCTGCTCGGTGCGGGCCAGGTCGCGCACGGCGATCTGGGTCGGATCGGTCTGGCCGCCAGCGCTGCCGATGATCACCAGCGGCAGCGCGTGCTGCCGGCAATAGGCGATCATCGCGGCCTTGGCCTTGACGCTGTCGATGGCGTCGACCACATAATCGAACTTGCCCGCGCCAATCATCTCGTCGAGATTGTCGGCGCTGACGAAGTCCTCGATCTGGTTGACCACGCAGTAAGGATTGATCTGCGCGATACGCTCGGCCAGCGCGCTGATCTTGGCCTGGCCGACCGTGCCGGTCAGCGCCTGGATCTGGCGGTTGATGTTGGACTCGGCCACGTTGTCGAGGTCGATCAGGGTCAGTTGGCCGATGGCGCTGCGGGCCAACGCCTCGACGATCCACGAGCCGACGCCGCCGACGCCGACCACGCACACGTGGGCGCCACGGAAGCGCGTCAGCGCGCGTTCGCCGTAGAGTCGGGCGATGCCGCCGAAACGGCGGTCGAAGTCGACGGCGTCCGGGCCCTGGTCGACATTTAGGTCAGAGATACTGTTCATACCGCCATTTTACCGGACGCGGGGAGAAGAATTATTCTAGAATGACTTTCCCACCCAGACCAAGCCCCCACGCCATGAGCAACGCAGAGAATAAAGCCCTGTTCGACACCGCCCCCGACTTCGGCCAGCCGATAGCAGTTTTGAAACATTGTCACGACCGCATCCGCAAGCAATTGTTGACGATGCAAAACCTGCTGGCCCACCTGCCCGCGCACGGCGCCGATGGCGAGGCGCAAAAAGCCGCGCAGGCCGTGCTCAAATATTTCAACAAGGCGGCCCACCTGCACCACGACGACGAAGAACAAAACCTGATGCCGATGTTGCAGGCCACCGCCCGCGATGCCGACGCCGTGCTGCTTAACGAACTGGTGCCAGGCATCTTGGCCGACCACCAGCAGATGGACAAGGACTGGGAAATCGTCCGGGCCCAGCTGGAAAAAATCGCCGCCGGCGACAGCGCCGAGCTCTCCGCGCCGGACGTGCGGCGCTTCTGCGACGCCTACACGGCCCACATGGCCAAGGAGGAAGCCAACATCGCGCCGATGGCCAAGCGCCTGTTCAGCCCGGAGCAGATGGCACAACTGGGCAGCGCCATGCAACAGCGGCGCGGCATCACGCCCGAGCTGCCGCAAAGCCAGGTGCCGGAACAGCGGCAGGTTGCCGTCGCCAACGCGGTGGCGGACGGCGTGGTGCTGGCCGATCTGCGCCTCGACTATGGCCGCGCCAGCCTGACGGAAGCGGACGTGCTCGACGACCCGATCGCCCAGTTCGGCAAATGGTTCGACGAGGCGCTGCACGCCAAGGTCAACGAACCGAACGCGATGAGCGTTGCCACGGTGGACGCCGACGGCAAGCCGACCTCGCGCATTGTTTTGATCAAGCAATTCGATCCGCGCGGTTTCACTTGGTACACCAACTACGAGAGCCAGAAAGGCCGCCAATTGCGCGACAACCCGTACGCGGCGCTGCTATTCTTTTGGAACGAACTCGAGCGTCAAGTGCGCATCGAAGGCAAGGTCGTCAGAACTTCGGCCGAGGAAAGCGATCAATACTTCTATAGCCGACCGGTGAAGAGCCAGATCGCTGCGATCGCCTCGCGGCAGAGCGAGCCCATCGCCAACCGGGAACAGATGGAAGCCAATTACGATGCGTCGGCCGCCGTCAGCGGCGAGCATCCGGTGCGGCCGGAACACTGGGGCGGCTACCGCCTCGAACCGGTGCGTATCGAGTTCTGGCAGGGACGGCGCTCGCGCTTCCACGACCGGATTGTGTATGTGAAACAGGCAGATGGCAGCTGGATCAAGGAGCGCTTGCAGCCGTAACCACGGCCGGAGAACATGCGCCGATTCGGAATCCGGACCATCGCTTGCGGTGGTCTTTTTATTTCTGAACCGGAGGTGTACCGTGCTGGCACAAGTGTTCGTACAAAATCGCTTCAGCGCCTGGATCGCCGGCATCCGGGAACAGATCGCGCTACCGTTACGTATTGAATTATGGAACGGCCAGTGTGTCGACTTTTCCAGCGAGGCGCCGCGTGTGACGATACGCCTGCCCAATGTATCGGCCGCGCGCTACCTACTCAAGCCGTCGCTGGCCAACCTGGGCACGGCGTATGTGGAAGGCGCGATCGAAGTCAAGGGCGCGGCGCGCGACATGATCGCGGTCGTCAACGCGCTGGCGCGCACCACGCTCAAGCCGGAGCGCAAGTTCGCGCGGCTGGCGCGTGGCGCCAAGCACGACAAGCAAAAGGACGCCGAGGCGATCCGCTACCACTACGACGTCTCCAACGACTTTTACGCGCAATTCCTCGATCCCGACATGGTCTATTCGTGCGCCTACTTCGAGGACGGCGACGAGGACCTGGCCACCGCCCAGCGCAAGAAGATCGACCACATCCTGCGCAAGATCGGGCTGGCGCCGGGGCACACCCTGCTCGACATCGGCTGCGGCTGGGGCGCGCTGGTGATCCGCGCGGCCCGGCAATACGGCGTGCGCTGCGTCGGCGTCACCTTGTCGGAAAACCAGTGCGCGCTGGCGCGCCAACGGGTGCGGGAGGCCGGGCTCGACCACCTGGTCGAGATCCGCCTGCAGGACTATCGGGAAGTGCGCGGCCAGTTCGACCGCATCACCAGCGTCGGCATGTTCGAGCATGTCGGCTTGCGGCATTTGCCGGAGTACTTCACCGCCATCGAGCGGCTGCTGGCGCCGGACGGGCTGGTGATGAACCACGGCATCACCTCCACCGATCCGGACAACGGCCAGACGCCGTACGGTGCGGGCGAGTTCATCGACAAATATGTGTTCCCGCACGGCGAGCTGGCGCATATCGGCAGCGTGCTCAAAGCGATGCAACAAGGCGGTCTGGAGGCCTACGACGTGGAAAACCTGCGCCGTCACTACGCCCGCACCTGCGCCATCTGGACCGACAATTTCGAAGCGCAGTCCGAGCGGCTGCGCGCGCTGGCCGGGGACAAGCGCTACCGCATCTGGCATGTGTACCTGGCAGGTTGCAGCTACGCGTTCGAGCAGGACTGGATCAGTCTGTACCAGATCGTCGGCCACAAGGCCGGGCAGCGCGGCGGCACGCTGCCATGGTCGCGCAAGCATATGTACCCGCAAGCCGGTGCCTGACAACCGTCTAAATCACGTAGGGCGGATTAGCGAAGCGTAATCCGCCATGCATGCCGGTCGGCGGCGCATGCATGGCCGATCACGGCGTTCCGCCTGATCCGCCTCACGTAACGTCGATCATTTCGGCACCGCAGCTCCCCCCGGAACCGGCGTAATCCGTCGCTGCCACAAATCTTTGGCATAATGGCTAAAAGAACCCAGGCCGACCATGCACACCATTTCCCCCCGCGCTGAAGAACGCGCTTTCGACACCGCCCATTTCCGCCAGGCCCTGGGCCAGTTCGCCACCGGCGTGACCGTGATCACCACCCGGCTGGCCGACGGCACGTTTCGCGGCCTGACCGCCAGTTCCTTCAACTCGGTCTCGCTCGATCCGCCGCTGGTGCTGTGGAGCCTGTCGAACGGCGCCAACAGCATGCCTATTTTCACGGGCAACTCTCACTACGTCATCAACGTGCTCAGCGCCGGCCAGGCCCACCTGGCCAAGCTGTTCGCGACGCGCGGCAGCAATCCGTGGGAATCCGTCGAATACGAGCTGTCGCGCACCGGCCACCCGATCCTCAAGGGCGGATCTGCCTGGTTCGAATGCCATAACCGCAGCCGCTATCCCGAGGGCGACCATGTCATCTTCGTCGGCGAAGTCGAGTTGTGCGAGTTTACGCCGGCGCCGCCGCTGATCTTCCACGGCGGCCAGTTCGGCAGCCTGGGCTGAGGTCACGCCGGGCAACGTCGAAAAACGGAAATTGGTGTCGCCATTTGGAAAGCCGCGTTCAGCGGCGCGGCATAGAATGCTGGCAGCATTCACCATAATGAGAGACCACCATGAGCCAAGCCCGCGCCCAATTCCACTGGGATGACCCCTTGTTGCTGGACCAGCAACTGACCGACGACGAGCGCATGGTGCGCGACGCCGCCGCAGCGTATTGCCAGGACAAGCTGGCGCCGCGCATCCTGGAGGCGTTCCGCCACGAGAAGATGGACACGTCGATCTTCCGTGAAATGGGCGAGCTGGGCCTGCTGGGCCCGACCATTCCCGACCAATATGGCGGTCCCGGCCTCAACTACGTCTCCTACGGGCTGATCGCGCGCGAAGTCGAACGCGTCGATTCCGGCTACCGCTCGATGATGAGCGTGCAATCGTCCTTGGTGATGGTACCGATCTTCGAATTCGGCACCGAGGCGCAGCGCCAGAAATACCTGCCGAAACTGGCGACCGGCGAGTGGATCGGCTGCTTCGGCCTGACCGAGCCCAACCACGGGTCCGATCCCGGTTCGATGATCACCCGCGCCAAGAAGGTGCCGGGCGGCTACGCCCTGACCGGCGCCAAGATGTGGATCACCAATTCGCCGGTGGCCGACGTGTTCGTGGTCTGGGCCAAGGACGACGAAGGCGCGATCCGTGGCTTCGTGCTGGAAAAAGGCATGGCCGGCCTGAGCGCCCCCGCCATCCACGGCAAGTTCGGCCTGCGCGCCTCGCTGACCGGTGAAATCGTCATGGACAATGTGTTTTGCCCTGAAGAAAACGCCTTCCCGGACGTGCGCGGCCTGAAAGGCCCGTTCACCTGCCTGAACTCGGCGCGCTATGGCATTGCCTGGGGCGCGCTGGGCGCGGCCGAGGCCTGCTGGCACATCGCCCGCCAGTACGTGCTGGACCGTTCGCAGTTCGGCCGTCCGCTGGCCGCCAATCAGCTGGTGCAAAAGAAACTAGCCGACATGCAGACTGAAATCACCTTGGGCCTGCAGGGCTGTCTGCAACTGGGCCGCATGAAGGACGCCGGCACGGCGGCGGTGGAAATCACCTCGATGATGAAGCGCAATTCCTGCGGCAAGTCGCTCGACATCGCCCGCGTGGCGCGCGATATGCTCGGCGGTAACGGCATTTCGGATGAGTTCGGCGTGATCCGCCACATGGTCAACCTGGAGGTGGTCAACACCTACGAGGGCACGCACGACATCCACGCGCTGATCCTGGGCCGCGCGCAGACCGGCATCCAGGCGTTCCAATAACGTCAAACCCGCACCCCGGACGAGGG